>Ga0210059_1010257_pt1 | contig 14491 bp, 6 predicted proteins | sample Ectturendosymbi2_FD_188042 | JGI IMG/M metagenome (GOLD analysis project Ga0210059, IMG submission 188042) | Ecteinascidia turbinata endosymbiont from Florida, USA - Sample 2 (SPAdes) (version 2) | ecosystem: Host-associated > Tunicates > Ascidians > Unclassified | place: Key West, Florida... | reverse complement strand
GGGGGGGGGGGCAATTTCAGTAATATTTTGTAGTCAAGTCTTATTACGGATACTAATTATATTGTGAATACTGTTTTCCGAATTGTACAAAATCATGGTAAATAAAGTAACTTACGTTGGTTTTAGAGGGGGCGATCGCCCCAATCGCACCCCCTGGATCCACCCCTGGTCAACATGCTCTACGGGGTTAACGTATGTATCTTGACAATCGGGTAAGCCGGTGATAGCATCGAAAAAATTTTGCTGATGCACCGTTGACCTTGCGGTACGAGTTGTTCTTCCATTTCATCTAGTTGTGTGTAACAGCAGTTCATCACCCACTGCATCCACATTATGGAGTGCAATCACAAGAACGTTCCTTTATATTTTCTGATTCTGCAAGGTAAGAGTCGCATGTATCTACCGGTACATCCAACATTTCAAACTGCTGCAGTTCCAGTGGCGTGCAGAGAAGGGGGGGAATGGGACGATGGCCCTAGGCATCCAAGGCAGGGAGCATCCAAAGAGTGAAATTACAAAGATTACATTTTATTAAAATGCAGTAACTAGATGCTTCTTCGTATTGCAAGGCTGCTAACACATCATGCATGGATTTGATTGAAACTTGCCTGAGGGGGGAATGCAAATCTATGTTAAATGACCCGAGAGAGAGAGAGAGAGAGAGAGATGAAGCACTGCCATCGTTATCTTAAGGCCTTAAACCCTATCGCTCTTCCCCCTTTGTAGGCTGGCAAATTCCTGCCAGACCATTTTTAATTTGCGACTTGTACTGTTTTCATCAAAATATCTATCAATTCTCTCTAGAGCCTGGGTTCAACCCTGCTCAGGAAACCTTCAAACACCCTACGAGTCGGGAAACGAATGGTTTTATGCTACCCTTAATGTGATTATGTATTCCTGGGACACGTGACTTCCATTATTTCCGGTCCAACTATTTTTGACTTCCCGACTTCCATTTTTAATCACTTTCACGCCAAAATCGTATCTGCGCGGCGAAACACTCAGAGCGTACAAATTTTATACACAGTACCCCCAAATAACTGTATTTTTAGAGGGGAATTTTTGTTTGTGCGTAAAAACGTCATGCGCGTTTTAGATCTGTTTTTCTTCATATCAGGTCAGGGTGGATCTACTCTTCACAAAATTGATCATCCGATGTCGTATGTGCCATCAAACGTTGTGCACTTAAAAAATTAAATTATGTATGTAGTAGGGTGCACAAATATTCTACACATCAGGTAACCCAGTGTAGTAGAGTGCCCCAATTTTCTATTTATAGGCTTTCAGGGACATTTTTGTAAAATAAGTCTGGCACCATTCCATTTGTTTCTGAAAATCATAGGAAAGTTGTGAAAATACGGGTTTCTAATATTTTTCTAAGTATATGAAATCAACAAAAAACAAACCCCAGGGTGGTGGCTTACCCTGGATTCCTGAGCAGGGTTTTAAACTGTGTGCGTGAAAGGTTCGCACGTGGGGTGCGAGTATGGCAGCGACATACTGTTGAAAAGTATTTTAAAGGGCATTGCTTTTTTATCGTTCGTAAATTCATTATCATTTCACTAAAAACGTCATAATCAAAACAAAGTGGACAGTACAGTGGAACAAAACCCGAGATCTCTAAAAGTTGCATATTCAAAGTTAGAGTTGTATTTAAAAACGCTTCATGTTACGATGGTGTCTTGTCTGCTTGGTTTCATTTCTAGTGGCAATGCTGAATTGGGTCACAGTACAATATCACTCGCGACGACTTGGCGATTGATTCGTCGCTTTCAGTTGTTGCAAAAATGATCAAAGAAATACAATATCTTTTTCAGAAAGAACATAGTTTGGATCTATTAAAACACTTTCGGTGCCAAGTACGATACGTTGAAAAAAACACTGTTTTTTTATCAGAGCGCCAGCGCTCTTTCTGAAACGTACTTCACTTTTTTTCGCCAAACGTGCCCTGCAAAACTCTGTGCCCTTGCATGAACGTTTTGTTACATTTAAATCCCTTGATATTGTTGCGTAACGCGGTACGAGACTCCTGCAGCTTTTTTCCCTTCTTAGTTCTCACTTGCGGTGAAGTTTCTGTAGCAATGAGTATCTCTTGCATTTTTCCGGCATCTTTTGACAGTGGCGTGCCTAGTGAAGCCCTGGCGTTTATTGCGACAAAGCTGCTTATTTCGCATCCAGTTGAACTTTTTTTATAAATCTTAATTTAGTCTTGTAGCGTTCTCTGTAAATGGCGCACCTTTCACTGTTGTTCAAACTTTTCCACGTTTCTGTGTCTGCTTTTGCAATCTCCTTCAGTTTGAGTAAACGGCCACGTAAATTTCTACTTTGCTGCTGCGGATAGATGGGAGTAAGATGTTTTCTCTCTTACACCGCATGAGGAAGTTAAGCTTTTCTCTGCCTTCAGCACAATTCAAACATGTCAGCAGAGTCGAGCTAGACTGGATTCCTTCTGCGGGTCGACGACAATTAAAAGCTCCAGGTTTTCTGTAAGCTTTCGAAGGAAGAACCAACCGACCGATGTCTGCCAGGCCCGTAGCAACGGGGGGCGTTCGGGGTTAGTGTCCCCCAAATATTTTTGTGAGCCCCCAAATTGTGCTGTGCCCAGGAAAATTTGTTTCAAACATAGAATAAAAACAAAAATCTTGCCCCTCTAAAAATGTATTTTGTCCCACCAAACCTTCAAACTTGGCTACGAGTCTGGTCGCTACTTTCATGACTTTGCGATGATTCGGACTTACACATATACAAGTGTTCAAGTAATTAGTCTCCACCAAGGTGACGCAATCGAATCAATCAGCAAATAATGTTTTCTTGTAATATATTTTGTTTTATACATTTCGTACCCACTGATTGATTCTCATGAAACCTTTAACTCTAAAGCTTTGATTTGCTTATAAAGTTCTTGTTTAAAATCATCAGGTGAAAAATTTATCACGACCTTCATTTTTTAAAAGGTCTTGTTCGAACAACTAAGATGAACTCGCTGAGCTAATGGCGTTACGAACACGTCTTTCTGGCACCTTTTTTGGCATATACCATTGAAATGAAACTTATCGTAAAGAAAATGTTGCGAAAAAGCGTCACTTAAACAAATCGCCTAAGCTTGGCCGTGACGTTGCTTGGTCAGTTTTCTGCGTGTAAGTTGCAACAGTTATGCGCATTGATAATGCTAATTTTGCAAGCCTCTGAAATACAGTAGAAGCTGCTGTTATCCTGAAGACATTAGTAAACTTGCTATCATTTTTGAGGTTTTTGAAACGTTGGAAAAAATCGACTTTGCGTTCGCACTCAAAAACAAGGCTTCGTTTTTCTTCCAGGATAGCTCCACTCTGCTGGTGCTTTATTAAAAACTCGTATAACAGCCTCTTGTGTATCGCAGAAAACTTATTCGCTTAAAACTTACCATGCGCTCCTTCTATGACATTTTTCATGTCATCAGAATGCGTTACGTCATTTTTTCCCTCCATGAAAGGAATACAACCCAAACCACAGCCATGATTTAGATATCCGTCATCCAGATCGTAGGCAGTGGTGTTCAGAATATGCTTGCCCTAGCATAAACAAAATTTTAAACAATGGGGAGCTGTGGGCACACAAAAAACGGAAGTACTAAACAGCTCCCCATAATAACATTAACGGTCAAACCAAACTGTAGTTTACAATTTCGTTCCATGTAAAACCCACATGGAGATGCATAGGTGTAGAAGCAGGCAAATTTTGGGGGCGCGAAGGAATTTTGCCCGGATTCTCCCAAACTTGCCCCGAAAATACCAAAATACTTCAAAATAAGTGGCCTCCAAAAAAAGCTCTTCATGTTAATTCGGACGCCATGTGATCTCCTAAAAAATGCTTTTCATGTCAATTCGGGCGCCATTATTTTCAAATCAAAGCATGTTGGGCGCCATTTTTGCTCAGATTTTCAGGGAGTTTTGGAACGTTCTCAGAGATTTTGCCTGGATTTTATGGGATTTTGCCCGGATTTTCACCAAATCAAAACTTTTGGGGGTGCGACTGCACCCCCTGAAACCCCGCCTCCTACACCAGTGTACAGGTGTGTTATCACTAAAGCAAAAAAACAGCAAGTTACCTCCGCATTTGTTTTCGAGTTAGCAGGAAAATCATAGGGGAATGAGGCAACAAAGTTTTTCAATTTACCTGGCAATATTTTCCAGCGAAAACTTTTAAAATTTCAATTTACCTTGGTAGGTCAACATAAATAATAGCCTTATTGGATCAGGTTATTATATTTCATCAAAGATTTGTTTCTCTCAAGTTGCACTCTTTGATAGAGTTATTGTTGAAGACAGAATAATCAACAAACTAAAGGTATTTACTTGAGCTGCAACTGGAAAGCTTTGTATGAAATAATGGCCTTTCTATTTTTACGGCTTATGAGGGTGTAACACATGTTTCTGACAGGTGGTGATGTATATGCTTGACATCATTATGATTTCAACCTACCTGATCATCGATGTGCTTCAGGACTGCTGTTCTAGCTTTCAGAACATCATGTCGGTCATGGAAATTTCGTATGTAAAGATACCTTGATACAACAACAGCACTGTTGCGGCGCTTTCATTGAAAGTCTTAATTAAGAACAACAGATTATCCGGGATAACATTAAGAGGCTAATGACTGGGGCAGGCGTGACTGGCAAGTTTCAGAATTCCTCTGCGCTGCTTGCCGACCGAGCCGTGTCGTGTGCTTCACTGGCGAAAGGATTTCAAAACTTGGCCGCTACATGTTGTTGATCAGATGGAATATGTCCATCCACCAAAGGAAGGGAAGGGCCATGCGATTTGCAGATCGATGATTGCTAAGCTCAAGTTGCTCCGCATTCAGCGTTGTTTGGGTGAAATTGCCGATAACAAGTGACCCACTGCATCTATGTATCGCTTGCGATATGTTTTGGTAGTATTTCAGTGATTCTTGTATCATTTGCAAGATTTCAAATGAGGTTAAAAAACCTGCTTAGCGTAACAAATTTTTTGCTGGTACAGTATAACAAGCATTTTCACTATTGGCTTGAGGTTTAATGCAAAACCATATTTGGCGAGCACAGTACACTGTTCGTCCTGTAAACGTTTGTATGTAAAGGTTTCATTTGAGAACCACAGGTCGTTTGAAGCTCTGTGCCAATCGTAACCAGGTTTTGTCCAGGTTTAGTTTTGTATCCAGCCTTTGTACTTATCTAGTTTATTATAAGTCCAATTATGGCATTAAACGTTTCTCAACTCGTGGCTAAAAACAAACTTAGCAGCTTCTGTACAACACTAACAACAGCACGTACACAAAATCAGAAGCTGATTTGTCTTAAAACTTCTTTCTCAACAGTTCATTTTAATTTAATGCTCACGTAAGTTTTTCAAAGCGATTGTTTGAACATAAAATACTTCTTAATGCGAACACCTGCTATTCCTCATACTTTTCATCAGTCTTTGATTGAAACAAACTCCTTGGACCACTATAATGGCACTTTCTTTCAAGCACTTTCTCCATCGTAGGCATGCTGATCAGGGCCGGTTTTAAGCCGATTTGACCGATTTCTTCTGATCGGGCCCCGCGCAAAAGTGTTTTGGGCCCCGCGCTACGCCAACCAACCAACACAAATTTTCACTTTGTATCGAAGCTGATTGTGAATATTTCCGACGCGGGGTCCAATGTTTTTCAAGGGGTTTTGAGAGAACGAAACGGTTCATAAATTATTCCAAAGGCCTCTCAAAGTAGTTTAAACTCGCTTTGCTACTACCATCAGAATACACGAAAACCTTGCTTTACAATCATCTCAGTATTCAGATAAAACAGTTGCGGTCTCTCAAGATGTCTTTGCAGGCAGCAAGGTGAAATCTTTAAAAAATCTCTGACGGGGCCCAACAGCATTTTGTAAACGTGGGATCTATCGCCAATCCAAGTGAACTGCGCGGTTTTTAACGCCCTCATTAAAGTTCTTTAGTAAGAATCGTCATTGTTTTCAGTAATATTTAGCCAATTTTTTTTCCATAGAACCTGGTTTAGGCAAGGCAGAGATGGTTAAGGTACTACACACAAAACCTCCTTTCTGGTCATACAAATGCCTGGCCATATAGACGGTACTAAGTGTTGTAATTCTTTGATTCACTGGGTTTTCCAGCATTGTCCATTGAAGTCTGTGTTGTATAGGTCTTGACGTCACCCTTTCGGGCCTCGTCTTTTTTAACATAAACCGATTTCTATCATCAGTGACCGATTTCTATCATCATTGACCCTCAAAATTTCTACACACGTCACTGAGTGGGGCCCCGCAAACAGTGTTTCTAATCGGGCCCCGCGCTTGTTAACTCCGGCCCTGATAAAAGGTGCCAACCACACAAATTTTGCGCTTTCCTTGTCAAAATTAAACTTTGGACTCTTTCTTGTGTTTGTGATACGAACAACGCAATGGGTGTACAGGAGTGAAAAGTTACCCAATTCAATTTTTTTAAGTTTTGCAATAAAACCAAAGCAGTCCAAGTTCACGTGCACCTCATCCTTAAGTGGAAGGAAAAATTTAACGAAAATATTCCGCAGAGGATTACATGGACCATTAAGATTTTTCTGGTTCAAAATCGCTTAAACATTTTGTGATCATCCTAACAACTGGCATAGTCAAAGATATACAGTGAAAAGCCATTTTCACGTTAAACTTTTCAAGCCAAAATATTTTCTACAGATTTCTCTAATTAGGCCTACTTCAAACTAGGGGTGCACAACCTGCGGCCTTGGATAAAAATTTATGCGGCCATGCACGTGTAATTGAAAATATGTTTTGGTGGCCGTACATTGCATTAATATAAACTCTTTGTCTATTATATGAGGATACTTAGTGGAAAGACGGCAAACAGACGTGTGGAAGCAGGTTAGGCTCAGTGTGTAGAAGCAGAACAAAAGCAATGCAAAATAATAAAAATATCTTGAACTCACTGGCGGCCTTAATTGACAAGAATTAACGTAATGCGGCCGGCAATAGCAAAAAGGTTGTTCACACCTGCTCTAACTAAACTTTCGCTCAGCATATACAACATGTGAATTAGTGAAACGCTGCTGAAGAGTGTTTTATTTTTTATTTTTGTAGTTTTGATGGACACGCAATCGCATGGGTTTCGTAACTTATAGCAAAGAAATTGGGTATACCGAATGTAACAAGTACCAATAGCCCACTTTTATACTTTTGGGCTTGCATTCGAAGATTATCTACTCTGTAAACATCATAGCATTTGATTGTTGACTGTGAAAAGCCGTGATAAACTTCTTTACGTTAGATCCAACATACAAAGAAATTTTCAATTGCATTGTAAGGTTCAATTAAATAAATTTTGAGGAACACTCTGGACTCACCCTTTCGTTGAAATTTCGTTCCTTAGATCATCCGCATTATTAAGCAAATGATTGCACGGCTCCAGCTGATCGAGGTATGAGCTCGGAAACTTAATAGGAAATTTACCAAGTTTCACATCCATAAATTTCGTGGAGGTAAGAAGGGCTTCGAAGGCAGCAGCACTACAGACGATGGAGCAAACCGTGATAGCCAGTTCGACTTTCAGCTGTTTGCAGTGACGAAAGTATCAGGTTAATATTTTACAAATCCAGTTCATTCAACGGTCATAGTCACTGACTGCTCAGGTTTGATATTGAGCAGCACTTTACACTCCAGTGAAGCAAGGAATGAAAAATGGAAAAAAAACAAGCAGAAAACCTGTCTGCAGACATTTTGCGTATGGTCATCATTTCATGTCGCGTTTGGTCAACTGCTTTCTTCCCCTTCAGTTTAACCGCTTGTACTGTACTACTTTCTACAAAAAGGATGTGTTGCCGATCTTTCGTCGATTTTTGTGTTATAGAGGAAAGTCACGGTTTTCTTTAAAGTGCTGCTGAAGAGAAGATACACAGAAATGTTGCTTCTGCGTTTTCCTTCTCCACATTCTTGCGATACCAACAGCTCGCTTCAATTTTGAGAAGTCATCCTGAAAAGACGCAAAATCTTTCGGAATCAATGTCGTCGTGTTGTTTGGATCTTCAACTGATCTTTGTTCTCATCCACTTTGCAAGTTAGACTTTGGGCGCGACTTGAGCGACCAAGTTATGGTCTTGTTTGTCATTTGAGCGAGTTGTTGCTGCCCACCGCTTGGCCGCACTAGGTCTCGGGGCAGGTGTAGAGCAGCCATTCGATTGTCTTATCGTCCAGAGCCGTCAGGCCATGCAGTCCATGAGGAGGTCGATGGATTGGACATTGGAGGACAACATGGTCGACGGTTTGTTCTTCTGCGCCACACTCACAAGTCGCAGAGGAGGCCATACCCCATTTGTACAAGCATGAGCGGAAACGTCCAACACCGGTGCGGAGGTGGTTAAGCCGGATCCACTCTGTTCTTGGAAGGGCATTCCAAGATGGTGGGTGCCGGTGTTGGGGACGAAAGTATACGGAGTCTTGTAGTGTTCTCCAACCACTCCGATTTCATTGGTGATTCGCCCAGAGCGCCGCACTTCTGTTGTTGTCGTCAGATGAACTGGTGAGTTGTTGTGCGGCGGTTACAAATGGGTGTCTCGATTTGAGACGCCATGGATTTGCATTCGGTGGACAGGTGAGCCCTGAGTGGAGCAGATGTCCAGGCTCCATGGCACGGCGTGCTAAAGAAAGTGTAGCTCCACTGCGACGAAACTCAGCATGTTGGATGTCTGCGAGCATAAGAATGTTGTCGGCTGGTGTAGGATGCAGGCATCCAGTCACAATTGGCAAGGCGTCGTTGATGCCAGGGTCAATGAGACCGGTATGAGCACTGTGACACCAAACAGGAGCGCAGTATTCTGCTGTTGGAATGGACCAGGGAAAGAGTGGCTATTCGCAGCGTTGTTGCTCCAGCACCCCATAGCCAGAGCCAGCAAGCCGCCTCAGAAGTGCGACGCGTCATGTCAACATTTTGCGAAGTGACTCGAGGTGTCAACGATACGTGAGCGACCTGTCCAACATTACTCCGAGTATTTGGGTTCGGAGGAGAACGGCAAGGTTTCGTTGTTGTGGTTGACTTTCAGCTCACGTTTATTTTCCTTGTTGTTGAGGTGGAAGACTGCCGACACCGTTGTAGTGCTGAGCTTCACCAATTTATGGTGACATCATCTGAACTCGCCGGACCATACACCTCATTATGGTGTCGGTATTTGGAACATTCCGGGACAATCTGTGATTAGGCCCCCGGCGCCTTACTCGCAGTCCGCCCAGACCCCATGTGTAAGCTACATGTTAAATTTGAGCAGTCCGACGGCGATTGAACCTGATCCATCCTTTTTGGGAGGGACGTTCCAGCACGTTTGGTACTAATGTTGGATATGAAAACCTGCATTCCCACATGCTTTTTGCAGCGGCTTTGTCAACGCCGAAAGAAGCTACGGTCTACAGCAGTGATTCTCAACCTGGTCCATGTGGACCACCGGTCCTCCACCTGGAAGTTCTAGTGGTTCACAGAGAGTTCCATAAATCCTAGATTACTTTATTAAGGACTGAGATTGCGCACGCACTTGAGTTCACTGACCTATGTGCAAAATAGTTTCGACTAGATGTTCATGGGGCAGAGGTCCATTGGATATTTTTTAAAGATGGTCCATGCGCCAGAAATGGTTGAGAACCATTGGTCTAGAATGAATATTAGCAACTGTAACCTAGTTAAGGATCTCACATTGCACTTCAACCCGGGTCTTGGCGATCGACGTCAAAAAAGCATTTTAATTTTCCTATTCTTGCTTATTTTTTACTTGTTGGTCATCAATATCGCCCGAGCTGCCCCGAAGACGGGGGCTTCCTCTGTGATCCAAGAATCACCAGGATAATATGGCCAAAACGACAGGTTTGACTGCACCTTTGAAGAACGTGAGTGTTAGATAGTAGCATACGGTAGCGTGGCTTAGCAAGTGACCAAGGCAAGTCATCTTTTGTCATTACTCATAGTCAATGCATTTTATAAAAATGATGAACAGGATTTTAGCAAGCTAAAACTTGTTGTACCGTAATTCAGGACAAAAGCAATGTTATTCGTTAGATACTGCAAGAACAAAATAAAAAAGTATTCCTCAATGAAATCATTTCAAAAACGGTTTTAAAACCATCTTCACCAAATTGATTAAAACTAAGCAGAAACACCTTGGCCAGCTGTTGTGCCTCCTATGCATTATTTGGGTTGTGTATTGAATTATAGGTTGGGTTTGACGGTTTACACCCGCGTACTTTAGACCTTTACTCCAATCTTGTACCTCTGATCAAGGCTCAGTAGAAACGCCGTCGTCTGGTGTTGTTCATGAAATCGAGCGACTCGCGCTTCAACACGATATTTGCTGCTAAATTGCTCGTTTGCTAATTGATTGACGTAACCAGATGTGCGCTGTGCTTGTTCTTGGATTGGCGAGCTGCCAGCAGCAAATCAGAAAGGTTTGATGCGCAGTCGTGGTTTCCCATGATTGTTTCTGACGTTTTATTCAATTAATTGGGGATATTAAACTAACAGGAAAACAAGAAGCGATAACGGAGTTCACCCATCACTCTTTTTATGCTTGTTGACACTATTCCTATATTACGGATAAGTGGATTTCGATTTGTTGCTTGTGGTGTCTATCACAGTGACTTGTTACTCTTGGCCACCATCTACCGGTGACCACTTCATTTTCATGTGACGCCATCTCCGGGTGGCCAGAGAAGTCAACAAACAATACATAATTTGCCTTCGTTTTGTTTAGTGCAAACAACCCGGTTCCAAGCAATCAAAACAAAGTATCTCTGTGCATAACCGAAAGCATTGCCAAGGTTGCAATTGGGATGTCGAATAAACCGTAGTTTACATCAGGTGTGAACAACTTTTTGCTATTGCCGGCCGCATTACGTTTGTTTTTATGACCCAGTGAGTTCAAGATATTTTACTTTTTTGCATTGCTTCTGTTCTGCTTCCACACACTGAGCCCAACCTGCCTCCACACATCTGCTTGGCCTTCTTTGTACTAAGTATCATCACACACTAGGGTTGCCAGATCACTTGAAATTTTTTCAAGGACATTTTGTCGTTTTGTGATTATTGAAATTTCACTTCATGCTTAGTTTGAATACTGTTTACATATGTAGCACAATTTTGCAAGCAAACATTGCTGAATAACAATGGGTAATCAACCATTTATTAAGAACGTGAAGTTAATATTACATGTACATTGTACATGTTATTCTGTTCAATTAGATTATTTAATCTTGATTCTTGAATATTCAATGTAATCAACAATTCAATAGTTAATAATTTCACAATTATTCAAGAACTTTCAAGGACGCCGGAAAATTCTCAAGGACAACAAAATGATTTTCAAGGATCAAGGACATATCCAGTTTTGATATCATACAGTAAACAAAGTTTTTACTAATGCATGGCTGCCATAACATATATTTTAAATTACATGTGCATGGCCGCATACATTTTTATCGAAAGCCGCACAAGTTGTGCACCCCTGGTTCAGAGGTTGGCAAACGTTTTGGCCTGCTAAGCCGTTTCAAAGGAAGACACACTAGACTGGAAAAAACAAGAAGTCCAATGTTGACCCAACACCTCCTGCCATAACATGATTTAAACTTTACGAAAATTCTCAAATGCGCTTTTTTACTCCTCGTGCTTAAAATTCTTTGCATTGTTATTGCTTTTTTTTGTCTAATATAGTTGTATCCAGCACTTTGCGAGATTACAGCTATTGTCTTGACTTTATTTAGCTACGAATCCTTAACATTTACAAATGACTTTGGCATCCCAAAGATGATGCAAAATGTACTTAATAAAAGTGTAGGAAACGGTGTAGCCTATTCTTAATCTGCGCTATAGCATGAACAGCCAAGGGGGCAACCGGCAATTGCCACCCCAAAATTTTCTCAAAAATTCAAAAACATGTGTAGTTATTAGGTACAACAACAAGTTACAATCATTTTGCCTCCCGAAAGTATCAGCTGGTTGAAACCCTGTGTAGTGGCGGCGCAACAGCTACCACTACATAGAAACAAACGGTCAAAGAAAGGAGAAAAGGACAATACCAAGCAAAGTCGAAACTTAAAATGCCCAGCAATAAGAGCAAAGCCACCGCAGTGACCATACATCAGAAGATGTGTCGAACACGAAACTAGTTTCCTTGTGCAAATAAATTATTGCGACTGATTCGCTTGATGTATGGTCACTGCGGTGGCTTTGCTATTATCGCTAAATGATAAGTGCAAGCCTGAATCGTTGCAAAGAGATGGAAGACCAGGTTGGAGATTTCTTCAAACAGCTGGCTACAAAGCTAGAACTTGTTTTGTTGATTAAAATGCCCAGTTGCGTATGCGACTAGGGAGAGCTCTCTTTAGCCGAATCGCCTGGCGGGGTGAAATCATCAACTTCCTCTATTGAGCAATCAATCAATCAAGGGTTCGCGATCTCTCTGAGGCGGTTCGACAAGACAACCGGGCCGTTCCGCTTCAACAAAGTTAAAATCAAGCAATGGCCCAACTCGCGCTGAGAAGTTGCGCTGATATTCAAGATCTGATCGACACTAGCCAATCTTTCTTTATTGCACCTCCGCAACAGAACATGTACTTGTAAAATGTTATATGAAACAGACAAAGTAAACCTTTATTTAGCAAATGCATTTTGTCATTTACGGAGTAATTAATACAGTCAGCCTCAACACTAACAGTTCGCTCGAACAAACCCCCATCTGTCACCGGAAGCGTCGTATGATCGTAAATGGCCATGCATTTGTTGTTTGTTGATGACTGCGAACTAAAAAGCTAATGTATCCGTTTTGAAATAAAGCTTAGTCAGATTTGAAAAAAAGACATATCGATGCGCGATTTTTCACTGCGCAGAGGAACAACATATGAAATGTCAGAAGTACAGTTACGTCGGATGCAATGGATAATAACAAGAGGGACGTTAGGTCAGACTGGAATGCTAGCTGGCTGTATCCCGTATAAAGGCTGGAGTTTCCGACTCCTGCCGTTGGTTATCCAGCTGATACCCCCAATTGGAAGGTTTGAAGGAGATCGGGTGTCTGATTAAATGCCACTTAGTATGAAAATTTGGTGTGGAGCAACTTGCTTTATAAACAAAGTATGTTTCAGCGGACGGCTGCCTTCCATCGCTCTTGTCTGTTTCATCGAGGCAGGAAAACCAAGCAATCTTGTCAGGTGTAGTCCCTGGTGTGGCCCGGAGGAACGAGCGAAGCAGTTTCTCACACTCCGAATCCCAGCATGAAACGTAGTTTTTTCGTCGGTCTCGTGGGATCTATTAGCAACAACTAATTAAGTTTTCACACAGATACTAAAACGCCTCCCTAGCTTTATGGAGGTGGCTGCGATCTTCTACGGTCTTAGTTGTGAGGAGATGAAAACGATTCCAATCAGCCTTGCGAAAGTTCCAACGCTTGGCCAGTTCGTTGTGAACCGACATGACTAGCTGCGGGTGTGTTATGAGTGAAGACCGATGTTGCACCTTTTGCATTATGCAACAACGCGAAGTTGCTAACCGTGGCCAAGCTGGCTAGACTCTCTCCGTCAGCAGATGTTGTGCTACAACCCTACTTGACATGCTGGCAGTTAAAGTCGTCAGTGTACAAAATATAGAGTGTGAAAACGTTGGGATTGCCGGTGGCAGAAATTGATAGCGTGGAGATTTGCAGACGTAGCAGTAACTTGCATCTGACAGTATTTGATTTACATATCCTGCTAACGGGGTTAGGGCTAAGTGAAGGCATGTCTCTTCTTCCCGGCATCTCTCGGAGTGAAAGGCGTAATTGAGCTATAACAAAGATGACTTAGATATAGAACATGTGTTCACCAGAGCTGACAATTTTGCCAAAGTTATTTTTCTAAGTGTTTTCTTAAATTTGTAATCATAATAAAATCTTTTAGGTTGTTTCATATAGCCTACATATTTTTTGCTTGTCAATTTGTAGGCTAATTCCAAACTGGCTCTGACAATCGCTTTAAAGCAGGAGTACCTAACCTCGACCAGTTACGTTAGTTCTTCCGATTAGATTGAGGCGCCTCAACCAAAGAAAAGATGATTACCTCAGCAGCTTAAACCGACTCAAAGAAAAAGCGATCCGTTCAAAAGTTCCCTTGAACATGACTCATGACGTGATAGCACTGGCATCTAATTGGGAAGACAGACTACGCCCCCCAAAATGCGACAAGAAAGAAGACCCACAGGTTTGGGCCACATCTTTTCCCCATCTGCTTACTCTAACACAAAAAGAAAAAAAGTTAAACACGAAGGCAATGATTACCTACAAAAGACCCACCACAATTGGACAAAAGCTAACGAACTACAAAGACCTTGCTTTAAACAAGAAAAGAAAGCAAACCAAAGGTGGGTCAAGGCCATGTGAGCACTGTGCACTTTGTGGTTGCTATGGAAAAAAAAACAAATCCATGGTACCAAATGTTTCACAATTGCTGACCAAAACCAAAACTTTTAAGCTAAACCAA
>Ga0210059_1010255_pt1 | contig 14491 bp, 5 predicted proteins | sample Ectturendosymbi2_FD_188042 | JGI IMG/M metagenome (GOLD analysis project Ga0210059, IMG submission 188042) | Ecteinascidia turbinata endosymbiont from Florida, USA - Sample 2 (SPAdes) (version 2) | ecosystem: Host-associated > Tunicates > Ascidians > Unclassified | place: Key West, Florida... | reverse complement strand
CTCAGCCAGTGGTCAATTTTACATAGTTCAAGGTTAACAATTGTCTGAAGAACATTAAAAGAGGAATTTGACATATGGAGATTAATATCATCAGCAAATAGAGTAGTATGAAAAGAGGATGCTTTTTTGATATCGTTAATGTAAATAAGGAAAAGCAAAGGCGAAATAACACTACCCTGAGGGACCCCGCAAGATATCCTTTTGTATGAAGATTTATATTCCCCTATTTTAGTGCACTGCATTCGATATTCACACCAAATACCCTGTGAAAACTGATGATTACAGCTAAGGGATTTGTGTTTTGTTAAGTGTGTCGGTTTAGGGTGAGAAAAAGAAAATAACTGACGTCTCAGACTAAGTCCAAACATTTTCACTGGTTAAATTTATTCCCGTACTATAGCTTGTTGTGGGTTCCTGACATCTAATCAAAATGTCCTAATTTCCGCAACACACATAAAAAATAGTTGCTAGACTTTATTTCTTCACTCTGAGAAGCAAAATAACTGACAAACAATAACAGGTCAGACATTTCGCAGAGTTCAGAAATTTCACTTGACACCGGTCTCACTTATCAATTTCGGGAGTAGCAGGAGTTTGCTTGGTCATTTGTTGTGAAAAAAATGGGCAAATTCCCGGAGGGATCGATGGTAGTCGGAGTCGGTACAGGAGTCTGATTCTCAAATTCTAAAATTCTGGAACCGGATTAAAAATTTTGGACAGGAGCATAGTCGGAGTCTGAAAATGTGACTCCGGCCACCTCTGGTGGAACCGTGCGACTGGGGAAATATAGGGCAGAGGCTAATTTTTGTGTAGCAAATGGCGCGTAATACACCCAAAAAACCTGTGGAAGGGAAGTGTTGGACATTTTTGTCAGAAACGGCTTGTGGGCTAAAAACCAGTGTTGGCTTATAATTTTGTAGACAAACTGCAGTTGTAGATTCTTTATCATTTGTTGAAATGTTCGATCTTCAAAACAAATATTGAAACATTTGTTCATATTTGAAATAAGATACTGTAGTATTTTTGCTTAAACTAAAGATCCTATTTGAATAACTTAGCGTTAGTGCTCGTACTGTAATGTAGGCTACTTTACCTTACGTAACAGACGAAATAATGTCACATGTTACTGTATGTTTCTTGGCTTTGAAAGGATTCCTATGACAGATGGTATTCTTGCTCTTCATTTTCGAAATTGCAGATTGAATTTAGATTGGCTACCGTTTTTCTTCACTGCAGAGGACGTCTTTTGACAGCCGAGCTAGCCCTGTCATTATTTTTCAAACCAATAATAGGCGCCCTGTAAAGTAAAAAGCCAAGACAGATGTAAAAGGCCAAGACAGATGTCTGTCAGTAATTGATCTTCGTTGCAGATATAAAACGTTGTCATTGGAGTTGTGCAAACCAATATATCTTATTGGCAGTGTCTATTTTGCCGCCAAGATGGCAGCAGCAAAAGGCTTGGTAGAAAGGAAGTAAATGTTACTAAAAGATAAACCTACAACCTAACCTTAATCTTAACCCTAACCGTAGCCCTAACCAGGGAGGGTTTTTTTTAAGGTTTCGCTTTGGTGACCGCAAGGAAATTTTAAGAGACCGCTTGGAGGAATGTGAGAGACCGTTCTCCATTGAGGTGATCTCAGGTCACTATATTTTAAGAGACCGTTGGAGGAATTTGAGAGATCGTTTTAGTCCCTCAAAACACCTTAAAAAAACACTGGCCCTAACCTAATCCTAACCTTAAACCTAACCTTAACCTATCCCTAACTTAACGCTAAGCTAACACTAACCTAAGCTAACGTTAACCCTAACCCTAATTGGCAATTCTAACCCTAACCTCACCCTAGCCTAACAACACAACCCCTAAACATAAAACCTTAGTGGAGTTTGAAAAAAAGCAAAGAAAAACAAAATAAAAGTCGGCAAGTTGAGAGTCGAACCGAAAACCATTGGCACAGCAGCCCTAATACCTAACTGTTACACCTCGAGCAGGACAGGGTTTTGCAGACAAAGTGACTTTTTTCATTGTATTGCGTCATGCCACAAGACCGAATCTTCAACTGCCAGCACAATAGCTCCAGCTGATCTGTTGCCGCCAGATTATCGCTGGTAAAATAGACACTACCTGTGGGAGCAGCAGCAATCAATGACATTATTAGTCAATACACTAGTTACATCAATGGTAGGGAAGTAATATTTCAAATTTATGCCTAGCCCTAATTTCATATAAGGGTCAGTGGCATCAGTACCACCACTACCACGAGTACCAGCATAGTAGGATCTACCTTCAGTATAGGGATGTAACTAGCGTAGATTAGTAGGGGTGATTTATTATGATTTAATTCAAAGCAACTGTTGTTTGCTCCTCTAGCATAGAGAGTTGATTTAGAAAGCAACTGTTTGTACCTCTAAGATAGGAAGTTATTTAGAAAGAGACTCTTTGTAGTTTGTACCACTAGCATAGAGGTTGATTTAGGAAGCAACTGTTTGTGTTTCATTCTTGTACCTCCAACCTAGCGGTTGGTTTAGAAAGCAACTGTTTGTACCTCGAGCATAAGGGTTGGTTTACTAGAAAGCAACTGTTTGTGCCATGTACCAGCATAGGGAGTTGATACAAAAAGAGACTGTTTGTTCACCAGCAGAACAGTTGATATAGAAAGAAAATGTTTATACCTTTAGCGTAGAGCAGTGGTTCTCAATTGGGGTGCACGCATCCCCAGGGAGTGTGAGAAGGGGCTTCTTGGATGTGAACTTCTTTGATAATACAAAAAACAATACATCAAATGGTGCAAGGGGTGCAAAAATGATTTTTCCTTCCAGACGGGATGCGGGCTTCAAAATGAATTGAGAACTGCTGGCATAGAGGGTTGGTTTAGAATGACCTGTTATATACAACAAATTTTCAGATATGACAAAGTCACAAACAATGCATAATAGGTAGGCAGGCAGTGGGTGAAGAGAAGAGTGGGGGTATGCACACTGTACAGATGAGCAGGTGAGGCATGCATATATATACTAGTTGGTGGGAAAAGGAGAAACATGGACTATGAAGACAAAAACATTCGCAGAAACAACATACAAAAGGGCAGAGAACCACACACATAAAAGAAGTATATAAAAACAAGGCAGTGCTGTAGATATGCCTGTGAATCTTGAAATAAGAAAACTTATTAATACACCACCTGTGACATAATAGTTAAGCATGACGAGAGTGCAGTAGGCTTCCAGGTAGAAATGAAGTAAATGTAAAAGATAAACCTTGACCATAGCCTTAATCCTGACCTAATGCTAGCCTAACCCTAAGCTAAGCTAACCCTAACCTAATCCTAAGCTATCCTAACCTAAGATAACACTAACCCTGAACTAACGTTATCCTATCCCTAACCTAATACTAACTCGTAAACGTAAGCCTGAAAAAAAGTAAAGAAAATAAACAAAATGAAAGTCGGCAAGGTGAGATTTGAACCAAAAACCATAGGCATAGAAGGCGTAGCACATAACCATTACATTATACGATCCACGCAGTTTGACTGACAAACTGACCCTTTTATTTTAATTGCGTCAGGACAGGCGTATCCTTAGTCACTTCCTGAAAACAATTGTTTTATAGTACACACACAACATTCATCGAGGTAAAACATGATGGTGGGCAAGCAATGCGTGAAGATTTGGGACATGCACAGAAAAGCAGTTGGAGTAAGCACGTGTGAAGGAAGCGAACATCAACTGAACAAGGGTCGCAAGTAGGGTTGCCAGATCACTTGAAATTTTTTCAAGGACATTTTTTTCAATGAGGTTTGGTCAGTCAAGTGGCGTGAAAAGGTCTGGTGATGCCCGGGACAACTGCTTGATTATATGCCCCCCCTAAGAAATTCCAGTATTTAGCAGTGGAGTGGCATATGGTGGTCAATGTAATTGGATATACAGTAAACCTCGATTAATGCGGATTTGATTTGACTGACAATTTTATCCGGTTTAGGCGAAGATCCGGATTAACCGTAGATAGTTGTTTCTAGCCTGACGTCATCTAAATACTGCGATATCGGTGAAAAATCACTGAAATTGAACACATGTTCGACCCAACAGCAAATGTTTGCTGAAGCAAAATGAATTTATTGATATATTTACAATGGTAAATCAAACTTGTAACAGCTATATTCTGGCAGTTGTGAACAATCTTAGGTTCATAATTTAAGATTACTTGGCTGCTAAGAAATCTGGGATTTTTGACAAATGCAGTGATTTCTACGACTGGTCCATAGACAGTTCTGTTTGGAAGGTAATGCCAGTGTCCTCCTGACATTACACAGTGCACAATCTACTCAATGATAATGCTCTACATATGTACACTCAGCATTGATCAATAGACTGAAACTGTGGTGTGGCAGCGAGATATGCTATGCTTGTGTGTGATGTAATAATGGTTTCTATGATAAGTCTAATGTTACGTGCAGCTGCGGCTGTTATCATAATGCTAAACGTTCGTTGTTGATTGTCAGCACTCTTGTTTTGCATCTGAGAGCTGATGAATCTTTCCTAGAGACCAGTCAATGCACTTAAGAACACAAAAGCGTGCAAGTACAGAAAAATCCGGATTACGAGATGAAAAAAAGAGCAGATTTTGTCCGAAATTAGCGAAGATCCGGATTAAAAAATCCAAAGATTTTTATAAAGAACAATGTTAGAAATCAATCGTACCACCAGTTATATTCGGTTTTGGTACAAAACGTATTATGACGACACAAAATTTCTTCAATAATTTACTTTTTATTACACAGCTGTTTGATGGAACAAATCTATCCATTGTTCTGTCCATTTTTATTGTTTATTCTTGATTCTTGAATGTTCAATGTAATCAATAATTCTTAAATAAACAATTTTAAAAATATTCAAGAATTTTCAAGGGCGCTGGAAAATATTAAAGGACAACAAGATGTTTTTCAAGAATCATTGACATAATGCATTTTGACAGCAAATTCAAGGACAATTGTTGGCACTCAAGGACGTCTGGACAACCTTAGTCGTGAGGCAAAGAGCAATGCGATCATAAACACCACATTTCATTATATAAACAAGTAACAAAGGCAGAATAACAAAGTCTATATATACAAATTATGGAAAAATAGCAATCTATTCCTATGCTGGTGGTACAAACAGTCGTTTTCTAAACCAACTCCTATGATGGTGGTTCAATAAGTTGCTTTCTAAATCAATCTCTACATTGCTGGCACATCCTTATGCTGGTGGTACTGATGGCGCTGACTAGTCCTCCTTTATTCAGCTATCATCGCTCTCATGCCAGCTATTCAAATTACCACTCTTGGTAATAAAACTTCCATTGGACCCAAAAATAGGTTTCTGCAATTGCAAAAATATAAAACTTTGAAACATCACCAGTTTTTGGCATCACGTTTTAGAAGTGGCTATATGTCTATCAGTGAACCTTCATTTTTAAAAAATTATTCATCCGCCGCTCATTACGTGACACAGTTTGAATAAAATGCTGAGTATATGTCACACTAGCGACACCGTGACCATAGTCAAGAGAAGTGTTTACATCTACTATGCAAGTGGTTATCGTTTCGGCTCTCACCATTGCGGCTTGTGCTGTGGTAGAAGTAGTTGGTTACACTTTTGATGGGACCAATCTTTATTTACTTTTTTAAAAAGTTTTGGGTTTAGGGTTTTGTTTAAGATTAGGGTTTAGGTTAAGGGTTTAGATTTGGGGTTAGGGTTTAGGCTTGGTACATTACTAGCAAGTATAGTGCAGTTTAGCACAAAACTCGTCTTAGATGCAGATGTTACATTTGTATCACGTGATGGGCGGCAGATGATAAATTAAAAAAATGAAGGTCTGCCAGCAGACCTATAGCTACTGCGTAATGTTTTTGAGGGAAGGTGATATCAAATTGCAATACAAAGTATTTTTTCTTTTGTATTTATACATTTATTTTTTGTGTAACAAAGTTTTATCTCCACTCTAGTTACATCATCACACATCTGTCAACCACACTGATGGATATCCATTCTTTACATTGTACCTAATATATCACAAGGATTCAAAGACATGGCTTTGCAATATAATGAATTTCATAAGCCTGATATGACAAATACACATCAAAGAACATGTTCAAGATCAGAATCAAAACATTAAATTTTGTTATATGAATAATAAGCTCACTTACAAATAGGGATGTGCATTATAGAACATACAGGTTCTGGAATATTCCAGAATATTTCTTTCATATCCAGAATATCAAATCCTATTCTGGAATAACTTGTTACATATGAATATCAGTATATCGACTTTTCATATATGAATATTTCGTTTAAAAATGAGCAACACTGGTGAATCTGAGAAATAAGAAGAAACACAACAAGAGCAAAATAAGCTGATTGCGCAGAGATTTAGAACATTGGTCAGTGATTACACGACTTGTTAACTTGTTATGTCGCTACACTGTGCGGTGAGCTTGAGTGTTTCTTTCCTTTACTCAGGAATGCAAACAGTGCCACTGCAAAATCTATTGTGACTGTAAAACTTATTTAAACCATTTGTTTTGCTGGCTTCACAATTTTACACGTTAATTCAATCCAAATTTATTTCAAATGTAAATATTTGAACAAAATTGATTTTTGGGATTTGAATCCATAAAATTCGTTATTTCATCAGATGCATTCCTACTTACAAATAAGCCTATTAATTATCTATGTTTTCACCATTTGTTTTGTGCAATGCCACATTAGGCCTATATTTTATTCATTGACCAATTTGTCCCTGGAGTAAATTATGAAGAATTATGTCAGTGCCATGGCACTGATGTTAGTGTGACAGGTGGATGTATGTCATGGCAGTGTGAATGAAATGATATCGTTTCTAGAACTGTATTACTCCATTTGACAACTAACTCTATTTTTCATGTACCCAACACTTGTTGGATTACTTTTTATTGTTGAACTTTTTGTAATCCGTTTCCACCCTTGATTCTTCAACCTTGTTCAGGGATGCTATTGCAACTGTGGTACTCCATTATGGTCTACGGGTAGCCTAATTGTATTGCTTCTTCACGATTTGTGTGGATAAAAATTGTTTTTGCCTTTGCTGTGTGACTGTGTTCTTAAATGTCGTGGTTGCTGCAATGCTTTCTGCGTCATAGCCTCTAATTTCTCTTACTTTTCTCACATATGTGCATGCCTAACCTGTCCATTCTGTACATACCTCAACTTTCCACCTATTGCTTGCTCACAATCATCTGTGCTATGTGTCATTTGTCTGCACTTTCATCAAGCAAACAATTCAGCGTTTGTGTACCCTTATTGCCTACCCTTATTGCCTGTGATTGCTTTCTGTAATTGTTGTTATTTTTCTTGTGTTATTGTTCATTCATATTGGACTAATTGCAACTTGTTGTTTGTTTTTGGCGCTAGTTAAGCTATTTAGCTTTTGTGATAATAGCACATTATGATTGCAGGGTGTGTTTCTCTTAAGTCTAGTGGCAAAAGCATATACAGTTAAAAGCTCTAGGTTTTCTATAAGCTTTGGAGGAATCAGTTGACTGGGCTCTGTTTTTATCTTTTTGCAATGATTCAAACGTGCACATATCTATATTCAAGTGAGTACTGTTCACAATGGGAGTAAGCAAAGAATCGATAAGCAAAATTTTAAAAGGTTATCTACTCCTTGCTTATCCCCATCAAAAATTTGCTGATCGATTCCTTACCCCCATTGTGGAGATTACTTACTTGGTAATAGCATCTGTTTAAAACAGCATTCCACATAATTTCTTAAGTCTTGCTTTAGCTTTTCATCATTTCATGCATAAGCTTCTGCTTTCAATTTACAGTATTGAAAATGTATAATTAACGCAAAATTGATTGCTTAGTAAAATACTTTATAATTGGATTAGCAGCCAAGTCTGATTGATTTAAATCACTGATAAATCAAGGAATAAAAATTTAAAAAAATTATGTCATTTTAGAGCTTTGTGTGATGTCTGACGCATTTAATTAGCATTCTAATAGGTTTTCACATATGCATAGGCTATATATACAGTTTTAGTGTAGAAGGCAAAGAGTTCTTATGACGACAGAAGTTAAAACCACTTGAAGTTTTATCAATCACAGCAACTGTGAGGTCACAGATTCTATGTCATTTAACTGCAAAAATGACATGTGGACTGGAATCACTAACCCTTGAAAGTGCAGACTGACCTAAAGTAAAAGTTGCATTGACGGTAAACGTAGGTATAGAACATATTTTTGATTCATGAAACAGATATTATTAAAGTTTTTTAACATTTTATGCATGTATGCCATGAGTGCCAAATGAAATTACTAAACTGGCAGTTTCAGTATTGGCATTTCAATAAATATTTCATTTCGTACACTGGTATTGGCATTATTAACTTATTTGCATAAAAAGGGACATTGTATAAGCGCAAAAAAGTTTGAATGAAAGTTCAGCTATTTCTAGTCAGAGTTGATTGATTTACATCATTTCATCAGTGATAAAATAAAAAAAATCAAGCAAAAATCACATGCAGTTTTGAAGCTTGCTGTAATTTGCATGACGCATTTAATTGGTATTCTAATCAGTTTCACTTGTTATAAAAAAAGGCAGAGATTCTTATGACAACATAAGTTATATAAGTAATTACATTTTCGAAGCTGGTCTATATCAAGCAGTTCAACCTAAAACAACCGGATCGCATGTGGCTTTGCGTGTATGAAACTAAGGCACCGAAAGTGGTAGAGAGCTGTTCAAATGCTCAAAAGATTCGGCAAGTCTTGTAGTCTTGCACCTGAAAAAAATTTTGGTTGGGGGTTGCGGATTTTTTGTGAGTGACGTCATAAGTGAAGGAATTTTTGGCCAACTTCATCTGACCCTGGGCGCCAACCGTTAGATGGTAGTATTTTGTTGAAGTTTTTATTGAAAACTAGGCTACAATCCAAGTCTTTTGATACTTTGGATGATCTGCTGGGGTTTCGGGTTCAAAAGTTATGATTTAAAGTAATGCAAATATGTGACTAATTGGCTAATCAGATAATTAATTAATTTGTTTATTTTAGATGATAACTCTAGAACCAAAGCGCTAGAAAGTTGATCAAAGTCTCAAAAGACTCAGACTCGAGCTTTGTTTCCAATGAAAACTTCAGTGAAATACTTTGGCCTAGTGGTTGGGCCCTAGGCCAGGTAACATGAGCCTAAATGGCCCCAAAACTACTTCATTTATGACGTTACTCACAAAAAATCCGCAACCCCCACTGAAAAATTTTTTTTCGAGTACAGACTAGAACACTGGCCAATCTGTTTCAGTTTTTGAACAGCTCTCTAGCGCAATCGGCGGAGGAGCTATGGCGTTGTTAGGGCAACCGACAACTGCTAGTTTTAGGCCGACTTCAAAGTACGAATATATCGTACCGGCTCTCAAAGTGTTGACGCTTTGGCGTACGGTGGTTTCAGGAATTTTCATGCCAGAACAACCAGATCACACGTGGCTTTATGTGTGCGTAGCTCAGGCACCGCGTTAGAGAGCTGTTCAAAGGCTCAAAAGACGTGGCAAATCTTCCAGCCTGCACTCCGAAAAAATTTTTGCTTGAGGGTTGCAGATTTTGTGAGTGACGTCATAAGTGGAGGACTTTTAGGGCCACCTGGGCTAAGTAAAGTTGGCTGAAAACCAAGGATTTGTACATCAAAACAATTGAATATGTTTGTTTTATATGTTTTTCCAAAATTTGAGTTCTTGCTTGTCATGCCCATTTACGCTTTTATAATGCGAAAACTTATATAGATGTGGATATATATATGTTAAGTTGTAGTTTGAATCAATCATGGCCAGTAGATCCTTTTGGCTTGATATGACAAGATGCAAGAAGATTGTTAAATTAAAATCGATGAGAATTGTGAATAATCAAACTGGGAACAATCAAACTATATAAAATAAAGATAATAATTGTAAATATTATATTATAATTTGACTGAGATTAATCAATGCATTTCTTTTGATCAAACTACATTTCTAGAGATTTCACTACGTAGTCATTAGACCAGCCCGTGGTCTAGTGGTAAGTGCGTCCACTTTGGTGGTAGGTCGAGAGTTTGACTCTTGGCCGGGTCTTACCAAGACCTTGTAAATTGGTACTGTGGCCTTTGTACCAAGCGCACGATGTGCGGAAAAGTGCCGGGAACATACTCAGAACACAATAACAGAGTGAAATGAAACCTGAAATTCTGCAAACTTAGTCGTGGCACTACAAGACCATTGTAGTCATAAAGCGCCAACAACAAACCTCCATTTCAAAAAAAAATGTAGTCATTTACTACGCAATGACTGTTATTGAAGCATGAGCTGCAGCCAATAAATCATCTTATGTCTTTTTGCATCCCTCTCATGACACTACATGAAAAATTGTGTTTTGAATGAACTGAGTTTACTCATGGAGAATGGAGTCTCTAAAATATGTTTTTTGTAGAGTTATTTGCAGTCCCGTATGTTGCATGTAGCCTTATGTTTAGATATTTTACATAAAACATTATGGTGGCGGTTTTGTAGAAGATGAACATTGTTGTTGCAGAAGTAAAACCTAGTGCTATAACATGTTTGTGTTTGTGCTCATGGAAAAGGTACTTACATAATTTATTGTCCAATATCCAGTGTGTGCCTTGTTCTATGGCATTGGAAACAAGTGTTAACTGTAACGATTTCCTACAAATCGACTGAATTTGTCATGTGCTCCATCTTATAGTCACTGATGATATCAGTTGGTATGATGTTTAACTAAAGGTAAGCAGGTTAAATCACAGAAAAATCTTTATACAAATGTTTTGGCTACAAATCAAAGATTTACATTTGTCTTCCAGATCTAATGCATTTTCAATAATGGTTAGGAATAAGCTTTCTGCTGGTGTTTCACCTGCTGTGAATAGTAGTGAACAATGTTCTGAAACACTTCTTGGCAAAGACAGTAGCAGTCCACAAAAAACAAAGTTTTCTACACCTTTGTCAGTTTTCCGCACTGGAAATTATACAAAATTAGGAGCATCTATTAACACAAAAAGTTTAGATTTGTCATCAAAATGGAAAACATCTCCTAGGAAAAAATTGTTTAACAATAATCTGATAGAAGCCAATGGTTTCAGTCCACATAAAAAATTATCCAAGTTTCAAAATGGAGGAGATCTTGCACTGAGTTCACATTTCCTTAACCATGATGACGTTAACTACTCAACAAGTCATAAAGGTGGTGTTGACAATTGTTCGCATCTAATATCACGTATGAAAGCTGAACCAAGTGTTTATCGGAAAATGTTTGGTGTGTTCCAAAATGGAAATGAAGTTCTTGCCAGATGGTCTGACGGACTGTACTACTTGGGCTTTGTCACCAAGGTAAATATTATAAAGCAGTTACCTACATCTGTTTACCTGCATGCTTGTTTGTCCATCAATCGAGATATATTGAAATGCAAATGGTATGTAAATTACGACATATGTTTTTTACAGTAATGACCTTCTTCATTATGTGTAATAAAAATGCAGTCCAAGCTATCTCAACTTGAAGAGTTTGCTCAATATGTGCAAACGATTTATGCAATAAATAGTGATTACTGTCATAAACTGTAAGATAGGTTAGGCCAAGCAAAAACCCAGGAAAAAAATGATATGTTTAGGGAATCCACATTGACTTCAAAATTTTTGTTTTCTTTACTTTTTATCTTTTGGGCCATTCCGTGTCAATTTTCAGGAAGTGGTCAGGGCACCCTCTTCAATTTTCCTGAAATTTTACTCAAATTGTCATTACCCCGTATGATGGACATCTGCAAAATTTGAATGAAATCTGTCAAGAAATGGCATTATTATAAAGCTTTCAGTTGGGGGTATTTAACCAGGGGGCGCAAATTGTTCATATTTGGCCATGTTTAAAGCCTTATTACTGCCAAACTACATTAGTGAACAACCCCAATATTTCAGGGATGCTAGTAACTTTGCCAAATATTGAAAAAATAACATTATCTACATTGTGACGGTCAAAGGTCATGGACCCCCAAAGTTGACTGTTTCTAGCTCTTGCTACAAATTTTTTAACCTCGCCACAGTTTTATTTCTTGATAGTTTTCGCTCATATTTGGAAGAATTGTTGCTGATACAATTATCTTTGTCCTTAGAAAATTTTATTGCAAAATATAAAAAGGTTTGTGAGATACCGCAACTTGGCACAAAATGAAAAAACTAAAAAAGTGGGGTCCTTTGTCGCTTCGGTTACCCATGACTGCAGTGAAAATTCGCATTGAAAAAATTTTGAAATATTCATTATGATATGGCAAATTTACCATACAAAATTCATGAATGGTTCTCAATGTTTTCATAGAAACAAAAAATTAAAGTTTGTGTGAAAACTACAAATTTTGTGCAATACAGAGGTCTTAACAAGTTGAGAGCCAGCGTATGATATATTCATACTTCGATTTCGGCCTAAAAAACAGCAGTTTTCGGTAGTCTTACCAACGCCCTAGCTCCTCCGCCGATTGTGCTAGAGAGCTGTTCAATGGCTGAAACGAATCGGCTAGTCTAGTAGATTACACTCGAAAAAAAACTTTTTGGTTGCGGGTTTGCGGATTTTTTTGAGTGACGTCATAAGTGAAGTAGTTTTATGGTCATTTTGGCTCATTTTGCCTGGCCTAGGGCTCAACCACTAGGCCAAAGTGTTTCGCTGAAGTTGTCATTGGAAACTAGGCTCGTGTCTGAGTCTTTTGAGACTTTGATCAACTTTCTAGCATTTCTGGTTCAAAAGTTATGATCTAAAATAAACAAATTGATTAATGATCTAATTAGCTAATTAGTCAAATATTTTTACTAACTTACATCACAACTTTTGAACCCGAAACCCCAGCAGGTCATCCAAAGTATCAGAAGACTTGGATTGTTGCCTAGTTTCCAGTAAAATCATCAGCGAAATACTACCACTTAGTGGTTGGTGCCCAGGGCCAGGCAAAGTGGGCCAAGGTCGTCTAAAAGTCCTTCACTTATGATGTCACTCACAGAAAACCCGTATCCCCCAAGCAAAAAATTTTTTTCCGAGTGCAGACTAGAAGACTTTCCGCATTTTTAGAGACTTTTACCGGGTCTGTAGAGCATACTGGACCGGAGAAATAACCACACAAAAACACGTGCATTTAGGCGTTTCTTTTTTTGAAAATCCCTGAAAGCAGCCGGATGCCAAAGAGTAATTGTTCATTATTTTCCATTATCCCATTGTTATTCAAGCTAGCATTGTTACTTCACAAATTCATTATTAAATTCTAGAATTCTATTGTGTTTTGTGCAAAGTCAATTGCTTGTTTTAGGTGGAATGAAACTGAATAATTTTATGTTTCATTTCACTTGAGACTTTGACGGCTGGTCTACGAATATATCATACTTGGATTTCAGCCTAAAACCAGTAGTTTTCGGTTGCCTTGTTAATGCCATGGCTCCTCCGCCAATTGCGCTAGAGAGCTGTTCAAGGGCTCAAATGCATCAGGAGTCTTCTAGTCTGCATTCGAAAAAAATTTTTTAGTTGGGGGTGTGTGGATTTTTTGTGAGTGACGTCATAAGTGAAATAGTTTTTGGGCCATTTTGGCTCATGTTGCCTGGCTTAAGGCCCAACCGCTAGGCTGAAGTGTCTTGCTCAAGAGAGTATTTCGCTGAAGTTTTGGAAACTAGGTTCGAGTCCGAGTCTTTTAAGCCTTTGATCAACTTTTTAGCATATCTGGTTCAAAATTATGATCTAAAACAAACTATCTAATTAGTCAAATATTTATATTACTTTAGATCGTGAAACCAAAACGATGTATTTAATTTTAAACCAAATGGATTTAATTTTAAAAAATTTTTGAATTTAAAAAAAAAAAGAAATTTTTGTTGTTCGGGGAGCTGGATTTTTGTGAGTGACATCATAAGTGAAGGACTTTTACACCACCTTGTCCCACTTTACCCGGCCTTGGGCCCAAACCTTTAGATGGTAGTATATCGCTGAAGCTTTTGTTGGAAACTATGCTACAATCCGAGTCTTTTAACACTTTGACGTCCGGCTGGTTTTGGGGATTTTCAGCAAAAAAAAACACCTAAACCACGTGGCTTTGCGCATGAATATCTCCGCTCCTGTTCGCTCTAGCGACTCGGCGAAAGTCTCAAAACACGCATAGTCTAGTAGATTGCACTTGAAAAAAATTTTTTTTCTTGGGGGGTACGGGTTTTTTGTGAGTGACGTCATAAGTGGAGGACTTTTAGGCCAAATAGACCCACTTTGCCTGGCCCTGGGCACCAACCGTTAGGTGGTAGTCTTTCGGTGAAGTTTTTACTGGAAACTAGGCTACAATCTGAGTCTTTTAATACTTTGGATGACCTGCTGGGGTTTCGGGTTCAAAAGTTATGATGTTAGTTAGTAAAAATATTAGACTAATTAGATAATTAATTAATTTGTTTATTTTAGATCATAACTTTTGAATCAGAAACGC
>Ga0210059_1010254_pt1 | contig 14492 bp, 10 predicted proteins | sample Ectturendosymbi2_FD_188042 | JGI IMG/M metagenome (GOLD analysis project Ga0210059, IMG submission 188042) | Ecteinascidia turbinata endosymbiont from Florida, USA - Sample 2 (SPAdes) (version 2) | ecosystem: Host-associated > Tunicates > Ascidians > Unclassified | place: Key West, Florida... | reverse complement strand
GTTTGTGAGTTGCAAAAATTAATCCTGGACAGCAATTACTACTTCAGCTTTGGCGTAGTTACTCCGATTGCATTTCACAGCTAATTTAAGAGTATATTCGTTCTTTCTTTCTGTCGGTTGCCTGTCGGTATACGAATCTATTCGTACTTCCAATCCTTTGCCAACAGCTGCTTCCCGGAATGTGAACTCCTGTTCCAACAGCGCGGTGCCGAAACGGCGTTGCCGAAACAGCATCGCCGAAATGCTCCATTCCGGTCGTGGTGGAGCCAGTGCTGGATTAAGGTAGCGCGGGGCCCGTAGCATATTAACAGCGTGGGGCTCTAACTTGAAAATACGCTTGAAGAAGTGAAAACTGTTAAATCACAAATTCTGTGGACATCCCTATGACTATCATAAAGTATACTGAATTTCGCAAGTGCGAAAAACCTAGTCCTGAATAACAACAGGTGGACTTTATGGGCTACACATCTTTTTCACCAAAAAGTACATACGTATTTTTTTACCAAGAAGGAATACATTACTTTACAGTGTACAGCTCACAAATACAGTACGGAGACAGTAATTAATGCTTCCAGACTCATCAACAGATTGAAATCATTGCTTTAAATTAAACAGTGTAGTCACACAGTATACGTTTCGGAGTCAGTTGTCAAAAGCAGCAAACCTAATGCATTTTCTAGATTTTTCCTTACCGATTTTGTTTATGATACTGGCAGTAGTATCTATATCACATAGATGTTCCTGCTCTATACTCTTTTGAATTATGTTGTCCAGCTTGTTTTGTGTAATGGTGCTCCTTTGTTCATTCTACCATCTTAAGTTTAGAAAATGACCGTTCTCCACTGTAGTTGGTCACCGTGAGAGTTAAATAAATGCGTAAATCATTTCCCGCATTTGTAAACAATGACTATAAGTACACTACCCAATGGCTAGTGAATAGATGCCAAATCCAGGGTTGCCAATGAGATTTTTTGGAAAATCTCATATAGACTCGCGCAAAACCCCATATTTGAACAGAAAATCCCAGGTAGACACAAAATTGAGTGAGTCTTTCTACTACAGTATCTACCATACCTGGACATCTGTAATCACAAAACGACCTAGTGAATATATACTGTAACCTTGCTTATGAACTTTTGTACTTGTCGAAATTACACCGCAGTAAGATGGAATTGTTTGCATTTCCAACGGTTATATCCCAGCATTTACAATAACTAAATCTTCATTCCCAGTGTTCTGCAGCTAACCTTTGAGATCTGGATCTCTCAACTACTCTACCTTAAAAATGATGTGTGTACCACTTAGTTTTATTATTTGGGGTTGCTTCATTAGTATCTCTCTCTCAGTGGCGTAGCTAAGGGGGGACAGGGGGTGTGGTCCGTCCCTGGCGGCACTTTTATGGAGGCGGCACTATGGGTTATGCTGCTGCAGGCTATAAACCTGCAAAGGCTGTACTGGAATAAAAGTGGTTTTGATGTCGGGACACTACTCGCAGTTGAAGGACGTTTTTGATTGAGTAATTAATTAAGCGATTGTTATCTTAGCCAAACAATAAACAATAGTGTATCAGGGATGTTATATCAATAGGCTTTTTTTACACGAAGCTGCAACACGGTTCTCAACATGCTTATCAACTCACTTGGTGTCAAATTTTACTGATTAACTACGCGGTTGATTGATCGAGTATTGGGTCGTTGACGTTTGATCGTAGTCCTTATATGACGTTATAGAACTTAGTAGGAGTAAGGTGGATGACTGTGGGCACACGTGTGGCTGTGGTAAGCTCTAAGCTTTTGTAAATGCTCTTAAGTTTTTTACCTGCGAGTAAAAGCGCTTTGTTGGGCCTAAAAAACGTTTCTGTGTAAATCTAATAAATGAGTAGTTGGATGTGTGCTCGTCAAAATGGATTTCAGTGTGTGTGGAGAAATATAGTCTAGCTCAGTATTCTTCAACAGGGGTTCCGTGGTACCCTAGTATTCCGCAAAACATGTAGTGGGGTTACGTGAGTTTTAACGGTTCCCTGAGGGTTTCTCGTTTCTTTTTAGGGGAAATGATTTCTTTCTTGAGTATGTTGATGCGTCATTATGAAAATTTTTAGATCACCGTGCTGCATTCAGATTCCAAGTAGGCCAGTTAGTTGTACAGGAGGTTGACTGCAGTTTATAGCCGAAAACGAAATATTGATAATTGTTGTGTCGCTTGTTCATTATTGTGCAATTAAGAAAACCGTTATTGTTGCATCACAGTTATACGATGTTGCCGATGTGCAGTTCACAGTGGTGAAAGAAGGCATCCTTGAACTTTTTCGGTTTATTCAAAAGTATAACCTTGGAAACTCTGTTCCAAATATAGCAATATTGCTACGGATTTTCCTCACAGTTTCCATTAGTGTTGCTACCTGTGAGAAGAGTTTTTCGAAACTAAAACTGATCAAGAATTACTTAAGATCTAGTATGAGCCGCCTTGCGGTTGAGAAATCTTGCCACACTGTCTATAGATAGGCATACCATACGTCCCGTTTCAGCCGGGACAGTCCCGGTTTTAAGGCTTTGTCCTGACGTCCCGGTCAGTCAGCAAAAAAGTCCGATTACGCATTCAGTCAGCTAGCATAGTTCTACACCTGGTACATCAGCTCTCGTTGAGAGAATTTGTTCTATCGTGAATAACATGCAGTCTGATAACAGAAGCAGAATGTGAAAGCACTTATTACCTATACACACTAGTCCCCGCTTATTAAGCCCACCCTTAATAAGCCCACCCCAAAATCGCCCGGTCCGGAATTAGTCCATCTATACCTGTTATAAAAAGAAACGCTATATAAACCAAAAACCCTGCTTAATAATCCCAATTTTCTAATACATTTACTTAAAATTGGGAGAACGTCGAACTCACACTTTTTTGTCTTGCTTACGACGGTTTCGCACTTTAAGCTGCTGACCTACTGTAGTTTATAATTCAACTATTTCGTCACAGATCGTTTATTTATGCCGTAATCGATATGCAAGACAACTGGTGCTTTGTAGTTGTAGAATTTATTTGCAAAATAGCGAAGAGATGTGCAGAGTGCAGACTTAGCCTTTTTTAAGAAACTTTAAATTTTACAAAATTACCCAGCACTGCCAACATGCAGCCAAGGTATTGCCGCCGAACAACTCAACATCTCTCGTGGCTGCCTGCTAAATATCCTGTGCAACGAAAAAACTCATCGAAGTGCAGCATTATTGTTATTGTTAGAATGAAGGGACCAGAAAAGGCAACGCCATGGCAAAGACCAGGAAGTGGAAGAAGGGTTGAGGAATTTTTAGCGATAGCACCCTCGGCCATGCACATTTATGTCCATGAGAGTGGCGAAAATTGGTCCCCCGGGTCCATTCCCTTAATAAGCCCTAGGTCCACTCGCTTAATAAGCCCAAAATCGTCCGACCCCAAGGTGGGCTTGATAAGCGGGGACTACTGCATAATCCTGACTTTTCGTGCTGTGATTTTTACGAGAAAATAAAAGCGAACAAGGACTTGAAGAAAGTATTGTCTACAGAAAAACATGAGTGCATAAACATGTAAATTTACACAAGTTTGAACATTGTTTTGTTTCTTAGTAAAATGCATTGTTTTAGTTTTTCGTGGTGTCCTAACTACAGGAATCCAAAATAGCCACATACTCCAAGTGAGGTATGAACCACATTTATTTGATACCGATCGTTGTTCTGAAGCGTCCCGTTTTTCAAACACAAAAATATGGTATGCCTATCTATAGAGCAACAATTGACAGATAAAATAAATTTTGACATTGCCATTGAAGAATTTGCCAATAAAAAGGCAAGAAAAGTTACTGTGTAGAAAATTGTAGTTTTCATTTCAGAAACAAAGATGGTCCTAATTTTTACATTTTTTTTACTATTTTTCCCTCTATGTCATTTTTGCTTTTTGTTTAACTGTTATTTACAATCTTTGAGTTTTTGGTGTGTATTTAAAGCACACCATATTTGAGCATATGAGAGTACTGTAAATTTATAATGGTGCACAAACTAGTTAATATATATACAAAGGTTTAAGAGCCAGTCACTGTGTCATATGTTTTTTATGGACTTGGGGCCACCAAACTCAAGGGCCGCACCGGGCAGCCCACACTCTAGCTACGCCACTGCTCTCTCTGCCACTTGAACTCAATGCACCTAGTTAATATTTACAGCTTACATGGTGTCAGTTACTTGTTCATCAGTTATTATAAGGTACCCGATCCTTTATGCAACAAGATGAAGAAAAATGAACCTAGAAATAAGAAGTAATAAATCATGCCTTTATCACCACTACACAGTTAAATCCTAAAATAAACAGATCTTCAGAAGAAAAACCCAGAAAGACATTGAAAACCCAGATCTGGGGAAAAACCCCAAATTTGGCGCCATTGGCTAAATCAATTTGAAAGCACCAAAAAGGTAACGCAACTTACAGAACAGGTCAATGTGATGTGATAATATTTTTTTAAATTGCCAGTCATAACAATACCATCAAACAATATCTGGATCTGGAAATTGCTGCAATTTCTCAGCATTGGCTGAGTGGTCCCATAATCTTGCAAATAACCATAAAATACTTTAATTTTCAAATCACAGTAGTATTGATAAAAGCATTCAATTGCAAAGTTTCGCTTAGCTGCTGATGGAAAATTTAGCAAAATAGTGACTTCTTGAACTGTAAAATTTCCATATATATATAATCAGGGGCTGCTTTTAGGTGTCACACCGACAACTCTTCGCAAATAACTCATCTCTGCTGTTTGTTCTTTTGATAGCATTCTTTCAGTCGTCACCTAAGAATCATGGCCACAGGTGAGGATCGCAACAAAGACCGATTTACAAACTGAAAGCTTTGCGGTCTTTGAAAGCTCCCGTTTCGTCAACACGGAGCAATAAAGCACACGCAGAACTACGTTTGCTTTACCAATCCGTGAATACCATCCCAAGGTACTTGAACGTCTTCACCTGCTGCAGTGTATATCCGCTCACTTGCAGAATACACTGCCTTGGGCGTCTTGAGAGACACGATACCTCAATCTTTTTAGTGCTGATTTTCGATCCTACTTGGTCGTACGCATCAGAAAACCGATCAAATGCGAGCTGAAGCCCCTGCTGAGAAGGTCCACACATGCAATACCAATTCGTTGTTTGCAAAACGCAAACATTTCACCCTGGAGTTCCCAGCAGTGACACCCTCGTCGACGCATCTGTGATTGTCTATCAATTCCATACAGACCAGAGCTCTCCACATATTTTGGGAGAGGACCACATAAGCTGTTGCACAGCAGTTCGAGGGCCTGAAATCTTGCTTAATGTGTTTTTCTAGGAATATGCTGCATTCTACCAAATCAACGCATTTTTCGGAAATATGTTATTTTTTCATTATTGAAAATGTGTTTTGCGTCCGGTGAAATGGCTTCGCAGGTCGGATGATTTGGCCCGCGGACCGTAGTTTCGAGAACCCTGATATAGACTATGACAAGGAATGGTGACAGCAAACGCCATTGTCGGAGTCCAACACCAACGCTGAACGGTTGTGATTTAACTCCGTGGACACGGACACAATCTTCTTAGCAGAAATAGAGTGAGTTGACGGCCAGTAAGAGGCACCCGCCAAAAGCTTTTCACGAGAAACCCGGCCATATACTTTCCCGAGGTCGACAAAAAATGTGCATACGTCTTTGGCATGCTCCCAAGATTTCTCGAAAATTTGCTGAAGAGTGGAAATTTGTTCTGTAATGTTACGGTCGTGACGAAAACAGCATTGTGTATCATCCAGCTTTGGTTCAATTATTTTCGCATCTTGACATACACTTCTCCTGGGAGCCGAAGTAAAGGAATCCCCCTGCAGTTGGTTCATTCACTCCTGTCTCCCATTTTGTTATGGAGATAATCAATTTTCCAATGTTTCGATACCCTTCCAAAACGACATGCCACTTGACACACACGAGTAAGCCAAACCGTCCAGCGTTCTAAGTTCTCCTGATTCACCATCAAAATCTTCGTAATTAGCTTTAAGCTCAGATTTAGAAGCTGCATCAGAAAGCTTATTGATGCACAGTTCCACGGAAGCTTTCATCTGTGCAAAGTCAAAACATCCTGCCTGGAAAAGTTAGCTCATTTCTGTCAGTTTAGGTGCCAATGTTGACAAATGGAAAGCACCATAATGAATTTTTTTGTTTTCACAAGTCGCAGTAAAACAACGCACATTGCTTCATCTTTATTTTCTGACAGATGCTTCAGTGCGGCCCAAATAGCCAAAATCTCACTCCTAGCTCTCACTGTTGCCTCACTCGACAACCACCTTTTTTGCATGCTCGCTGCAACTGCCGACCTTTTGTCTTCATTGTAGTCTGATGCATCGCCCGGCAAGCCGATCACAACGGTGAAACAGTAAAGTATTTTCATAATTACATTCTCGTGCTTTCGCAGTTTCGTACACCATACTGTACAAATCTGCGACAGTATAGTAACTGGCCGAAGCGGGGCGGTCCCCATGACAATGCACTGATACTATACTGTACTTACATATTCGCTTCCAACTTCTGTGCAAGAAAATTCTATCGGCCTATAACATTGCAGCCGTCTGTTGCAACAGCCACGTGCAGGAAAGCATGCTTTACTCAAATGGTTTTACTTCAGTACAAGACAAAACCATATCTTGGCTTTCAGACCAAAAACGGCTTAAAAAAACTTCTCTTCATATGAAACGAAATTTGAAACTGATATATCAACTGTGAAAGCAGATTGGTGTTTGACAATCCAAAATCACGAATTTAAGAATAAAACTAACTCCAAGTGGTTATTAGCGTCTCATCAGAAATTAATCTGACTCGTAGGGTGGGACAGAAAATAAAATCACTGTTAGTACATTAGGAAAGTGGGAGAGTTGAATTAATATTCGCTCAAGTGTCATCGAAAAGGTGCATTCAGGTTAAAACTGCGCAAAATCGACCGAACACAGATTGCCGCAATGAAGTGAGTAGCGAGAACGAGCGTCACTTCATTCTGCGTCATTGTGTTTTTTCCTTATTGAAAACGATTAGTTGTGTGTTTTATGTTGTACACAAATTGCGTAAGTTCATGAGCGTATAGTTGCACAACTCCGTAGTTGCAGCCAACACCTAAATTCTGATTCCACTAGGATGAATGAAAAGAATTCAGTTTTTGTCTACAAATGAAAAATCACTAGTTTCGACCAACGCTCAAACTAACCGCAATCACCCCCGTTTAGGTTACCAGAAAAAAACACACTATCAGTTGCAAAAAACAATTCAGCCTAAAACGTTTCTCTACATCACCCAGGTTTACTGAAACGTTTCCGGTGCACAGGCGTTTTTTTCAACAAATAATTAGTACTTATTCAAAAAGGCTCAACTGGCAAACGTTCACAACCAAAGCCAACTTCGGTCAATCAACGACGGACCTTCATCAGGGCGGAGAACAATGCTCAGCAGTATTTTAATCGTTTTTCAAAAGCACAACGCAGTAAAACAATCTCAGCAATGCAATCAAGACCACATGCCTAAAGTACACCGGTGCCTGTAGGTCAAAGGTAATCACAAAGCTGTGTGTGGAAGAAACCGGTCCACCACGAATCGCTGAATTGCAACTGCGTCGGGGGACACCGATTGCTATGACAAACCAATATTTACTGTACAATAGTACGACGCTGCTTCACTCCGAATGCAGATTTATACCCAGAGAGGAAAAGGTCACTGGTTTACTGTTCGTAACATTACCGTTGGTGTTTATGAAGAAAGATTCGAGAAAATGAAGTTTCTTAAAATCAGTCTCAAACGCTAAGATTGTTGTTTTAGGCCAATCTGTGGTATGTAGTGCTGTGATGGCGTGCTGACGTACTCCGCCAAGTCACTGCGTTAGGCATGACTAAAGCACATAGTCAAATGAAAAGTTAAACAAGATTCGGTTCAGGCTAGAACTGACAAATTGAACAAGATTTGATTCAGGTGACAACAACATATGATTCTACTTCTTGGTTTCAACGTTGGTAATGTCCTTTAAAACTTATAAAAGTCTGCTTCCGGATAATGCCATTGTCACCTATGAACCTGACTTAAATGCTGCCGTACGATTTACTTTCAAAGCGTGTAGTAACACAGTGTTATCAGCAAGTCACTATGGCCACTTGCACTTAATTTTTGCAATTATGGTAATTAATTAATCGATCGCAGCATCGTTCCATTAGTGAATGACGTGAATAACAGTGCCAAGTACTTCCAGGAATAACAATGCCTGTCCGAAGTGACAAGGCACCCCTTTCCCTAGCACGGATGTCTGATGTATTGATTAGTTATGGTTGTTTCTGTTCTTGATACATTGAGTCATTGTAACTGTGACAATTGCAGTTGGTAAATTGTGATGTCGTTTTACGAGCACCAGTATAGCACGAAACAAACGTGCTTATTCGCTGAACGACTGTGAAGGGAATGTTATGCGTGTGAGACAAGGGCAGGCTGTCGTGGATGAGCAAACAACGAGCTCAATGTTGTTAGTCGCATCGGGTTAATATGTGCATTTAGCTTTGAAGATGCCAGTGCCTGGCCAGTGATTCACCCCTTAGCGTGCCATTGCAGTCTGCATCATAGCAATATACAGACGTCACACAGTTGGTTCGTAGAAAGTGATATGTCCTACGTCATAAACAGTCCACACTGCAGAGGACAATATGTTAGTACTTAGTCTTTATAAAATCAAGTTGCAGCACCCCCACGAATTACAGTCACGAGCCGCCACTAATAGTGAAGTAATTTGAGTATATGTTTCTTGTTTCGTAGATCGCATTAGACACAAGATAATTTTGTTTCAATATGTTTTCGTTGCGATGACCAATTTAAGCTTTTCATCTATGAAAACGCCGAGACGTTTAACAGATTGCTCGCGTTGAAGTTGATGCTTGAGCCTAACTATGAATTCCTTTACTACAGGGGTGGGCAATTAAGTTGTTTCAGGGGCCATTTTTAGAAGGCAGCGTTTAGCGGAGGGCCATACCTTCTAATGCAGTGTTTCTCAACTTTTCTTCGCCTCATCACCCCTTTGGTATTTCCACACAATCTGCAACACCATCCTGTGTTTTTAATACATACGATATTATAACCATTATGATTACCACAATGTATTTCCACAAAAACTAAACGAACCACCACAGCATTAATATTACAAATGCATTTCAAACCATTTTCAAACGGCAATTGGATTTCACAAATATTTTGAATGCGACGGTTGACTTTGCAACGGTATGGCCAACTTCCATTCGTGGTTTGAGTGTTTGACAGTGCTACTCTGTCATCCTCGACTTTCCTTTGATTTCATGCCTTTGTTTTGTTGTGAACTAGAGCTGAAACCTCTCTTGCAGAGATATGTTATGGAAAACGGAAGCAATGTTCGAAAAGCCAGTTCCGACAGTTGTGCGTTTGTTTCACGCACAGATCACCAGAACCGAGAAAGTGACATTTCGTGAAAAATATCACGTGTTGATGAGTCATTCCGAAAATCATCAAATTCTTCCTGCATTCATCGAGAATTCTGGCTATAAGCAGATAGGTAGAGAACAGATTTTATACAAGTGCAGCTGCTTCCTCCTTGAGCTCGGGGAAATATCGTTCGAACTAAATTTCAAGGCATTGAAGGTGGTCTCTCTTATAGATGCGTTCAAACTTTCATTAAGTTCTTAAGTTTATTCCACCAAACTCGGACAATTTCTCAAACGTAGCAGTGTTTTCTTGCAGTACTTTAGGATGCCAGTTTTGCAACTTCGAATAAAACCGTTGTAGGTTTGTCGCGAAACTGGATGATGTTTGTAACCTTTCCTTGTATCATTAGATTTAAGTTATTCAATTTAATTACCGCCTAATAGGCAAGACTTTTCAACCAAATCTTGTCACAAATGTAAGATAAGAACTCGTTTGCTCTCAGTTCTCAAAATATATTTGTTTCGTTCTTCATCTCAAAACGCGGTTTAGAAGTTTCCTTGCAATATCCGGCGTACAGAAGTGTGTGACATCTGTTGACTCATGGAGAAGAAAACATTGAAACTGCTATCATTTGATTTATCACCTGGTCTTTCACATCTTCCGACATTCTGAAATGAATGGTATTTTTGGAAAAATACATTCATCTAATTTTTGATTCACTAGCTACTCCATGAAGTGGGTTTACTGTCTTCAAGAAACAGGGTTTCACAAGTGTTTCTCCAATTGTTGAGGTTTTCTGCTGGGCAGTTTCCATTGCGAGTTCATATCCTGCTTGTGTTTTTGGTGAAAACTTCCGGCAAGATAAGTCTCTGACTTTCAAACTCGCTTCATGGTCTCGGAAGAATGCTGAATCTTTTGTGAGGTGATTGGTGATGATGCTTTGTCTCTAAACGCTGTATCAACTTCGAAGTTTTTGTAGGCTCAGCACTTGAGTTTTTATGTCGCTTCAATACGCTTCTTTTTGAATGCTGACTGCCACTTTGCAAAAATAAACTGCTGTTAGGCTTATCTTAGACAACAACTGGTTTAGAACTGGAATAAAAATTTGGTGACGTGTTGGAAGGCTTTGTCTCAAAATGCCGTATGAACTTCGAAGGTTTCACAAACTCGGCAGTGGAAACAACGTTGCACATGTTTCAAAACATTTGCGTTTCTTGTCCATGGTAACAATAGAAATGAAAATATCATAGAATTATTGTAGTTAGAATACATTATGTTTCTACCAGACTGTTGGCTGCAGCTTCGCGATATATAATAAGCTGCTGGTACTGTTTTAGAACAAGAACCTAAAAACTACAACTGTTTTAAACAAGAACCTCCAAATGCGTCAGTTGACAGAAGCAATGTACCGATTGTGGTTTGCGTCACCTCGGATGTCGACAATAGACGTGTAGGATTGATGATGATAAAGAACAGATTCGTGTACAACGCTAGTCTAACGATAAAATACGTATCTGCTCTTCAGGTTGCGACTTCGGATGCATGCATTGGCAATCATATTCTCCAACATATTGCGATATTTGAATTGGGAACTCCAATGCTACAAATTGCAAATAGTAAATTACGGCACATACAAAAACAAGCTGGTTCGAGAAGCAGATTCATTGATATGACCAGATTTTATGATTTGAACTGACGTGTTAAAACAAACGCAGGGGCGTAAAGAGGGGGTAAGGGGCTCACAATTTCCCGGGCGCCGAATCACTGCGTGGGGCTCCGAAAAATTGCCAAAATGTCTCAAGTGCTTTCTTCAATATAGTACATTTGCTTTCGAGAAACCTCAGGTTAGAACACGGGGACACCAAACTTACTTTTTGCACCATGGGCCATCTAACCCGGTTACGCCCCTGCAAAAACGGCAAGTTAATTGTATTTTTGTCACGTTAATACTATCGCCGGGTCTACCAGACCCGGTTTTCAAAAATAAAAAAAGACCTTTTCCTTCAACAGCAGTTTATCACAAAAACTACACTGAAAATATAAGTCTCACTGAGCAGTTTGAGCACTAACAAAGTTACTTTGTATTGATGAAAACTAAGTAGGGTGTCGAAGGTGTCATGTATGCCTGATGTAGCAAAGGTGTCATACATGCCTGAACTGAATTACTTTATAAAAAAATTACGGGCGTGAAGAACTTGTTTTGTATACTGCTAACAAGACCGTAGAAGCATGCACTGAGTGAGTTTCAGCTTTTTACAGGCAAAACTCCCTCTAACCATAACGTGGGGTTAGCGTGATCCCGTCACCTCGCACTAATACTATTGTCGGGTCTGCCAGACCCGAACTCGCTTCCCTGTGCAAAATGTAGAAGAGCGTGGATGACCGCAAGCGCACCTATTTACAAGTCACACAACAACATGAAGATACTGGAAGAGTTAAAAGCGCGCCGACTTCCTCTTCCGTATTTCACGTGAATGACCTCATTTGACCCGGGTCTGACGACCCGCGATAGTACTCCAGGGACAAATCATTCATTGAAATATTTAGCGTACCTTAAACACTTTGCGACCCAGGTTGAGAAACGCTATTCTAGTACAAATAGAACCAAGTCCATGAAAATAGAAGCAAGTTGGCTTCGACATAACGTTTGCTGTGATAAGTTTCAGGAAATTTTAGATTTATGATTTTTCCTAAAGGTTTCCCGGACAACAGAAAACGCTGTGGCGGGCCACACCGGGCGGCTAATTGCCCACTCCTGCTTTACTAAATTTGTACTTTCTCTCCTGTGAAAAAATGTGTTGACGTAGAATAATTTCTACATTGTTTGTTCCTTGACATCTTAAGTAATTAATGCTAACCATACATGGGGAAAAATATAGACTGAGTGTGTGAAAGAGACAGATAGGTATCATCCGCATAAAGCACTGTTTTAAAGGGGAAGATTATTTAATGCACATTATAAAAAACAGAGGTCCAAGCGTTGAACCCTGAGGAATCCCGCAAGCTTTGTTTGTACAATTTGATTTGTACCATTCACAACAGTGTGTTGCTTGCGTGTGGTTAAATAGGAGCAACTGAAGTGATGTTCCATTTAAAACATAATTTGATCCAGTTTCGGAATAAGAACGTTATGATTTGCAGTATTTAAAAGGCCTTTGACAGACGTATGGACAAGGAATAAACACATCACTATCATAGTCAGTGCCGGCCCTTAGCCGATTGCTTCCAATCCGGCCCCGCGCCAAAGTGGGCCCCGCGCTACGCCTACTAACCTACAAAAACTTATACGTTCTATTGAAGCTGCTTATGTAGCGCCCGCGCGGGGCCTACCTGCAGTATTTTTTAAACGTGAGATCTGTTGCCAGAGTGTTCTGTGGAATTGTAACAGTGGTCATTGTGTTTCAATAACATGTGCTTTAGTTTTTCAGCAGCAGCTAGTTAAGGCAGAGAAAGCTTGAGTTTTTAAGCTGTTTTCTGTTTCAGTGAGTGTTTTGTACTTGGCAGGTCAAGTTTTAATAGTTGCTTCAACATACGGTTCGATAGCAGTGGCGTAGCCAGCCCATTTTTTTTTTTGATAAAAGGTTTGACTTAGTCACGCAACAGTACTTCTGTTTGGGATGCCGCTTCTTAAAGCGTAAAATGGCTGGATATGCTAAAATTTTTATTCCTTTTCCTTTGTAGACAGCTGATAAGGCATCCACTTTCCCTACATTTTTAATAGCCTCAAGATTTACTTGACCATCCATCCCCTTTCCCTAATTTTTTTATTTCCTCAAGATTCACTTGACCATCCCCACTACCGTGACATTCGGAAAGAGTTTTTTCTAACCGAAAAAGTAATATTTGAGATCAATGCAACAAGAGCACCTAATTCGTTTGGCAATTATGTTCATTGAATCCGAAATTTGCAGATGCTTACACTAGGACACATTCGGAACTTTTGCCAATGTAACACAACTAGTTTCATCTTAGCAAATGCAATTTCCGTTTCGTAGACTGCAATAGCGGATGCGGGACTGAAATTTCAGGCTCGGTCTCTGGCTCTAGCTCCAGACATATATAGTATTTGGCTACAGATCTGGCTCCAACATCAAAACTTTTGGCTCCGGGTCAAATGATTTGGTCAGTTAAACTGAAAATCATTAGCTTATTTGTACAATTGTATTAATAGGAACAACGACAGTTTGTCGAACAACGACAGTTTGTCGAATTTTTTAAAACTAAATAACAGCATTTTAAATGGACACATGCAATGCGTTCATCGAATTTTATTATACCCATCAAAAGCGTTTTAAATGCACACACACAATTATTTTATCGAATTGTATTAAACCCAATGTCACCAGCCTTTTGAATCACCTATACAATGAGTTCAGCAAATTTTATTGAACCCAATACAAGCGTTTTAAAATGCACACATACAATGAGTTTACTTAAATTTATTAAACCAAGCACGTAGCCAGAGGGAACGTGTCACCAAGCGCTTGTAATCACTAATCGAAACCAAAACGAGGTGTAACGTTTTCGCAGCTGTTTGTGAGGTACCAATTGGCTGTATCCCACCTAATGGTGATATAAACTTCATTTCATGACCATCGCAAAATTCCACTTGATAACGCTGACGTGCTATAATATTGCTTGTAACTTATTCATGTCTGCAGCATCAGCCGTTGTCTTAATTCAGTGCTCGTCAAACTTTCGTTATGGTGGCCCAATACACCTTTTCAGTCGCAAGTAAAGACCCATGCTTATTTTTGATGGCCCAATTTCAAACTTCTGCTGTATTTAGTTACCTGTTATATGACAATGCTATGTTAATGTCATGAACTGTATAATGACAAAAGCAATGCTTAGTTAACGTCAATCAATTTTGCATAGCTGTTCCAGTAGCCTACGTTGTAGCCCAGGCAACCACAGCATAGATGTTGCGCGGCCCAATAAAAAGTGCTAAACTGCCCACAATTGGGCCGAGACCCGCAGTTTGTCGACCACTACCTTAAATCAACATCAGATTTTTTTGTGCAGCTAAATGCGTGAATAT
>Ga0210059_1010253_pt1 | contig 14493 bp, 8 predicted proteins | sample Ectturendosymbi2_FD_188042 | JGI IMG/M metagenome (GOLD analysis project Ga0210059, IMG submission 188042) | Ecteinascidia turbinata endosymbiont from Florida, USA - Sample 2 (SPAdes) (version 2) | ecosystem: Host-associated > Tunicates > Ascidians > Unclassified | place: Key West, Florida... | reverse complement strand
ATAAAGTAATGATATTTTTAATTATTTTTAATTAAATGTTAATTAAATGTTTAGAAGTGTATTTAATGTGTCAATAAAAACTTTATGAAATACTGATTAACATAAAACAAACCTCATTGCGATATCTATATTCAAGGATTTGATCCAGCCGTGAAACGTGTTGTAAACAAATAATCTTATTTGTTTGTCACTGCATGAACGTAATTTTGTAATCTGCAGCACACGACAACAAGAACTATTGCAGAATGTTCTAGATTTTTGAAGCTTCTTGAGGCCATTTTTGATACAGGTTACTTTTACCTTGAGTGAACAAACACTGACTGCTAAGAAACGAGTAAATTCCTCATGTCACAGAAGCACACAGCTTTTGAAAGCTGTGTGTTTTGCCTCTCCGTAATAAAATAAATGCAGAAAGTTGCACTTTGTAAACAGGACTGCCGATGTTATGTTAGGAAATCAATCGAGTTAACTGGTACCAAGAACGTTTCACCTGCTATTTGGGCTGTGTCAGGGTGCTTAACACCAGCATAGCTGATATCAGTAGCGGAGCTACCGTTATGACTATGCCGGAAATTGAGTTTTTGAACGGAGGCTTAGTAGGCGTTTGTGCTGTTTTTCAGTAGCACAAACAATGACGTTTTAACCAGGAACTGCCCCAGCTCTTCTCCAATGTGCTTAGAACAGCCTTTGCCAGTCAGAATTTCGTATGTTTCTGAATAACATTTGTATGCACTGCATCATTTAATTCGGCTGCTCACATTTCCAAGAGGTTATTTCATTAATTCGTTGGCTGGCTTTTAAAAAAAGTCGATCATGGCCTTCGCTCAGCACTGTCTTTTTTCCGTGATCTGTAATAGGTTGTGTTTTTAGTCGATGTGCCTTATGCCGACCTTCCTTACGGGAAGCGTATTTTATTTAAACTGGAGTAGTTGTCACGTGGCGTCTACATAGGACGAACAAATATTAGTCTGCTGTCGATTGGGTACTATTGCACATGACGAGCGTGTTGATACACAAACGAAAAACCAGTAGCAAAAGTTGTAAATGGTTTGTAAGGCTTCGTTGTTGTAAGCAGGGCCGTAACCAGGTTGGGACACAAGGGCGAGCGAAGAGTCTTCTGAGAGGGGCCCAAATTTTTTAAACTATGTCCATTAGTTCTAAACTACGTCCAACACATTTTTCCGGAGTGGGCGAAAAATTTTCAAGGGGCCGAAGCCTCCCTGCTCCCCCTAGTTACGGGCCTGGTTGTAAGGCTTCGCCACCGTTTGAAGAAAATTGTCGGAGAGCGAAAGCAACTAGTGATGACGGAAGACTGAATCAACTGGTAACGATTGTTGTGAAAATTGGAACGGTATATGAATCAAAATTCTTTTACTCACCTCTTTTGCAACATCCGCTCTACCCGAGACTGTTATTCGAGTAATTCGTCGGAACTTTTCCACTGATATGCTGTCACGCGTAGCACTACCTGTTCCTCTATATCCAATTGTTATGAAAAAAGGACGTTTCTGAGCAAGACTGCTTCCGTTCAGTCCTCTAAGTTCCAAAGACCTAAAAACAGTGGTTTTAAAGGAGGAAGTTTTCCACCGGTATTACTCGCCATAGAGTTTGTGATCAAATTCTTCTCATACACACTTCTAGTCGGATGTTACCAAAACTTTCATGCATACAGTTTAGGAGTTGGTACTAAATACAGATCTACAGTAACATGCCATTCGTTCATAATTTTTTGTTTCTGGCCAGTAACAGCAAATTCTATTGTTTAGAATGCCAGTGACAAGTACGCAAACGCAATACAAAGTACTAACATTGAAAGTACTGTTCTTGTCTGTTGAATGCTACGTGCTGTATGTCTGCCACCTGACACACGTTCTTGCATTAAACGTCTGCCAGTGGCGTAACTAGAGGTTTGAGCCAGGGAGGACAAAGTTTGCTGAAGGGGGCCAGCCCAAATTTGATCTATGCATTAACACTTTAACGTCACAAACTTAATCTATGCATTAAGTCAATCAAGCTGCTGACTTTAGGTTTTCTAGAAATTTTTGGTTCTCAGACCCAATTTCCAGGTGGTGGCAAATGCCCATTTTGCCCCCCTGCAGATACCCATGAATACAGGGGGATGCCAAACACTGAAACAGCGCAACCAGGTATAACTACTTTCACTTATCGTCCAATTTTAATAGAGTAGTGGGAAGAAAATGAAGACATTTTAACATCAGGTTCCGAAGTATATGGCTGAAAACGTCGGAGGGAGATGCGTAGTGGCTCACAAAAGCATGTAAATTTCTTTGATCAAGGTATCAAATGTTTTGCGAGATATTTTTAGCTTGAAACGGACAACCGTTTGTTTTCTGTATATTTAAACCACGATTTACGGTTGGCATTCATTATAAACGCAATCTAATTACGTATTTGGCTAGCGCATATCCTCTAGCGGGGTGAAAGAGTAGTCACAAGAAAATGCAACTAACTACTGACTACTTTTTCAAGGTATTAATTGAAACTGTGCAACAGCGTTAAGTATACTAGTAGTAAATGTGAACTTTTCAGTTACTGCTACATGTTTTTTTTGTTTGAGTTGACTTGCTGAACATCTCCGTGGACATAATTGTTGAAATTCAGGTCACAAAATTGCTGACCTAGAACTTCTCACTGAGCGTCTATCAGGCCCGTAGCCTGGTTTTGAGGTTTGGAGGGGCAAAATACATTTTTAGGGGGGCATGATTTTTGTTTTTATTATATTTTTAAAACAAATTTTTCTGGGAACAAGAAAATTTGTGGGGGAACAAAAAAAATTTGGGGGGAACTGCCCCCGAATGCCCACCCGTGGCTGCGGGCCTGCGTCTGTGGCGTTAGATATTTCCTAGGTTAATACATGTGGCCTTTTGAATTATATCAGTTTTCTGATGAAATAATCAATAAATTTGCAGCAGCAAGGCAAGAAGACCTCGTCTTTGAAGTTGGATAATTACTTGTAAAGCATTACAAACTGACTTGTTTCAGGTAAATTGTTATTAGTCGGGGTGATGAAGTACCAAAAAATTCTGTCAGCTTTCTGGACTTTGCAGCAGAACTTTGAAGTTGCCATTGTGCTTTCTCATTACGTTATTTGAGCACCACATTTCATATTTACTCATACTTTGTATACTCGTGTTGCAGATGTTTGTTTGTCAAAACTGCAATCTGTATTGCATAATCAACATTACAAAGATCATTAAGTAAAGAGATGGGATACACACCAAAATTTTTGATTGACAACGTTAGTGTCAAACTGCCACGAAGAGCGTTTACAATACTCAGAAAAAGTTGAGAAATGATAGTGAATCTGGATGTGGATGGTTATCAGACGACTCCTGATAATAACTGCTTTAACTAGCGGTTCCAAAACTTTTTCGAGCTTGACTGAAATCTGAGTTGGTGAACATCTTGCGACCCAAGCCTCAAACAGCGTATCTTAATATGACAAAAATGTTGATTGTATGGATGTTTTTTGGCGGTAGGTTGCTAAGTTCGTTTTCAATGTCAGCATTTTACTCTTTTCTGAAGTACCTACGCCAGGGTTCGGGGACCTATGACTCGCGAGCCAGATGTGCCTCTTTTGATGACGGCATCTGGCTCGCTTGATATTTTCTTAACACGATTGTTACGAATGAAACTTTTTCTGTAATTTTCCATCTACCAGACTGCAACGCCATCAACAACACCATGCAGCACCAGAAGTCGCATTAACAGTAAGAAGCATGTTATTAAAGAGAAAATTCAGACATTTACCATTGCGTACATTGTTGATTTTGCTTAAAAATGCACACGTTAATTAGTAAGATAGTTGCATTAAGTGTTGAAAAATATTATATGGCTCTCACGGAAATACAATTAAAAATATATAGGTTTCATGGTTCCCTTAGCCAAAAAGGTTCCCGACCCAGGGTCGTCGCCAGCGGGTGGCCAGTGGTGCCCGCACCCCCATTTAAAATCTGTGCCTCCCCATTTCACGTTTTCCCCCCTGGTTGCTACATACATCCAATACAGTATTTTAAAAATGTGCCCCCCTCTTCTGGTTTTGGCCCCTCCTTCTGGCTTTTGGCCCCCCTGCTGCTATATACTGGCGACGGGCCTGTCCCGACCCCTGGGTTAGGGGGTTATTTCAGTAATATTTTGTAGTCATTCATTACTGTAAGAGAGATGAATTGCATACTTCACAACATGGCTGTGACTAAACTATGGACGGCAATATGGCCTTATATCGCGAATGTTGTTATCCGACTTGTACAAAATCATGGTGAATAACGGTGAACAAAAAATGGTGAACAAAAATATAATGACATTTTTTAAATCAGTGTCATAAAATCCATTTAGGGGCATAAGCGTAGCCAGGCAGTGGCGGATCCAGGGGGGGGGGCAGTTTGGGGCAACTGCCCCCCCCAAACGCCTGTGGCGGCCCCTTGAATGGCGCCCCTTTGCCATAAATGCGCCCTTTTTTGGTGCTCATGGAAGTAGAAACAGAGATGAAAAATACTCAGAAATAAACAATTTTTTTGCTTAGTTAAACGTCAGGATTTACATGCCGGCCTTTACCCAACCTCTTATCGAATAGCGTGAACAATGCTATTGTTTCGTAACAGTACCACTGTTTCGTTATTTCTTTGCCGCGTGATAACTGCCCAATCTTCACAAACAGTGTTGCCACTTCTGGTGTTTCAACCAGTGTTGCCACTGCTGTTTTTTTTCACTAGATCTGTTTTTTTTTCTGTTTTATCTGGGGTTCTGGAATTTTTATTGAAAATCTGGGTTTTTTTGGCTCTGGCCAAATTTTAGAAATGTATGTTGTATTACTGTATTTTCCATACAACAATACAATAGTTTCACATGCGTAATGTGCAGAGTCAGTAACCAGTACAGTTGAGTAGGGCTAGGCTTAACCAAATTGTTTGAAATCTAATGTTCTACAGATTAAGCACTGACTATGCGTAGGTCAGCGCTCTTATCTTTCGCTGATGTGTCAAGGGCTGCTTATTGTTCATGATTTTGGAATGCTTTTTTTGTTGTGAATGAAGATGCTGTGTTTGAGAATCTGTACTTCATTGTTTTACAGGCGCATTGATTGTAATAGGTATAAATGCAAAATTTGGATGTTAAATTAGTTGTCAAATATTGCAGTGAATGCTATGATTAGGGTGAAAAGAAAACTGTAAGACCTTGAATGTATCATGTACATGTTTCATTTGTGCATATAAGTGAAAGTAAAAGAAAACATGAAACGTTTTTCAGAAAATATCTAACTAACTTTTTATGTTACTTCATACATTTGATTTGCTGCTATCTTACTTGTAAATTGTCAGTATGTTTAAAAATAGACTTGAACTTGTTAAAAATTTGATGCAAATAATGCATATTACCTTAATTTTTATGTGCAAGTATCGCTAGCGTACAGTTCAAGTTTGGTTTTGACTTTTTTAAACATTTTGTATGTCTGGGGTTGTTTATTATTTTCTGGTTTTTTTTTCAAGGTAAATTCTGGGGCTTTTCTTCATAACAGAGTGGCAACACTGGTTTCAACATCAGATCTGATGTTTTGAGAGAAATTTCTGATGTCTGATGTTTTGGCAACAAATCTGATGTTGACTAAGATGTTGCTTTTTTTCAAATTTTCTATTCTTTTAGGATGAAAATGAGTTAGATTCATGCTTTTTAAGTTTCTTTAATCAATTCCTCACCCTCCTGTGTGTTTGATAATCATTCCAAACTGAAGAAGTTCTTTTCATACCGTTGGGAATGACACACACGTTTCGCACAAGTAACCAACTTTTCTATTTAATGACGATACTTCCATCTCGTTCGGATTCAACATGGGTTATCACACTTTGTTAGATATTGCAAATAGAAGCATTTAGCTTATATGAAACTGTAATGTAAAATCTGATGTTGAAAAACGCAACAATCTGATGTTAACGCCACTGACCCCAGTGGAAACACTGTTCACAAACGCAGTCGCTTTCGCTTATCACAGTTCTCGACTTGCCGCTGAGCTGTAGCCTACGCAAGTGGTCTGTTTTTTTACAAGTTTATTTCTTTAATGCCTGATGACCGCCTTGAAAGGAAAAGGAAAGGCAGCAGTAAAAATAGGAATGCAATGTGGAAAACTTGTAACTGACTCGAGATTTTACAAGCCTCCATAATGAAAACGAGAAACCAGTTTCAGGGCTGTTGACAGTGCAGTTCGTGAGTCCGCAGTTTGTCTGCATCGTAGTTTTGCAACATGGAAGTGAGTGGATGAGTTTCTTGCCGGAACTAATCTCCTGACAGACAGGGGCGTAACGAGGATAGATAGCGCCCGGGGCAAGAAGCAAGTTTGGCACCAGGGACTGAGTTTATGGGGAGACGGGAGGACATGTCCCCCCAACTTTTGGACAGGGGGACATAATATCTTTTGTCCCCCCCAACATTTTGTGATAAAAAGTAATATAGTTGTGCAAATTTTATGTTACTTTGCTGTTGGAAACGTTTCCTCAGTATAAAACCAGGGAATAAATGAGAAAAATGAACACTATCACTGGATTATCTGTAGACACAGTATACAGATTTCCTACGTAAACTCAATTGTCATGATTGTTGAAAATTGTGTTGGTTAATTTGAATTACCGAATCGATGCGCACATGAACTTCGCTCAATCACGAATTCCTGCGCTGGTCTGTAGCCTGCAATCAGAATACGGTTGCCACAAGGCGTGTAGCCAGGGAAGGCAACGAGGCAATGCCACCTCCAATTCTAAAGTTTGCAGGTTAATAAAATATTTGAAGTATAAGCCAAAGAAACACTTCAATGCAAGTCAAAAAAACTGCCTCAAGGAACCCTTCCTACTTCAGCTTCTAGTCGAATGGAAACTTGTATCTGACCTTTTGTAATCATCAATGACCGTAGGTAAAAACAATTGGAGTAACGCTTTTCGCAGCTGTTTTTGGCGCACCAGCTTGCTGTATCCCACCTAATGGTTATGTAAGCTTCATTTCAAGACCATCGCAAATTCCTCTCTGATAACCGTGGGTGTTACAAATACAACCTATCCTTGTTTCCAGTACCAGCGTAGCCTTAAATCAACATCGTAGATTTTTGTTTTTGCACAGTTTTTAAATAACACGCGTGAATATGGCGTTGAGATAAACGTTATATATCTTGAAGCTCAAACTTTGGCTGAGAAGCGATTCAGTTTAAACGTCTTCTTCATTGCGCCATAGTCACTGTTTAGCAACAATAGGCTAGCATTCATTCTGGATATTTATTTCTGATGACATGTACTGTGACGGTTCAATCACAATTATGTGGAGCCTTAACGTTTTCATCCATGATTTCCTTTTACCTTGCCAGCAATCAGTCTTTTCAAGATATTAGACCCCGACCTGCTGTTCATAAGCGCAGTGTTTCATCCTTCATCTGATGTTAATTGCCACCCTATCCTATAGTAAATTATTTGAAATCATTTAACCGCAATGAGAAGAGTCAGCATCAAAATCTAACGTAGATGCTTTTTATTTTGCAAGTGCTGAGGGAATTGACACTGCCATTACTTACAGATACTGAGATATCTTGCGCGGGAGCGGATATTAAAATGTAGAGGCAAACTCTCACAAAGGGGCCCCAAAACATCGCCATTGCGAAAGGTAGATGCGGGATTACGTGGATAAAAGTGTTGAATTTATTTCACATTTGAATTTATGAACTAAATTCAAGAGCATAAGATACATGCGAAAGAAATAAAATATTGTAAAGTTTTGCAGCTACACAATTGAAAGCTGCCTCCTGTAGCACATTTTCCCATAAGTTTTGCTTTATTTTGAAAAACATGACTTGCTTCAGAGCTTCTTTAAATGTGGCTCTAGAGTGGTACATAACTTTTTTAACTAAACAATAGTGCAAAGCTCTCAAGGGGGTGGCATGGTATCTCTGAAAAAGAAGGGCCCGAGGCGACTGCCTCGTTATCCTTCCCTAATATCCATCCCTGAGCTTGCAATCTCTCTTGTTGGCAAAGCACGTGTGACTAAAATGAAACTAAATTTGAATTTTTTTCCCATTAGGGCTTCAAATTCCACAGATAAGTTATTGTATTTTCGAGAAGCCCGTGATTTATACAAATTTAGTTACGTGCAGTGATAAGCTATCTTTACATGCAGCTGAGCGTGGTCAATAAGTTTTGTAATACTGGGGATACGATTGTGTTTACAGTTTAATTCTACTTTATATTTCAATGTAGTCTGTTCAATTTAGCAAAGTCTCATCAAACAATATAAACGAAGTAAGTTTAAAGTTACTATAAAGGTTTTTCGGAATAGGTTGAACATAGCCAAAAGATCTTACGGATTATCAAAAATCTAAACATTTTTCAACGCGTTGAAAGACTCTAGCGTTTGCGGTTATCAACTACATACGTGAATTAATCGCTCAAAAATTAGATGACAACGGGGTCCATTGTATTACGGGATCCATTCTATATATCAGGGGTTCCCTAACTTTCTCTTTCCATGTACCCCTTCAGCATTTCGACAGATGAGCATGTACCTCTAATGGGAGCCGTAAGGATTTTTTCCAAGAAAGGGCCAGTAGTGGATTTTCCGAGGGGTAGGCCAACAATATTTTTTCAGGGTGGCCAAAAGTGGCAAAATTACATTTTCACCTTTCGAAACTAAGAAAACCTTTTTTGCAAAAATTTTTATCTTTTTTTTGAAGATACAAAAATATATTTAGCAATAAGCATATAATAATTTTTGAAAATAATATTCACTGATATTCATTTTAATCTTTGAACCAGAAACGAAGTCCGTAGAGCACAAGCACATACTATCTGCACAACACAGATTGATAATACCAGACACAGAACGTTTTGTAACGGCGTTGGTGGTAGAACCACAGGATTGCAGACTCTTGTTCGCTAACTGACAACACTGTACAGCACTACATTACAGACACTTTCTTGACATACTTGTTTGCTAACTTGTAACACTTGGTACAACAATACATCCAGAGTATAAGGACACGAAAATCGCATGTTAAGAAGTAGAGGCCAACCCAGGCTGAACACTGGTGACGTACGAATGCGTTGTGGCCTGCACACGTCCTCAAAATAACACTGTAAGATGCGGTTGTAGTGTTCAAACAAGAAGAACGAATATAAGCAATCTGACTGCATCGAAGCGTGCAACCATACATTCTTGGACTTTTTGAATCGTTCAAGAAACAGGTGCACGCTTTTTTTCCAATAAGGCCTCAAAGGTAGGAATATTCCATGGAACCTGAAGTCTACCTACTAACACTTGTTCGCTACGGCAGGTTGTATGAAATCCTGCAACCAAAGTTATAGGCCACACGCAATCTGTGAATGTATGCCTTCCTGAAATCACACCATAATTATGATACACACATGGACCTACAGAAGGAACAAAAAAGTACATTTTTAACTGTGTTCGACATCGGAAAGAGAAGTTCGCATTATTGCATAATATTGATATTGCAGTTGTCTCTGAATGTCTTTGTCATCTGAAAACTCAATATGTAAGACAATCCCCAAATATTTGTAGTGGCAAACAAATTTTACTGTTAGTACACCCAATGTCGGACAACGGTATGACCGTGCGTTTTGCGGTCTTAGCCTTAAACGTCATACAAACAGTTTTGTTGCAGTTGACAATAATCCCATGCGATTCTGCGTAAGCCTGGCACACATCTCGTATTCTTTGCAACCAACGCACACTTGGACAAAATACACAAATATCATCAGCAAACATTAAGTGGTGCAATAAGACTTCACCAATACACCCAGCTTTAATGTTTTTTCATTCAAGAGATAAATCATCTAAATATACAGCAAACAAGTATGGACTCAATACTCCCCCTTGTCTGGTCCCAATAGTAACATGAAACGGTTTGGGCAAGTATGTTTCAATAATTTGAAGTGAATAATGTATAAACATTTTTCCCTTCTATTGCGTACCCTACATGTACCCCTTCATATAGGCAAATGTACCACCAGGGGTATTTGTACCCCACTTTGGGAGCTCCTGCTATATATGGATTCTATTGGAATAAGAGCTGATGCGGCCTACTTCGTAGGTGAAATACATACTCTGTAAGATTTCAGTGTCTGATCCTTTGCTGAGAAAGGATTTCTATTCCATAGAAAACGGGATCCACTTATATGTGCGAAAGTTTTATAGAAGGCCTACTTCGGAAGGCAGTGCCTCAGAGCAAAGTCGCTGCTCGGCTTCGGTTGAACGTGCTGTGTTGGTGTATATCAGAAGCGTGTAAATACAGTATAACAAGCGCAGTCGTAATGGCGGCCGCGATGACTTCTTGCTCAAGTACAACACTGGGCATTGAGAGGCTTACTAGCGCTTATGCAAGACAGGTTTATGAGCAAATGGCATTGATCCAAAGTAGAAGCTTGGAACTTCACTATCAAAACTTTTAAAACTTGTCAATTCAATGAAAGCAGACTTTTATTTGTCGGATTAAATCTGAACACATATGTTCAGAAGCATGCACGTTTCATGGATGATGCTTTAAAAACAAGGAGCATTAAAAATATTTGAATGTTGAAACTCGGTTGTTGTTTTCCCCAGCCCTAATAAAATTCTAGTTACGCGCCTGGTTGCACTGCTAGTATTACCAAGAGATCTTGTGGTTTGTTTTTGATTTAATCTATGTGGTGATTGTTAGTAGCAGCACATTTTATTCATCGGAACTGACCAAATTTGAATTAGTTACCACAATTGTTGAGCATATTTGTGTCTATTTAAACCCTACTCTCAGAATTATTGTGTTTTCATATTAAATGCAGTGCTAAGTGCTAGATATCTAGATATGACACCACTGTATACTTGTGTATACTACTGTTGCTTTACCACCACCATGGGCACAGCCAGGGGGCCATGGTCACCAAATTATATCAATTCCATAATGTGCCCCCCATTTTGCCAATTTTACAAAAAGGTCGTACTACGGGTGAGTGAACATGGTGACGTCATCCAAACGCAAACAATAAGGATTGTCCCCCTAAACTGTTTTAGCAAACTCGGTCCCTGTTTGGCACACCTGTGTTCGAACATGAGGTCCTTCGGAAGCAAATGTATTGTATTGAAGAAAGTGCTTGTGACATTGTTAGGACTTTATGGCGCCCCCCACAGTATTTCAGCAACCCCAGAGTGATTCGGCGCCCGTGGAATTGCGCCCCCTTGCATCCCTCGTTATGCCCCTGCTGATTGAACCATAATGCAGCGTGTAAAAAGCTACAGATGTATACGACTTTTCGGCGTCCCGCAGTCATTCGGCGCCTTCATAGTGGTTCGGCGCCCAGGGAGTTGTGCCCGTTGCTCCCCGTCGTTACGCCCGTGATTACTGCGCGCAGTGACGCGCCTCAACAAAGCCATGGTACACAGATCCAACCAAAGGCATACGAGAAATTTGGGCTTTGGGGGGGAAAATTTTTCAACTTGCCCGAATTTTTGCGCCACTTCGAGGAAAACGAATAGGAGAGTTTTGCAGGGCGATGGTTCTGCTTAAGAAACTTGCTCAAACATCGGGAAAATTTTTTAAATCTTGTCCAAATTTCCCCCCACTTCCTATGCCTATAGCTCTAACGCAGAAACTTTGGCAAAATACTAGCTATCTACAGCTTGGTGGATTGATTAATTGGTTTTACGTGGTCATAACAATTTTTGCTCAACATTTGAATATTTGCAGTCCAAAATTGGGGAATGACGGCGCTTTTGCCCCCGCCTGGCTACACGTCAGGCAACAGTTGGTGATGATTTTGATCCTTTTGTTGCAACTGGAAACCTGTAGACAACTCACGCAGGCCCGTCGCCAGGATTTAGCAGCAGGGGGGACCAAAAACCAGAAGGAGGGGCCATAAACCAGAAGGGGGGGCCACATTTTTAATTACTGTATTGGATGTATGCAGCAACCAGGGGGCCAAACGTGAAATGGAGGAGGCACAGATCTCAAATAGGGGGGACGGGCACCACTGCCCCCCCCGCTGGCGACGACCCTGTGGCCACGAACACAAATTTGGCATGGTTAGCGAAATCTGCAACCGACAGAAAAATGCTTAGCTTATTGGTTGTTAGATCATTTCGCTTACATCATATAAATTTGAGCAGAAAGGCAATCTTATGGCGAAATCTTTAACATTTGTATTGGTGACTGTAGTGTTGGCGAAGGTTCCGTGGTTTTAATTTGGTGATAGGTTGATTCTCATCTGTGTTTTCTGTCCTCGGTGGTTAGAAGCAGATCCATCGCCAGATCAACAGCATTGGGGGTGGTTTTCAGCTTGTTTGGGGGCTTCGTAGTGGCATACAATGAATTGAAATAAAACATGACTTCATGGGGAGACTATAGCTTGAATTTGGAGGTATTGATTGTGAATTTGGGGGACTCAGCCCGCTTGCTTCCACTTCCGTTGTACAGTGTCACAACCTTTTTAATAACCTGGTCTAGTGCGAGTGATGTTTTTTTCTTCACATCAGCAATCCAGTGTCGAAAAATGTGAAGCGGTATTAGAGACATGATTGAAAATCTACCTTCATAAGTGGAGTTAAATGTATTTTAGGGCAATATGCTTAAGGCCCAGTGTGAATCTATCATGCGATTATGAGATCGTTTTTCAAGATAGCCAGCAAAGCTACCTAAAATGGGAGTAGTGTCCTGGTAAATACCCTTTATTCACGTGTTGTTTCTGAATTGTCGCTTCAGCAATGAATACGTCTTTCATGTACATGTAAATACGCAAGCTTCGCTTGGAAACGTGAACGTCATTTAGCTTTTTATTTGAGTCCTGTCGTGGGGCATGATTGGTCACTTCCAAGTCTGAGAAGAACCGTTCTAGGTCAGAAATGCGTTTCAGACGCTGTTCTTCACTGATTTCGCTACGGATAGCCAAAACAGTGGCAAACGCTTGCGCGCAGCATGCTTTTATACCTTTTAAATACATTTTGTAGATATACGAGATCTGCGTAGCTTGTGAAAAATGAGGCCTACTGTTTGGGACCCGTTTCAAACCATTTCTGAGTTAATGATATAAAACGCTTTCAACTGTGGTTTTTCTCTGAAAAATCGCATAGTTCGACCAACAAAAATAGTCACTTTTTGGCCTACAAAAGGTAACTACTTTTGTGTGACACCCAACGATTGTCACAGACACACTTTTGTATCTAAGCAAGTGAAGACCTTGGCACGCCCCAATTTGACTGCCCCCCCCAAACGCTTGGTCTGGATCTGCCACTGTAGCCAGGGAGGGCCAAGGGGGCCATATTCCCCCGAAATTTCTAGCATATCTTGTCATTTTGTGCTTCGAGAGGCGGACGGTGTCCAGTGGCGTAACTCACGGGGGTCAAGGGGCGGAGGCGAGCCGCCCTCCCTGGCAAGCTAAATGTGAAAACTGGGCCCCCTTTAGTTGACATTTTGATATTTAATATTCTTTAATTTGTTGTTTTTTTGCGGGGTGTTTTCGTTTTTTATCTGGTATGGACATCCACGACATCCAGAGATTCACTATCATTTCTTAACCCTTTTCTGAGTTTTGGCTAGTGGGCCCCCCTACGGTGACCAGTGGGCCCCCTTCAGCTAAGCTTTGCCCCCCGGCTCAAACCTCTAGTTACGCCACTGCCGGTGTCCCAAACAAAATACTGTTGCTGGCATGAAGTCAAAAGATTTGCTCCCAAAAATTTTGGGCTGGCTACGCTTTTCTTTAGAGGCAGTTATTGCAATCACTGATTAAATTTTGCCGTTGACCAGTGAAAACGCAAATGACATGTTCACGAGTCATGAAAAAGTACATCTACAGTCTTAGCTTGATAGCGCATCAAGTTGATTGCAGACTAATTCTGTTGAACGTATAAATAACAACTGCATGTGTAGCTTTGTGTGGTGTATTTCAGTAAAAGTTGCAAGTTGCAAAACTGTTAGAAAGCAACCGACGTGTGTTTTTTAAGTTTCTTACACCTCATGTTTGGATCACTCTTTGGCTGCGCGTCTTACTTTTTGTAGAATGCAAATATGTAAGGTGTCTATCAGGCGCGTGAAGTGACACATGCGTTTGCAGGAAATTCTCATCAATATGTGGTTTAGTCAAGTCAGCTCAGATCAGTGAGGTGGAACATTTCCTTTCGCAACAAAAGTGTTTCGTGGGTTCTGTGCGGTAGAGCACTCCAAACAGTACAGAAATTTCCACTGCGATGAAATCCTTGCGGTCTCTCAAAATGTCTTAACGGTAAGCAAGGTCAAACCTTAAAAAACCTGGCTGCAACTATGAAATTGTGCTTTTGCACTGTGCACTATCTAACAAAGCTGCTGTCAAAGCTGCTTGAGCACTTCATATTATCTAACATCTCTCCTTTCCTTGGTACCACAGACAATCAGTTTGGTTTTAAGGCTGGTCATAGTACTGATCAACGTACATTTTTGTTAAAGCAAACTGCCTCATACTTTGTAACCCATGGTTCATCTGT
>Ga0210059_1010252_pt1 | contig 14497 bp, 11 predicted proteins | sample Ectturendosymbi2_FD_188042 | JGI IMG/M metagenome (GOLD analysis project Ga0210059, IMG submission 188042) | Ecteinascidia turbinata endosymbiont from Florida, USA - Sample 2 (SPAdes) (version 2) | ecosystem: Host-associated > Tunicates > Ascidians > Unclassified | place: Key West, Florida... | reverse complement strand
GGCAGAGTTTCATTTTAGCTGGGTTTATACTTTCTCTGCCACGCCCAGGTCCTTGCGGATCTGAGCAACCCATCCACCGAGAGAGACCGGTTGCGACCCAGCACCCCCTGCGCAACTGTGTTGATCATCTAGCAGCTCCTTCCCACATATATGCACCACGACGAGTTGAAACTGGACAGTAACAAAGCTAATTTAACTGCAGTGGGGCATCGGCTCGACAACCTTCCGGTTCGTTCAATGCCCTGACGTCCTTGCACTGATTTGTGTTTTTTTTAGCTGAATATTAACTATCGCCAAATAAAATCAACTCAACTCATTCTACAGTATATTTCATTCCGCCAAAGGCAGTGTAAAGCGATTTTGACAGCATTTGCTGTTCAGATCGATCATGACTTAGGAGCCATCCTAAGAAGACGTGACAACAGTTTCAGGTAACGTTTACACTTTTTGTGTATAACATGTTGATTTTTACCAACACTTCAAGACGCGGATAATATTGCAATCAGGGACGCCGTAACAGCAGTAGGGCAGGGGGGTAGTCAAAGTGTTGAGGGCAATGGAAGCATGTAAACAAGAAAAACATTGTTACCAATTATGCTTGTTTGTGCGCAGCAACAACGATGACCTCAAAAATAATAGCAAAAGTTATTGAAAACCATTCTGAATTGTATGGCTGCGCGAATAGCAGCAATAAATTTGTTTCAATTCGATCTTGATAAACCGTAAAATTACCTACGATTCTGTCGTAAAAGGGCTCTTCCACCACTGTTGCTCCCCTTTTCAAAGGTCAGAGGCAATACCCCTATCATTTCACTGCTCTCCCGCGTCCCTTAAAATACTTATGGTGCTGTTATATAAGGGCACCACTGTTCCCGTTCCCCCACCTTTCAAAGGTCAGGGGGTACAGTTGTCCCCGTCTTGCACCCCGGTCCGGCGTCCCTGGTTCCAATCCATTGATTCTCTTCTGAACGACTCGAAGATTTTCATTGTTACGTAATAAAAATGCTTTTCATGTTTATGAAACTGCACAAGCTTCGTCTGGAAATGTGATCGTCACTTTGCTATTTATTCGGATCTTAGCTTGGAAATTGAGTTTTCACTAGCTAGTATAAGAAAGACCATTCTACTTCTTAGCAGTTCGGAATACGTTTCCGATATTGCTTTTTCCGATGTGCGGATATCCAAATAGACGTCAAACACTAACGGGCAGCATGCATGGTGCAGTCGTTCTCAGCCCCCGAGCCGCGAAATTACAAAATGCGTACTGGTGCTGACACCACTCGCTTCCTGGGCATGCAATTGGTCGATTCTTCCTATAGAAACGCTGTTCCGAGAATACTCCCGGGCCACAGTAAAATTGTCAAGCATTGACCGGTCCGCGGTTACAAAATGGTTGGGGACTGCTGCCTTAGTGTATATCTTTCAAACACTTGTTTTATACATATATATAATATTGTTTGGGATACGGCTAGCGTTCAAAGTTATGTGTAGCTTGTGAAAAATAAGACCTATTTTTCTGAACCTGCTTCAAACTTTTTGTGAACCAAAGATAAAAGGCGATTTTAAACTGTGGTGATTCGCTGAAAATACCAACAAACATAGTCATTTTCTTGGCCTACAAAAGGTAACCACTTTTGTGTGATACCCAACGATTGTCGCAGAGAAGCTGGGGAATTTAAACAAGTGAAGACTTTTTGGTGCCCCCTTATTTGACTGTCTCCTCAAACGCCTGGTCTGGATCCGCCACTGCTAACATCATTAGATATTGCAATAATCTTCGCGATTGTAATGGCGCTAGGCCATTACATGCGAGAAAAATCGGCAAAGTCCAAGGGTACTTCCTCGGCGGGAAAGCACCCGAGAAAAAGGGAAGCGAGATGCCGCCGTGCTACGCGCAGAGGGAAAAGTGCCTAAGGGCGAGCGCCGAAAACATGCAAAATGCCTAAGTCTGAAAAGACTAGGGAAGTGCTTCTACAGTCTAATCGGCAAGACATTGCTTTGGACCATTCATACTCCCTGAGAATCACGAGGGTTCGATTCTCAACTGCAAGTGGAACCACCGGGCCGTGTTGTGGATCAAAATAATCACAACATTAGTCAGCATGTAAATGCAATCATGTCAAGCTCTGAAGAAACTATTTGTTGATATATATTTAAGATAAACGAAATGTACATAAGAATAGAAGTTAATATGTAATCTTTGCCACTGTACAAAACACTGGAATGATATAGTCTAGTGTTGTTGAAAGCCGTTAATGAAAATGTCAACACTGAATGAAGACGTCACCGCTGAACGAGTGTAAAGGGAAACAGGAAACAATTAACTATCAAACTGCGAACGAAGCAGTATGAGCGTGCCACAGTCAACTCAAGGCACTCAAGTAAACAAGACGCTCTGCAAACGAGAAATGGAGCTTGTGAATATTTTGAGAGACGTGAACAGAAGAGATAGAAATGCAAGAATGATAAGACAAGCTGCTAAAAGAGCAAAAATGATGAACTGGCAAATGATGGAAGAATTTGATGAGACTATCGGAGATATAATTGCACAAAGTCAATAAGAATAAAGTACAAAATCAAAATAACTTGATATACAATATTCATGAAGCGCGTTATGTGAATGGTATTCATAGGGTGCGCAGTGTGAACGACATTCATAAAGTGCGAAGTATGAAGGATGTTCATGACATTCGTGATATGTACGATGTTCATATATTGTACCATGTGTACATCGGGTGCGCTATATGAACGATGTTCATGAAGTGCGTGATGTGCATATCATGCATAATTAAGTAAATAATGCATATGTATGCAGTGCATCATTAAAGAAAATGTATACAACGTTTTAATAATTATGCATGACAATGTGACATATTTCAGATGCGTGACAAGCAACGCGGTAGAAATTATGAATGAAAATTGTAGAAATGTGTCAATAAGTCATGATATGCATACGTGAAAATTATGAGTTTGATGCATAAAAGTGAATGCAGTTAATGCATAAAGTGGTGTGCGCGATATGCAGTGCGTGGTAAAATATGAATACAATGCATATCAAAATTGACCGCACTGTATAAAAATGCAAAATGTATAGTGTGCACAACATGTATAAAAAGGACTATAAATAGTGTTTAGTTCTGTAAGAGCAGTTAGTCTGATTTATGACTGGGAACTTGTTGCATGGGCAGGATGCTTGTTGTACTGGAGGCTGCTTTGGAACTTTGGTGAAAAATGGGGTCTGGTTGGAAGCATCATGTTATGCCTAGCAGGAGGAGTGCCTGGTGAAACAGGTCCTCTTGGACAAGTAGAAACTTTATGAATAAACATGCAGACAAAGGCAGAAATATTTATGCTGCAAACGAATTTATTTTAATAAAGAAAAGGTTATAAAAAAGAAAGACATTTAAGAAAGCACTATAGTCCTACAGAAAATACTTTACTATTTTTAATGCAATTTTGTTTTTAACTGTGAGTTAAGCAAATGATATTGTAGTGTATAATTTTGCGTTGGTTAAACGGAATACAATGGCTCTGTGTTTAAATTATGTTAGTGACCCTAATGTTTGCCTTTAAAAAGTAAATGTTGTTGGTTACTGCATATTGAGTAGACTCATGAAGAGGTTAAGAGATGGGCATGTTAGTATGATGAATCCACAATGGGATATTGAGAAAAGAGTATAGTTAATTTAAAAAGCTATCACCTTAATCGATTTGTATGTTTTGGTTTAAATGTAAGCTAGTTAAAAGGGGTAAAACCAAAACTAACAGCCGTTCCACTTCACGATTCATCAATGCGACGGAGACCCCAGGACTGTTAGACAACTGCTTTGTAAGGTGAAATCCAGCTTTAGCGGTGCCGGATTAACAATAGTAGCAAATGTAGCAACTCCTACGGGCCCCGCGCTTTTGGGGGCCCCGCGGTTTTCTATAATAAATCTTATTTATTACATTATATGTAAGATTTTGTTCAGTCCGAAAAGTCAGGATTTTGCTAAATTTGCCATAAGTAGTCAGCGAAGGTTTTCAATTGAACGCTGTCTGTGCCCATAAATTCTTGTTTGATTCTTTTTGTACAGTTACGTAATAAAAGACGTAATAAGATTGCGGTCAGCAGTATTACCATTTTAGCTGATATGCTGCTAAATCTAGGAGGATTTTCTCACTGTTAGCTATAAAATTTTGAATCTAGCAGTTAGCTGGTTTTCTAGCAGGGTTTTACCAACCGCTTGGTAGGTTTAGCAGGTAACAAATTCCTTACCAAAAACTTGTTTCAACAGTCTTTCAAGATGAAAACTTTTACAACTCCTTCATCAAAAATGTGCTTCTCTTTTTATGAAGTTGTTAATTGGGTAACACCAGGACAAAGCACAACCAGCTACCTGCAATTATTTGGAATTTTTATTAGCATGCGAAGAAGCTGCTTCACGCAGATAATGGTATCATAATAACAAGTAATTAGATGGCTTGGTGAAGCCTAAATGATTTGCTTGTGTGCTTAGTGAACGCGTTGGGTTAAAGACAACATTGGTAGAATGTGTTAAGACAACATTGGTAGAATGTGTCTTTAACCCACAGTGAGATTTTTCCAAGCGGCTCAGTTACACGAGTGTGGTAATTATGAACAGCGCTGCCGCTTATCTTGATTGCCCGCATTCGTAATTACGTGGTTCGCATTCTCGCTGTGTTGACGACTGCCGTGCCTTGATGCGTGTCATTCCGCATTTCGAACTCATACTGGTCGTTTGTGTGCAGCGAGTTGCGCAGCGTTTCGTTGTTAGCCTGACTCAAGCATTAATTGATTGAAGCCTAGTTTTTCAGGAAGTCTGATTGTAGTGCATCACAATTTAATCAACTACTGCTCTGTTCTGACGGGACGATGGCTAGCATCAGTCGGGTACTCCAGCTTGCGATCCTCGAAGCTGATCCAAGCGAAGAGCGCTCAGCTAAAATCTACAAGCACTGGGTTAGGTCTTTCGAATCGTTTCTCTCGGCCACTCAATCTGCTCGTCTGCAGTCGGTCCATGAAGATGACGACGGTGACGACCCGGCGCTGGATAAGCTAGCTTTATTGTTAAATCGCATTTCTCCTGACGTGTATTCCTATGTCGAGGATTGCAACTCCTACGATGCTGCTAGAAAGGAATTAGACCAAATTTACCTGAAGAAAGATCTGAATGACGTCTATGTCCGTCACCGACTGCTTACGCGCAAGCAAAATCCTGCTGAAGATGTCGCTCAATTTAGCCATGCCATCAAAGGAACAAATAATGGCTGTACTGTAGTCTCTCACATGTGCAACTGCAACACTCTCGCTGTTACAAGAAAATAACCTTTCTAACAGTATACCACAGGGTAAAATGTCGGACATAAGCAGTTAAACATCTTTCACGGTCTCTAGAAACTTGAAAAATGCTTAATTATTTTATCGAAGCAAAAGTTCATAAATTAGCGGAATTAGTGATACCAACTGTTTCAGCATCAACTTGACTATGTGTGGCCTACCATCTATCATGAATAGCTCTTCACACAAAACGTGACAAACATTTTTATTTTTGAATCCTCTCCAAATACAAAACCTAAAGAGAAAAAAGTGGTGGGACATGGCATGTTATGCCCCCCTCCGCCTAAAAATGTGGGGGGACACGTCCCCCGTGTCCCACACCAAATTGCGCCCATGGTTGAATTATGGAAACTCGCCACAGCAAACACAGCTGTTCACTCAGATGCCAGAATTAAGACTTAACGATTTAAAAAATTGAGCAGGTAATTATGAAAACTCGCCAAAGTAAATACAGCTTTTCACTCAGTATTCGCTCAGATGTCAGAACTAAGCCTTAACGATTAAGACATAGGCATATTCCCACATGCCTGCTTAGACGTTTTCTAACAGCCGGTTAGTTTTATACTGCGTGAAAAGAAGCCAGCGCAAGTGTAGTTTGACAATCAGGCACATTGGTCACATTCGCATTAACAATGGAATTTTTAGGATTTTGGAAGCATTCCCAAAGATTCAGTCATGCTTTTGACACGGTATAAATGTACGTGGCGTGGCTTACCGCTGTCAGCAGTCACTGTCACGCTGCATTACCTGCCAAGATGTCTGCGTTCAACAGTCACGTGCAACAGAACGCCTGCTATCGTAACTTGAAGTGAACATCTGAAGATTTGTTGCCATGTAATTGTTACGCAATAAGACCAACAGTAGAACAATTCGTTCGTAACTTTCGCAACCTGTTTCTGCAGACAAAGGAGGGACGTGAGTGAACTGCAAGCTCATCGTGGCAAGACACCATAACTGTGAACCTGGCCCGGCTCTTATTCAGTGTATCATACCCTCAAATAAACTGTCATTGCAAGAATTAAATAAATTGATCAAAGTCAAACCGATGACTTCAGGTTTTCCAAAATGTATGGTTCTTAATCCCGATTTCCAGGGGGACAAATGTCCGTTTTGTTCCCCCCTGCGGACGCCCATGGCCTCAGCACTGACTAAGCAAAAGGCATCTTTCTAAGCAAGGTCAGATTTTGCTGATGACTCTTGCCGTTACAGGTTGCTGCTGAATGATTCAAATTTATTTATTGTAGAATAAGGTGGCAATTAACACCAAATGAAAGTTGTAACACTTTCAGGCTATGTAGGCCTATAGGCCGGAATTTGATTACTTGAGACAACTGTTTTTTTCACTCGCCGGCAAGGTAATGTGCTTTCTTTGAAAGTGTCATCGCTCCACATAATTGCCTTTTGAATCATCACAGTACATGTTTAATCATCACAAATAAATAATGATTGCTATGTTGCTAAACAATGTCTATTTGCGCAACAAAAAAGGCTTTAGAATTGGATTGCTTCATGGTCAAAGTTTGAGCTTCAAGGCATACAAAGCCAATATGACAGCTATATTTGCGCATTTAGTTTTAAAACTGTACAAAAACAAAAGTCTACGATGTGCATTTAATGCTATCGCGGATGCTGCAGACAAGGGTAAGTTATACAGTACTTGCAGCACGCCAGAGTTATCAGAAAGGAAATTTTGCGTTGGTATTGAATTTAATTTTACAACACCATTAGGTTGCTGGTGCGCCAGAAACAGCTGTGAAAAGCGCTACTGCTATTTCACTTTCGGTTACTGATTACAAGCGCTTTTATGCAAGTTTGTATTTCATGAGCACCAACTTCCACACAGAACTTAAACCTCAGGTTAATGTCAGTCATGATATGAATTCTCCAGCATTTACACTATATGCAACCATGGGCGTTAGAAGGAGGGAGTGGCTGAAAGTGTGCTTGGCCCCTCCCTGGATTAAGAAAATTAAAATTTTTTTAGAAAATAGGTTGTTTTCTTAGTTTCGAGTGAAAAAAAATTGTTCACCAATTTACCCTCAAACAATCCCTGGATTCCCCTGGAAAAATCCATTTCTGTTCTCCCTGGAAGATATCCTTCTTACACCCCAGTACACGAAGTTTGATTAATCACAAACAATTGGTGAACCACACTGCTTTGATCAGGTTCGACTAAGCGCTGAATAAGGAAAGGTTCCTCAAATAGCTTCGTTGATTTGCATTCAAGTATTTCTTTGGCTTACACATCCACAGCTTGATTAACCTGAATATGTTTGGTGCAAGCTTCGAAATCGAAGGGGCAATTGTCCCCTTTGCCGTCCGGTGGCTACGCGCGCACTATAGTTCTGGTGGTTTCCATAATGATCTGATGTAAGAACACTGTTTGCAGAAATTGTAAATTTGTTACTTGCATATTGTTTCTCTTTGGGAGGAAAAAGAGCTTACCCGAATATTGAGTTTGCTTGCTTACCGTAATTTATCCGCGAATTCCGCTATGGCCACGATATCACCGTGTCTTCCAATCTGAACCTCGATGTTATAAAACATTTTTGTCCATTTATACTATAATTGAAATGGACGCTTTCCTAAAATAAACGCCATTACAATGTCATAGCAGCCCAATTCTGGTTCCCCCAAGATTCAGAAAACACTCCTCAAGTTTTGTTTCTGCTAATCTTCTTGTTTAGCTGTAGAGAACACAACGTCGTAGCGATCCAATCCGAACTGACTAAAATAAAACGGGTTTTTCTTCATCTGTCCTACTTTGATTTAAGGTTTAAAACAGTGGTATCAAACACTGCCCGCAAGGGCGTTTTGTCCCGCAATGCATTTTGCGAATTTTCCAATAATTAACATTTAACGATGGATATTTTACTCACCTGTACTGTATTTAAAAGAGCTCGGCTAGCGAGTGACCAAGTTCTTTTCAAACTAACGCAGAGAAGGTTAGAAACGATTTGCCTGCAACCCTTGTTTCCTTTTGCAAAGAATAAGATGTGAAAGTTGTTTCTAGTAAGGTTGAGGTACTGCCATTGTTGCATCAGCGTCACAATGCTGCTCTCGGTTAGTCATATTGCGGTTATGGGTTGGTTACTTCATAAATCCTTACTTGGCCCTAGGAGCAACTTGAGACCCTGGTTTAGACTGACATGCTTCATTGGTCCGACGAGGTTCGACACCATTTGGGAAGACCTTTGTCCGAGCATCAGTTCCTCGCTTCAGTGACCTGCAAGAGCTTCGCTCATTGCTAGCACGAAACTCGATCTACCATGCCTTCACTGTAGCAACCGCCAGTACAAGTTCACGCTGTTGCTGGTGATTTCTTTTCGCTCTTTTCGCAGCTTGCCTTTGTTCCACCTTTCTAGTTAATTTATTTATTTTGATGCTTTCTGTTTCTCTTCGGCAATTTAGTCGGCAGACTTTTGTTATTTTTCAGCACCTTCACTTCATCACTTGCAGACTTTCGTTGTGCTAACGCGGCAGCCTTTCGTTGTGCTTCGTCAGTTTCGGCGGCAGCCTTTCGTTATGCTTCAGCGGCAGCCTTTCGTTGCGCTTCGTCAACAGTGTGCGGTTTGATTGGCGGCAGCGTGCCGATGATCCACCTAGAGGGAAAACAAAAGCTTCGGTGCCAGTGTGCGGTTGGAAACAAGCTTTTTGTTTTGCTTCGGCGACCTCTTCTTCTGCCCTTTTCCTTTCTTCTTCTGTGCCTTGTTCCTTGTGATTGAAGGCAAGTTGGTCAAGCTTTATTTGATCTCCAACTGTTGTTTCTCAACACTTGTGAAAAAGTTATAAACGGGGTTGGTTGACCAGATGACCGCCACGGTCTTTCGCCAAACCTATATGGCACAGCGCCCGTCTCTATTTACACCGATCAGCTATTATGCCATTGTGTTTTCATTTGCTCTAATTTTCGCTAATAGTTGGTTTACTGCATGCGATGGCTTTATGGTGCTTCTGCTTATTGGCTGAGTCATATGAAACAATAAACCATTACCATTACCTTTAACCCAACTCTGCATCTTTCCAGAGATTGTCCATCTCTGGAAGCAATAGTACAGAACTGCGGAACATGGTCAATGTGGATCTAAGTACAGTGGATGAATGGCTGTGTTTTAACAAGTTGTCCTTGATACATTAAAAGACATCATGCATGATTATAAATCGTACAAAAAACGACTTATTGATTTTATTGTAAACATCATTGGCAAAACCATTACCCGAACAACTTGTGTCAAGTATCTTCGTGTTTTCATTGATGAAAAGCTTACTTGATCTAACCATACAGCCTAACTTGACAAAAAACTTTCTTGTAGTGCTGGCATTTTCATCGACTACGTCAGTATCTATAGTGATTTTATTGCACTATCACTTAGTCGATATCTAAGTGATAGTGCACTAAAATCACTTTACTTCAGTTTTGCTCATAGTTATTTGCAATTTGCTATTTCTGCTTGGGGTGGTGTCGGTATAGCAACCTTCAATCAATGCAAATGTATTTCACAACCCGATGATTAGAGCAATAACATACAGTTCTTTCAGATCAAAGGTAACACCAAAACCGCTATATAAAAAGCTCAACTTTCTCAAGCTGGATGAGATTTATACCCTTGAATAAGGTGAAATCATGCACAAATTTCAGTCTGGCAACCTTCTTGACAACTTCAAGAGCCTTTTCACCCCTGTAATCAAGTAGACTGTAGTTTCATGTAAAGCGCAGTGCAACTAGGGGTGCATATTCTTGCCAAATGGCCCACATCAAATATGGAAGAAAGTCTTTGGATGATCTAGTCCCTAAAACTGCGACAATGTTGATCCCTCTCTACACGACTGCTCCACATTCACATTTAAAAGCAACACAAAGGTATCTCTGCATATGATGATAGATAGCGTGATGCTAAAAGGTGGAGTTCAACTGTAGCCCACGTCTTTTTGATTTTGCAGATTCCCCTTTGATCTAATTATTATTTTCTCCCATAGTAACCTTTATTCCTTACTTCTCTCAACTCTATTGTACAAATTTTTATTTTTTCCACGTTTAGGTTCTGTTTGCTTGTCAAGGTTTTACTTGTTTTGTTTTTGTTTGTGTAGGCCTATTTGTGATTTGGTTTTCTCGTTGCTGCCGGTGATCTTTCACTTTGCAGGAACAGCGCGTCATATTTAGGGATGTGCATTATGCAACATTCAGAGGTCCTGGAATATTCCGGAAACTTCATTAAGAATCCAGAATATTGAACCTTTTACGGATTAACTTGTTACAAATGAATATCAGCTTATTGATTTTTGATTTATGAATATTTTGTTTAAAAATGAACAACACCGGTAAATCTGAGAAATAAGAAGAAACAAAATCGGAGCACAATGAACTGATCATGCAGAGGTTAAGAAAGCCGATCGGGGATTACCTGCACTTTTAATCAGCTAATTAAATCACTGCGCAGTGCCGTGAGCTTGCTGAGTGTTTCTTTCTTTTGTTTTTTCTGTTTTGCTTTGTTTTCTTGTACCTCAGTAATTAGTTTTTGTAACTTTTTACTTTTTTTATTACTATTCTTTAATTTCTTTGTATTGCTAAAAATATTCTAACCACACCAAATTGAAATTCCTTCACTTAAATCCGATCCACTCATCTATGTACATAGGCATGTGCTTTCATCTGTACATTTTCTTCACCATGTTTTACGTTCATTCGTTTTTAGTTTCTCTTTTCGTTAGGCCTATTCGATCTCCAACTGTTGTTTCTCAACACTTGTCAAAAAGTGGTAAACGGGGTTGATTGACTAGATGACCGCCACGGTCTTTCGCCAATCCTATATGACACAGCGCCCGTCTTTGTTTACACTGATCAGCTTTTGTGCCATTGTGTTTTCATTTGCTCTAATTTTCGCTAATGGTTCGTTTACTGCATGCGATGGCTTTTATGGTGCTTCTGCTTATTGGCTGAGTCATATGAAACAATAAACCATTACCATTCTTCCTCTCAGGAGCGGAAAGAACGCCACTGCAAAATTCATTGCGACTGCGGAACATGTTGAATCCATTTGTTTTGCCAATGTTGCATTTTTCGGGCTTATTCAATCCCAATATATTTCGTACCTAAACAATTGAAAAAAAATTTTTTTTTTGCATTCAAATACTGTAGGTTCTAATCTTCACAAATCGATGTTCCATTATATGCATCCCAAGTGATATCCCACGGACCACTCCTACTGAACAATGAAATTTTATCGCCACATCTCTGTAGATCTGATTCCAAGAGTTCCTACCATCTTCTAGATCAGAGGTGGGGAACCTATTTACTACCATAGGCCGCATGACTTGTGCATTATCGCTGGCAGGCCATAAAGTCATTGAATTCTTTGCTAAAATTGTACATTCATCTATCTACGACGAATATGGACTGCACTTGACTAACTATCCAAGTACTTGCTTATCATGGAGCTTTGTTTTGACCCGATTTTGTGCTCTAACTTGCGAATAAAAATTCTAATGACGGCCATATCAAATGCTCACTTGGCCCGCGGAGCGCAGGTTCCCCACCTTTGATATAGTTGATGAAAAATCGCTGCAAACAATTGCAGCCCTCTGGGGTAGCACACAAAAACTTTTTCAAAGGAACTTTTGCGGGAAAATGCATACAAATACAAGTCCAACTCATCCATGCTACTTTACCATAATACCACAAGAGGGCCAACGTTCATCTACAAATTACCACAATAAAGTCAACTCTCATTTCATTTTTCCACATTCAACCTTTCCTGATCTCAATCCTTAGCATACCTCTGTGAATATCCTAACCCAATCCTAACCTCAAACAGAATCCAACACCCTACATAATTTCTAGAAGCACAGAAATATTTGAGAGGGAGTAGGCCTAAATAAGAGCTGATTTTACATAGAATAGGTCGATGTTTTCTTTGCTTGTGAAAATTCTAAAAACATTTTTTGCTTCCGCTATACAAAAATGTATTTGACATTTGCGACAATGCATGGATTTAGTGCATTCTCTTTCATTATGCGCACCTCGTTATTTTGCTTTGAGTTTCTTCATGAGATATCCAAACCACAACCTTGCAAGAGAATTTGACATACTGAGCCCAAACAGTAAATTCCCTGCCGTGCCAAGTCAGAAGTGGGTGGTACAGAGAAAAACCAGTTACCAAATACAATGATTGGTTTTTGCTTCAAATGATAGAGCAATGGCGGACAACCTACGGCCCGCGGGACTCATCCGGCCCGCAGCCCTTTTACCAAATTGTAGTGACCTAATGGCCAGCCTAGTAGTTTATTTTATTAATCTGCCCTCTGCACTGTGCTGTGCTATAAATGTACTTTATGTCGCATTTTGGGCTTTCGTTACAAACTGTGAAAATCAGGAGTTAAATCTGATTAAAAGTCAACTATACCAAAGACTTTGCAACAGCAAAAGGAACGGAATTGTTAGTGGACATTTCGGCTGGTATCTTCAAAAGTGGCGTACCTAGGGTTTCTCGCACCCTTGGACAAAGTCAGTTTTGGCACCCCCACCCAGCGTCCTCGTGGCAGCATAGATGCGAAGAATGAGTGGGGAGTAACCGGGCGTCGAGAGCAGACTCGACCCTGCATGTAGGCCTAGTTGTTTCTAAATTTGGCTGAAAATTTTAAATGACTGTGACGTAGCGGATTTCGCGTCAGGACCATTGAATCTTGAAAATCTCTAAATGCCGTAGATTTAAGAATCTAATCGTTTTGCGTGAGGCTATCCATACTTGACTTTTAGGTCACGATTGAACACTCAAACTGTTGTGCTGTGATCATAAGCTTACGGCATGGGGATGCAGGGAATGCGGTCACATCACCAATGCTGAAAAATTGGCCATTATTTGGGCAAAAATTTTCAAAATTTGGGCAAAGTATTCAGCTACGTTCACATGTAAATGAGGTAGTGTGTATTATCCACATTAAGGCAAAATAATGACCAAATCAACGGCAAAATAACAGCCAAAATGGCAAATAGTCCGAGATTATTTTTCCATTCTTTTTTGCCCCTAATGGCAAAACAGACACTGCCCTTGAGTGAACTAGAATCATGTGGCAATTCCAACAGCATTCATCGAATTTGGGCCAACTAAAAAAACTTCAATAACCTTTTAGTTAAAATTAGAAACATTTGAGTAATAAAGGGGCATTTGGGTAAGGTACAACAACTTCAATTAAATTTGGGCAAATGAGAAAAGCTCCAATCAAACTTGGGTGAAAGCAAAAACATTTAGATAAAGTGAAAACACTTGGGTGAAGTCTGGAAAACTGGAAACATTCACCCCTATTCACCTTCGGGCCAAGTGGAAGATCTTCGTTCAATTTTGGGAACTTCAAACAGCTTCATTCCATTTTGAATAATATACAACCACTACATTTAAAATTGCATACACTTAGAAACATTAGGTCAAATTCCAACACTCTTGATCATATTTGGGTAATTGAAAGAGCTTCATTCAAACTTGGGTGCTGAACAATCTGGGCAAATTTGAAAAGTGTGATTCAGATTTGCATACATTGTAAATCTGTGAGCAGATTACAACAGCCCAAATCAAAATTGGACCAACTGAAACAACTTCATTCTAATTTAGGTAGAGCGGTACAGGAAGGAAAAGAGCTTCAAATACATCTGGACAAAACAAGGTAACACTTTTCTGCGTCAGACTGAAGGGTGTCCTGTGATAGCTATCAAGACAGAAAGTGACTTGGTAAAGTATGATGTAAACTAGGTCTTCAAGGTAACTAAAATGACTAGATAACTTAGCAAATAGTCATGGAGGCCATGAACAATGTACATTTGCCCAAAATGTAACAAAGTAGTTAAATCTGATGCGACAAGTATTTATTGTGATGTCTGTGACAGTTGGATTCATTTCAATTGCTCTAATTTAAGTGAAAAACAATATGATGAATTAGTTTCAAGCTCAACACCATTTTATTGCCATATCTGTATATCACATACTTTGCCCATTGATGCAGTAAATGTAAATAATAGCAAAGATATAAGCTATCAAACCCTACCCGAGATAGAAGATGAATACTCAGAAACCAAAAGTGATTATCATGATATCAACTCATTTAATCTCCTGAACAGCAAAATAAAAACAGAAATGTGTTATTTTCATGTCAACATAAGAAGTTTAT
>Ga0210059_1010251_pt1 | contig 14498 bp, 6 predicted proteins | sample Ectturendosymbi2_FD_188042 | JGI IMG/M metagenome (GOLD analysis project Ga0210059, IMG submission 188042) | Ecteinascidia turbinata endosymbiont from Florida, USA - Sample 2 (SPAdes) (version 2) | ecosystem: Host-associated > Tunicates > Ascidians > Unclassified | place: Key West, Florida... | reverse complement strand
GTTGCTTGTAGTTGCAGTTCAGTTTCAAGATTCGCCAGTTTGCTTTCTAGGTTCTCGATTTTCTCATGAGCAACCTCTAAGCTTGTTTCGACAGCTGTGATACGTAGATTCAGGCTGGACTCAATCTGTGCAAGGCGCCGCTCAACTGATTGAAGCAATTGGAATACTTCATTCGGCGTGGGTTCACTTTGTGCATGCTGCGCAATCGGATTTCTTGAATGCCTGAAGGTGACATTCTCCATGACACTGCAGGCGACTGCTCTGACAAGGAGCTCCTTACTGCTCGGCTGAAAGCTTTAATTATTTCGGCAGAAAGAGGCAAAAGATTGGATTTCAATCGTTGATGCATCGGTGGAGCTTTGGACGAAAAGTTCACTATCCATTTAGCGTAAAGCAAACAGGCCTACAGCCAGAGCTGGGCAGTAGCGCTACCGCTATTCGCTACTTTGGCGTGAGTGGTGGCCAAAGGAAAAAGTTCGCAAGAGCTTCCGTCAACACACGCTGATAGTAGCTCTTCTTCTCACTGTTTTGCGCTGATTTTGAATGATTTGTATGCGGTACGCTAGCGGCATTAGAAAAGATTTAGCTCAGGTTGCTTTTGACCTGATCGATCGGTTCCACGTTAGTTCGGTAAAAAGTCAGCATCAGCGACAAACTTAAAGCAGATGGGGTTTCCAAGCATTGGCAACTGCTACCAGTAAAGCTGCGTATGATTGAAGTGAATGCTTGGAAAATATGGCACTGGGTTCAACATTTCGCTGCATGTGTAACTACGGTTTTTGTTGTGAAGTATATGTCACCATGACAGTTTTTGTAGATTGGTTCAACTTCACTATATTTGGCTGTACGCACAACTTCAAGCAAACTTATGATTCTGTCTTTAAGACAGTGGCGTAGGTAGGGGGAAAGAGGGCGCATCTACCCCAGGGCGCAGCATTTTGAGGGCGTAAATTGAGGTTGGAATGTCACGTAATAATCACGGGCGTCGGAAGGGGGGCCAGGGGGGCCAAGGCCCCTGGACTTTGAAATTTCACATTTTTCTGTTATACTTTTAGCAAAAAACGTCGTTTTCTTAGTTTCAAGAGAGAAACATGAAGTTTCATCACTTTAGGCCCCCTCTGGAAAATTTTTATGTTTACCTGTGGAAAAATCCGCGAATCTTCCCCCTGGAAGAAATCCTTCCGACGCCCATGATAACATTTACGAAATGTCAAATGTCAGCGGATGCTAACAATTACGATTCACAAAATGTCGAATGCCAGTCGCTGATACCCAGGGGCAAATTCTCATCAGGGTCAGCGAGGTTCACAGAATGAACAATTACGAACCTTAGTGACGTTTATGGCATATCTTGTATCCAGCAACCAGTGCCCGCATGTGGTTTAACTCACGGTTGCGTCACAATGCTTTCAGAGAGCCAGGATTGCGAACTTTCCTACTTCGGTCTCGTTCTGCAGTTGCGTCACATTGGACGGGAATCCAGCATTCATAGTGCATGTAACTGCGCATCCTTTTAGAGCAGCGATAAACCTCAACAGTATGTTGTTACGTCAACAGATCTGATGTTTAGGAAATTATTTGATCTTTGATGGTTTGACAAACTTCATGTTGATATGGATTTGCTGTAGTTCTGAAGGTAATTATGATGATTTTTATTTGTGGGATGTTTAAATAAATCCTGACTACTTTTGCAAAATTCTAATTGCAAATGGATAGCAGCGTGAAGTATATTAGTTATAATTGTGTACCTTTCAGTTACCCTCAGCTGCTCCCAGGGACGCGGAGAGCGGGGCATTGCTTCCCCTATTCTTTCAAAAGGGAAGCAAGGGGGCAGAAGTAACTTTTCATAACAGTATCATAGGGAATTTCTAGGTTAACAAGATCTATCTGAAACAAATTCACTGCAGCTATTCACGTGCCCACAACATTCAGAATGGTTTTCTACACTTTCTGTTATTATTTTTGAGGTCAACACTGTTGCTGAACAGAAACAAACATATTGGTGAAGAATGTTTTGTTATTTATAAGTGTGCATTTCCCTCAACACTTACAGACCCCCTGCCCTACCGCTGCTCCGGTTGCTATCTGTGTTTTATCTAATTCCACTTATAAACTGAGCATCTCCACAGACATGATTGTTGAAATTCAGACCACAAAATTGCTAGAAAAACTTCTTACAGTGAGTCACTGGCGTTAGATATTTTCTATGTTAAAATATGACACGTTTAAATCATATCAGCTTTTTGACAAAGTAATCGATGAGTTTTCAGCAGCAAAGGCATGAAAACTTTGTCCTTGGAAATAGAATAATTGCAAGTGAAGCATTAGATTGCAATGTTTCTTTTATTTCATGCTGCCACGAATGGGCTGGGTGGGAGCACCTAAATTGAGTTTGTCCCGAGGTAAACCCGGGGAAGGCTACGCCACTGCTTGTGTGATCGCCACTGCTTGTGTGATCGCCACTGCTTGTGTGATCGCCACTGCTTGTGTGATCGCGACGTGTGATCTCTATTGTGTCGTTTGTTTTTTTGCAAAGTGCTTTCACGTGTGTTGCTGCAACATGTTACTGTAGATAAAAATTATGTTTGGAATCTGCGTAGTCGTATTTAATTTCGTTCAAACCAGCACGAAAAAATTCTTGTAACTTACCTTGTAATGAAATGTCGCTTTTCTGCTACATCGCACGTTCTTTTTCTAACAGGCGGCACTGCATTTCTTTCACATTACAGTTAATTTGGGGAACGTTATTTTTGTAAGCGTGGTCACACGGGTCTTCCCTTTGAGCTTCGTGCCTCGGATTGTGCTAAATAAACACAAAACAACCAGGCCCGTAACCAGGGGGGCGAAACACCCCTAGAAAAAATTTCTCCCCGCTGGTAAAATGTGTTGGACGTAGTTTGAAAGTATTGGACATAGTTTAAAAAATTTGGGCCACTCTCAGAAAACTCTTCGCCCCCCCTGGTGTCCCAAGCTGGTTACGGGCCTGAAAACAACTGCATAATTCCCTTTTCTAATTTGACAACTTTAGTCTTATGAAAAAATATTGTCTTTGAAAACCGTGAATGACAATGTTATTACTCCACCTTAATAATAGCGTTGTCTGTTTTCATTACTATTTGCATTTTCTTAGATGCTTACAACATTCACAAGACCAGCCACAAAAATTTGCACTGGTGAAAAACCAAGGTTTTCGCTGAACAAAAGTGATTTGCCCAGCAACACTGAATAAAAATCGCTAGTTTGTCTAAGCGATGTCAATCGTGAGCAACATAATCTATGCGATTACAGACATCCACTGTTGCTTTTCAAGGAACATAATCAGTTGTTGTGCTAGTGTTTGCCCAAATCGAAATGTTTTTGATACAACGTTACAACTCAACGGTTTCGCTGTGCTACCCTCTTACGTGCAACGAAGCTGTGGTATACCTAAGCACCTTGGAAAACGCTCTTCAAAACCGACCAAGTTGAAAATGCAAATTTTTTACGGGTTAGCGTAAACGCGCATAGAAAGCAAAGCTTCTTTGTATTCCAAGGGTTGAACTGTTTGTAAGCAAACCGACAAAATGGTGGCGGTCATTTTGATACCGAAACATTTCGTCATGTATATTGTAGTGTATCAAACCAACACCGGACATCGAGCATCAAGCCTTTACAATGAATACAATACGCAGAACAAATTTACTTTCAAATGTTAAAGTTGTCATGCTTTTAACGTTGTGCACCAACTGACAAGTTTTGCGCACTTTGCTTTGCAATCTTTGCCGATGAAGTTGTGCTTTTGATATTTGTCTTGCAAACATTTTCCTGAAATCGCTCACCAATATATTTTTTGCTCCCTTCTTTCTTCGCTTGAAACATTTTGAAGCATCTGGGTTAGTTTGTGTTGTAAAAGCTATACTGCTAGACATCGGACTTAATTTGTGACATTCCCTAATACTCCATCGCAAATCAGTAATTTTCCCTACTCACTAAAAAATCTGTCTCCTGTGTAAAACTAATTTCGTTGAAGAATTTTACACTTTCACTAAACGAGGAACCGAAAGCGCATTATTTGTGTTTTCTGCAACTCATTCAACGTTCTGCTGTTCAGCAAAAATCAAATAAGGCTACTTTGCCAAACACCAAATGCTTTTTCTACTGTAAAACTCGCGTTGTGCGTAAAATGGCTATGTTTATTGCTTCACAATAATTTTTTAGTTTTCAACATCAGTGATAACTGCTGAAGAAGTTCGCATAATCTGTGGACGTTGCAAATCACAATTCACTTGAGGGTTTAGGTTTCTGTGCATGCTGCAGCGCGCCCACTCAATCTCCTACCGCCACGTTTTGAAAACCAATTGTACTAGGGAAACTACAGGAAAGTGTACTCTATGAGATTACGGATAAATCACATCGCGTTAAACTTGCTGTCGTGAGTTTTCTTGAACATAATTAAAATTAACAAATCTCACTGTTTAATTTTCATTGTTTTAACTCTGCACAAAGTTAACGTTGACGAATGTTTTGCTTCATCTACATTATTTAAACCTGGCACAGCCCTACCAAAAGTCAGGTAGTTGGGCTTTGTTTTATCACTGCAATTTCGCTGAAATTGTATTTGCCTCCATGTGTTTAGGTAAAAATTACATAATGCCATTTTTTGCAAGTGTCCATGCCATCGCCTGGGATAAACAAGCAGAGTTAGTGTTGAAAAAAAATTTATTTGATTAACATTCTTACCTGACACAGCCATACCAAACCTCAAGTGATTGATTTATTTTATCATCACGATCTTGCTAAAATTTTATTCTCCTCCATGTGCTTAGCCACAATTCACATGACGTCGATTTTTGCATGTGATCGTTGCCTGAATGTAACACCAAACTTTAGATGTTACAAATTTGCATAAGAAAAGGAACTGTTTTCTTACCGCTTGGCTTTGATTTTTCCTCAGTTGTTAAATTAATTATGTGTGGTTCTTACTTAGTGTTTTTTGCATATTTGTATGCAAAAGTTTTTTAAATATTGCGAAAAGGTACGCTTGGACATTGAATGTACTGATAGGGAAGCTTAATTTCGTAAAGGAATAAAATAAATTTATGCTAGGAGATTTTATATGAATAAGATTTCAGTACTGTGGAAGCGTAGTGGTACGTGAAATCGATGTCCTATACAGATAATTAGCTTGATTGATTCGCTTGCTTATCACCGTTGTTGGGACTCGTAACTTGAATAGGCTTACAGATATGTGCAAGTTTAAATAATTGCAAAAATATAAAAGCAGACCCTTCGGCAGATTCCTCGAAAGCTTTTACACTAATTCGAGAGTTTTCAATTGTTGATATTAGGAGGATTAATTTTTTAGACTCAAATATCTAAATGACCATTATTTGCACGCAGGCTATATAAACTACATTCTACACAAAGCTAGTATCTCGAATAAACTGAACCATGCAGAAACAAGGATCTCAGCTTAAAATACAAGTAGTCAGTAATTTGTTCAGGGGTTTCACATAAAACATAGATCAACATAGCATTGTTTTAAAAATCTGAAATGATGCATAAAAATTTCGTGGCAGGCTTTGATTGCCCGGTGTCAAGCGAAATTTCTGACTTCACGCCATGTGCGCATGCACAGAGTATATTCTACACATCAAATACGCTGAGAAAACTGATGATTAGGGCTTAGGGACTCGTGTTAACGTAAGTGTGTCAGGTAAGGGTTTGGGTTAGGGTGAGAAAAAGCAAAATAATTGAGGTCTAAGACTAAGTTCAAAAGTTTTCAATGGTTAAACTTATTCCCGTCTTATAGCTTGTTGTGGGTACCTGACATCTAACTAAATTGTTTTAATTTACATAACACACATCAAAAAAGTAGTTGTCAAACTTTATTTTTTTATTCTGAGAAGCAAAATAACGGACAAACACTAACAGGTCAGAAATTTCGCAGAGGTCAGAAATTTCGCTTGACACCAGCTTGTCTCCCACACTGGTTGCGGGCCTAATGCAATATAAAAGCGCATTAAACTTGTGAAAAACAGTTTTGATCTTTTATTGCTTGACCATTCTCTTCAGTACTGTGGACACAGTGCGAAACTTGCATTGATAAAGGCGATCGCTGGCCTACAACAATCGACTCAAAAAGCTAAATGCACTCTATGGACGTTTCTGCAGTCTGTGTTTCATTGATATGTGCATGCACTGTAAAATACCTTTTCCTATATCATAACTGTTCAATGACTATTTCTTTCAGATCACGTTTTTTAACAACTTTTTTCTTAAAAACATTTCAAGGTTAGGTTTTTCAAAATAGATCCTACGTCAGTGAAACAACACCAAAATTTTTTAAAGTGCAGCAAAAGGAGCGCTAGCGATAGCTCGCTACTATTTTTATTCAGTAACGCGTGCGGTAGCGCCGCTATTAAATTTAACAAATAGCGGGAGCGACGCTACTAATAAAGTAGCGGTTGACCACCTCTGCCTGCAGCACGTTGCAATTCATCTTTTCATTGGGGAACCGGCAGATTCATGAGTAGTTCGAGGCGTTTGGGATCGGGTCGAATTAAGTTGTGCAACACCCTGTACCCGAGCAAGTCAATTTCAGTTTTTTCATTTCACATTTGGCATCATTAAGCGTGAGGTTTTCAGCTTTGGCAGCACGAAGGAATGCCTCAAGACGTCTGTCATGATCTGCTCAGTCAGTGCCCCAAACAGTAACGTTGTCAAGGTCAGTGTAAGTACCATAAAGATCATACCTTTCAATAATAGAATCAATCATTCATTGGAAAACAGAAATGCCATTTGTAACGCCGAAAGGTAAGCGTCGATATTGGAATAATTTTCCACACACTTCAAAAGCAGTAAATTCTTGATCCTTTTCGTGCAAATGTATTTGATGATAAGCTGACTTTAAATCCAAAGCGCTGAATACGCGACCTTTGGCAATCTTATTGATTAGATCATTGTGGTAGTCATCTTTAAAGAAGACTACTACTTTTAGAATAGTCCCCCGAGAGCACTGAGTAATTAGTAGCAGAGACCATTCAAGACGCGCCCGAAATTGCAATAAAGAAAATCAGACCCGCCCGTTTACGTTCGACTTTACACTCAGCTAACACACAAAAGTATTATAATTTCCTTCATAAGTTTATTAATGGGAATTATACTCTAAACATTTTATGGTCACTCTCATCCTTAGTAATGTTTACAATAAGGTACAAAACACAGGTACATTACATTCAAATGTAAACAGTTCACAATATCCATTCTGAATGAATTGAAGGTCTCAGTCTTCACGTAGTTAATTCTTTTAGTACGAATGTGCATCTGTCAATCGTTGTGAAGTCTTCGTGTTCCAACATTCGTGTCAATATTCGTGACAGACTTCTTTGTTAAGTATGCTTTTCAGGTTGAAGTCTAAAAGAGACGTTTCATGTTGAGATTGCAACGCGAACCCAACATCATCAATTCGAGGAAGAGGATAAGCATCCAATGGCGTGAATCTATTAACGGTTCGTGAATAATCAATCACTAGACGCTTTTTGTGGTGGCCATCATTAACAATGAGTACCTGAGCTCGGCAATGTGAGGAAGACGGTTCAGTGATATCGTTCTTGAGCAGATGGTCGATCTCATGTTAGATGAAAGCTTGGTCATCGGTATTGAATTGACGAGATTTGGTCGCTTCTGGTTTTACACTCGGCTGTAAATTGCGGAACAGACGAGGAGTTGGTGTTTTAGAAGCAGCGACTCTGCAAGCAGAGCTATCTCCCAGCACAAAATCGTTCTCCAAACCACCTGTTGCGAATACCACGTTTCTGTGTCGCTTCATAAACCGTTGACCGCGGATACCATCAGTACAAAGCTCTTTAACTACCATGAAAGCGAGAGAGTATTCACGTCCAGCCAATTTAGTTGTAGACGTTACAAACCCATCGGATACAGTGGAGGCAGAGTCAAAGGCTAATTCTAAACAAAGACGTTGGGCGATTTTCGCACTGAGATACTCGTCGGATGCGCCAGAATCCAGAAGTGTAGTAACTTTTAGACCTTCGATTGTAGCAGATATTAAAGCAAGTTCAAGATTTTTAACCGCAGCTGCAGTAAGCGTGGTTAATGACAGAAGACACGGCGTATTTATAGCAGCTACAGTGTCTGGAATGTCGGAACTAGTGTCTGCAGAAGTCTCTGGTGCATTGGTATTCACGATATTAGCTCGATCGGTTCAAGACGAAAAGGCTTTCTTCAGTGCTCGAGCTTTGAGTTTGGCTAAACAAACCTTCTGAAAATGTCCTCGTTTGCCACAATTGAAGCAGCAGGCGTCTTTAGCGGGACATTGCGAGCGAGAATGGATTTTGCCACCGCAGAAATAACAAGCCTTGCCTAAGGAGTGGCCAACAGCAATGGATGATGGAGCATCGGAAAGGTGAAAAGAAGCTCTTTTATGAGCTCGGTCTAGGACAATTACCCTAGTTACAGCAGACTGAAACGATAATGTATCCTCTTCTAATAACCTTTGGCGGATAATAGAAGAATCTAGACCAGTTATAAAAGCATAACAGGCCAATTCAGCACGAAATTCCTCAGTCGTAAGAGCGTTACAGACGCAATCTTTAGGAAGTTCTTTCATTGCATGGGTAAATTGAGCGACGCCTTCAGCAAGGTTTTGCTTTCGCGTAAGCAGGCAGTGACGGGCATAGATGTCATTTAGATCCTTCTTCAGGTAAACTTGTTCTAATTCCTTGCTAGCAGCATCGTAGGAGTTGAAATTGCTGCAGTTGACTGCATCATCTAAAGCTACTGAGGCAAGCACAAGAGAAAGATGGTAATTCGGGGCATTAACTAACAAGAAAGTACTCAGCAGCAATAGAGATCCATCACTGATTTCACTCTACTGATACTAGGTTGCACTATTGTTATATAGGGAGTATGAATTACGATCTTTCGTCCGTGGTGACTGTCACAGTGACTTGTTACTCATGGGCATCATCTAGCGGTAACCATTTATTCACATGTGGCGCCATCTCCAGGCTGCCACACAATCCTCGACATATAAATACACGTCAGGAGAAATGTGATTATGCAATAAAGCTAGTTTATCCAGCGTCGGTTGGTCATCTTCGTCGTCATCTTCATTAAATTCTGACGCACTAAAATGTTCCTTACCACAAAAAGAAAAGGGGAAAGTCTGTCCGATAAAATAATGAATTTATTAACTTATAAAACTGTTCTTTGCTTCGTTTCGTTTCTTGCTTTAAGCTTCAACAATATAACAACTATATAAATGATAGTATTGTTATATATGTGTTTGTTGACAGGTGTAGCAGCGTGGTGGCTGCTACATGCAGCGCGCTAATAATAACATCCCGTGTGGTGCGAAAGCTATCAGAGATCTCCTTTGGCCTAGCGCTTTGGCGTGCGGGCAGGCCGTTTCTTTGACAGGATATTATAAAGTTCGGGCAGTTAATTCTTTGCAGTTAGACGCACACAAGATGATAATTGTCCTTGGAACAACTGTTATGTGTTAACCCTTGACTGAGATACATGGGCGCAATTTTGTTGCAATATGTGGGGGGATAGCTTGGTGTGAAACCAATATAGTCATAGGATCGATGCGGAAGTGACGTTGTATATTTACAGATTCCCAATCTTATTTCCAAAGATGTTTTGAGAGCAACAGTAATCACGCTTTGTCCAACGAAATTTTCCTGAGAATGATTCAAGATGTCACAAATGATGGTGCTGTTGTTTTCTTTGCTATGATTTTTATATTCACAAAAAATCGAAAGGATTTTGTCAGTATGTGCTGCACTCATCACAATCGATGGTAATTCGTGTTACTTCATCGTAAATATTTTCCGGTGAGGTGGAAGTATTAAGCTGCTCTTATATTGCTGCTATGCTGCTTTGTTTTGTTGTGCTGAGTGGCATATGTGTGATTGTGTGTGTTGTGTAGGCTAATACAGTCTATTTCATGAGTAACTAACTTGTCTTCGACTGGGATCGACTAGAAAATTTCTTGATAACTCGCGATCGACCAGTTGGTAATATAGACACAAATACAAAATGCCAAAGTTGAGTATCACATGTGCAAATGCAGTGTACCATCGCCTTAGTAAGTGATGCACAGACAGAGGGCAATGTGTCTGTTACACTTAAATCATAATTGCCACGCAATAATAGAAAAACGTATTGCAACACCTTCGCGGCGTCTGCCGAGCTAGCCTGCGGTCAGTCATCACAAGAGGCACCAAAGAATATACGTGACCAACCAATTGATGGATAATTTTCATGTATTTTCTGGAATATTGATTGAAAAATGTTCTTTTTAGGCAGCTTGTCAATTCAATGCAAAATCAGGTGCAATCAACCAAGTGGCACTCGGCGATCAACCGGTTGATGCGATCAACCTGTTGGCCACCCCTGGTCTATTTCAGTGTTTAAAGCTGCATTTCTTTTCGTTAGAATATTGAAGATTCTACCTCATGTTTCATATAGTCAACCTTCGCTAAAAGACAGTTTGAGTTTGTAGTTTTTGCAAGCTACATATTTTACTATATTTCATGCTGTGATCTACTCTCAGTGTTACAAAATATATTTTCTTTATTTTATCAATTGATTGAATGCTGGAGCTCTTTTGCAATTAGCCGATGCAGGTGGAATTGGTCACATGACAAGGAGTATATCGTTGGATTAGCGGATCTTCTTTGCCATATAACCAAAAACCCTAACCCAAATTGTAAACCTGTGTCTGGTTTTCAAAACTTATTAAAAAAGTGCTGTAGCTTACATCAAAAGTTTTCCCATAAAAAGAGTCGTCTCTATCAGCCCACCTAAACAACAATGCTGAGAGCCGAAACGACGACCACTCGCACAGCAGGAATTGCCTTTGGACCAAGTTCAAAGTACTAACTGCTAGTGCTACGAGTCGATTAGGGGCATCGATTAGGGGCATCGGTTATCGAGTCGATTAGGGGCATCGACTCGATAACCTTCCGGTTCCTTCAATGCCCTGGCGTCCGTGCAATAATTTGTGTTTTTTTTTCTAGCTGAATATTAATTATCGCCAAATAAACTCAACTCAACTCAACTACGAACTCAGTGTTATAGCCTAAGTGGACAAAGCCAGATATACCACAGTTCAAATGGAAAAATAACTACAGCAGAGCTATACATCTGGCAGCAAAATATGCACTAATTTTCTGTTTTTACAATCGAAAGTGCACAACATGTGATGTTATTTTTATGGATTGGGTCACAAAATGGCAGGGTGTGTTTGTTTGGAAGTGGCTATAGGTCCGCTGGCAGTGACACAGTTAGAATAAAACGCTGAGTTTCTCTCATTAGCTACACTGTCATGGTAGTCAGGTAGACGTGTCTTACTGTGTGAATGGTTTCTGCGCTGACTCTTGCCATAATCGGGGACAATTTGTTTCAGTTGTAGTGGTTGCACTTTTCATGGTACCGGTTTTATTTACTTTTTTCAAAAGTTTCCAAGCTTTTGGGGTCAGATATGTGGTTTAGGTTTAATAAGTGTTAGGTTTAGGTTTACTAAGTTTCAACGAAGTGCAGTCCAGCCTGCTGCACGCTTGTCATGGATTAGTGTTGTTGCGATCGGAAAGCCCGAGCGGCAAGCGCGCAAAGCTTCACACTGTGGCAGCAAGCAAAAATAGAGATCACGCACCGCAATCACTCTATTACTGCTTGTTCGCGCCACGCATATATAGCGTTTTTCTTCATGCACATTCCGTTCGTGGTGAACCGCGCATTCCAACGCAATGCCAGCGGAGTGGTTGCAACAAAATCCCCTCCTTTTTACAACGAACCGCACCGATCGCACGTTCTTTGTGTGAAGGCTGAACCCGGCACGACCTTCACATCCTGGTCACAGCACCATCTTGTTGCTATCGAAAAAGCCCGAGCGGCATATGCACAAAGCTTCACGCTGTGGCAGCAAGCAACAATAGAGTTTATGTGCCGCAATCACTCTATTATTGCTTGTTTGCACCACGCATATATAGTGTTTTTCTTCGCGCACATTCCGTTCGTGGTGAACCGCACATTCCTGCGCAACGCCAGCTGAGTGGTTGCAACAGTGTCATGTTACAAGCGATGGATGAATAAGTTTTCAAAAATTAAGGTCCACTGGTGGACCTATAACTATTGCCTGTTTGTTTCGTATTTAACCAGTGTCGCATTCGGATAGGGATGGATATCAGATACGAAATTTAAGAAATTTTCGGATAAGGATTGGATATGGATATTTAAAAAATTTATCGGATGTGGATCAGGAGTTAAAAAATCAATATCCGCTCACCTCTGCTATCTAAGTACCTGCTTACGATGTAGCTTCATTTTGATGCGATGTTGTGCTCTAACTTGGTTAACGCAAAGTCTGATGCAGGCCATATCGTTTGACCCACAGGTTGCAGGTTCCCTACCCCTGCTTTAGGGTCACTGCGTTTTATGGAGTAATACTACATAGTTCAAATTTATCAAGAAAAAATCGACAATAAAGAAAATTCTACCATGTTCAGTCAATTTAAGCAGAGAAGAGGCGTAGCTGAAAATGCTGAGGTCTTTGTGGTAGCAAAACATACTTGCAACAAGTGTTATCCAACTGCTTTAATGTTATATCAGTACTAAGCAAGGAAACTGTAAATAAATTTAAATGTCACAAAGAAAATGTATAAATGGAAAAAGGTTCAATTTTTTCAAATGGTGAAAAAACTACAAATGTTGCTCCAGAAGGCGAACATAATATGTTGCGTGCAACACCACCAACTGATAAACAGTTCTCTCCACAAAAGATAGACAAAACAAATTTTTCGTGAGAAAACTTCTTGAGACGGCGCCACTTTTCACACCTTTTCATGTTTGGACCACTGCAATGTTTCACATGATGATTGCTTACAGTGGTTTCATCAATACCAAAATGCAATTCATTCCTACAGTGTCCTGTGCGTGCACAGTGCAATGCATGCACACAGAACATTGCTTGCACACAGAGCACTGTCTGCACACAGAATACTGCAAACACTGCTTGCACACAGTGCACTGCATGCACACAGTACATTGCATGCACTGCTTGCACACAGGGCACTGCATGCACACAGTGCACTGCATGCACTGCTTGCACACAGTGCACAGAATGCACACAGAACACTGCATGCACTGCTTGTACAAAGTGCACTGCCTGCACACAGTAAACTGCATGAACACAGTACACTGCATGCACACAGAACACTGCATGCACACAGTGCACTGCATGCACACAGTACACTGCATGCACTGCTTGCACACAGGGCAGTGCATGCACACAGTGCACTGCATGCACTGCTTGCACACAGTGCACAGCATGCCCACAGTACACTGCATACACTGCTTGCACATAATGCACTGCCTGCACCCAGTACACTGTATGCATTGCTTGGACACAGTGAACTGCATGCGCACAGGGCGCTGCATGCACTGCTTAAACACAGTGCACTGCTTGCACTCAGTGCACTGCTTGCTTGTTCAAAGTGCAGTGCTTGCACTGCTTGCACACAGTGCATTGCCTGCACACAGTACACTACATGCACTGCTTGCACACACTGCTTGCACACAGTGCATTGTTTGCACACAGTACAGTGCATGCACACAGTGCACATGCAGTACTTGCGCACAGTGCACAACCAGCACACAGTACACTACATGCACTGCTTGCACACAATGCTCTGCCTGGAGACAGTACACTGCATGCAGTGCTTGCACACAGTGCGCTGCCTGCACACAGTGCACTGCCTGCACACAGTACACAGCATGCACTGCCTGCATACAGTGCACTGCCTGCACACAATAGACTGCATGCACTGCTTACTCACAATGCACTGCATGCACAAAGGACACTGCATGCACTGCTTCCGCACAGTGCACCGAATGGACACACCGCATTCACTGCTTGCACACAGTGCACTGCCTGCACACAGTACACTGCATGCATTGCTAGCACACAGTGCACTGCCTGCACACAGTTCACTCCATGCACTACTTGCACACAGTGCACTGCATTCACACTGTGCACTACTTGCACTGCTTGTACACAGTGCACTGCAAGCACACAGTACATGCATGCACTGCTTGCACGCAGTGCACTGCATGCACTTCTTCTCCACAGTGCACTCCATGCACACCGTGTATTGCATGCACTGTTTGCACACAGTGCACTGCATTCACACAGTACACTGCATGCACACAGTACACTACATGCAGTGCTTGCACACAGTGCGCTGCCTGCACACAGTGCACTGCCTGCACAAAGTACACTGCATGCATTGCTTGCACATAGTGCACTGCTTGCACACAATGCACGGCATGAACTGCTTGCGAACAGAGCACTGCATGCACAAAGGACACTGCATGCACTGCTTACGAACAACGCACTGCATGGACACAGTGCACTGCATGGACACAGTGCACTGCCTGCACACAGAACACTGTATGCATTGGTAGCACACAGTGCACTGCCTGCACACAGT
>Ga0210059_1010250_pt1 | contig 14499 bp, 8 predicted proteins | sample Ectturendosymbi2_FD_188042 | JGI IMG/M metagenome (GOLD analysis project Ga0210059, IMG submission 188042) | Ecteinascidia turbinata endosymbiont from Florida, USA - Sample 2 (SPAdes) (version 2) | ecosystem: Host-associated > Tunicates > Ascidians > Unclassified | place: Key West, Florida... | reverse complement strand
CATAACGTAAGATGTCCGGCATTCGAATTGTTGTTTAGTGGCTTGTGTGGACCTCGAGAAGAAAAATACGCGACCCTACTTTGAAGTAAACATTTAGTCAATTTATCAACTCCAAAATCACATTACCTAGATTTTCAGGCTAGCCGGCAGTTGAGGGCTTCTTAGTCCAGCAACCGAAAAGATTCAAAATCTTTTAACATTCAAAAACATATTTTTCTTTCGGAGACGCCAAGACTTCGATAAACAAAACTTTATTCAGGCTCTGCTGTCGCTAAAAACATTAAAAGCACGTTACGAACTTGCCAATGTTTCAATAGTTAATGCAACCATCTTCATCAGGACTAAACACTAAAAAGAACATTTTTTCAAAAGGAACATTTTTTCGTTTTTAGCCCTAAAAAGAACATTTCGTTTTTAGCCACTAAAAAGAACATTTTTTCAAAAGGAACATTTTCGCCAGCAGAGCCCAATTTAAAGCTTGTCTATTCAATAACGTATACAAAAATGAAAATAAGAGTTATATTTTTAAACTACTTTCAAAACTTTGTTTTCAATCAACAAAATGCCACTCCCCAAAAAGTGCCGCATGGGACCTGGACCAACCACCAACCCTGACTACGCCACTGTCCAGAGTTCTCGATTATCACACTATTGCGCTAATCTTCTTGTTTAGCAGGAATGCGTGTTTCGGACACACAGCGCGAAGCAATGTTTTTTTGTGCAGAGCAACGGCAGAACAGTGAATGTTGTGAAATTGAAATAGTATGAAACATTTGCAGATTATGGAAAAATTCCGTTCGTTTCAATAACATACTCTGTCGCATAACTTCCTGACATGCAGCTTCTCATGTAGTCTCAGGCAAACATGATTTCTTCAAATCTTTCACTTCAATACATAGGAAAACAATGTCTTGGCTTCCAAACGTCAGTCTGACATTGCAAACATTAGGGTGTCATTTCAACGTAAAAAAAACTACTTTTAAAGACTCTGTCCAAGAACATAGAGAGTTGTCGCACAATGTTGAGGTGAGCATTCATTCAACGTGATGTTGGAAATAAAGGCAGCGTCAAGTAACCGTTTCGGATTTCTATCACGTTCTTCAAGAGCAGTTCCAGTGACAGTTACTTCATCTATTGATTCACGTACATTCACCAATCTACAATCGACATACACACAAACACTGGTCTCTTTTACCTCAAGTAAGAACAACAATTCGAGTAATGGACAGGGCATTGAGAAAACAGCTGGGACGTTACAAACCGCAGAAGAAACACAAATGAACAGTTTCTCATAAAACGTGAAGCTACATGAAAGAACAAAGAGCGATCCACACCAGAAACAAAATAATGATTATCTACACGGTGTGTATTAGCATATGAGAAACTGAGAAATCAGCAACGAAACATTGATATCACACTCCTGGCATAATTATGTTTTTTTTCCAGTGTGTGTTCGCATGTGACAGGTCAGCTGGCACAACCGGGAGAATTTTTTTCCACACTTCTGGCAACAAAAGGGTTTTTCTCCAGTGTGTGTTCGCATGTGCAGGGTCAAACTGCTGGGCTGGGAAAACTTTTTTCCGCACTTCTGGCAACAATAAGGTTTTTCTCCAGTGTGTGTTCGCATGTGCAGGGTCAGGTGGCTGGCAATGGAAAATTTTTTTCCACACTCCTGGCAACAATAGGGTTTTTCCCCAGTGTGTGTTCGCATGTGCGTGTTCAGGCTGCAGGCAACGGAAAATCTTTTTCCACACTTCTGGCAACGAAAAGGTTTTTCTCCAGTGTGTGTTCGCATGTGCTCTGTCCGATTAGTGGTCACGGAAAATCTTTTTCCACACTCCTGGCATGGAAAAGATTTTTCTCCAGTGTGTGTTCGCATGTGCGTGGTCAAACTGCTGGATTGGGAAAACTTTTTTCCGCACTTCTGGCAACAATAAGGTTTTTCTCCCGTGTGAATTCGCATATGCAGGGTCAGGTGGCTGGACCGGGAAAATCTTTTTCCACACTCCTGGCAACAATAGGGTTTTTCTCCAGTGTGTGTTCGCATGTGCGTCGTCAAACTGCTGAACTGGGAAAACTTTTTTCCGCACTCCTGGCAACAATAGGGTTTTTCTCCAGTGTGTGTTCGCATGTGCTTTGTCAGGTTGCTGGACTGGGAAAACTTTTTTCCGCACTTCTGGCAACAATAGGGTTTTTCTCCAGTGTGAATTCGCATGTGCAGGGTCAGGTGGCTGGACCGGGAAAATCTTTTTCCACACTCCTGGCAACAATAGGGTTTTTCTCCAGTGTGTGTTCGCATGTGCTTTGTCAGGTTACCGGACAGGGAAAATCTTTTTCCACACTCCTGGCATGGAAAAGGTTTTTCTTCAGTGTGTGTTCGCATGTGCGTATTCAGGCTGCTGGCAATGGAAAATCTTTTTCCACACTTCTGGCAATAATAACAATTTTCCCCAGTGTGTGATCGGATGTGTGTTGTTTTCGATGTTTTCTCAAATATAAATTTTCGGGTCAATTTGCCGAAGTGTCGCAAACGGTGAATTTTTAAAGTCTGCAATGAATCTTCAGAGAGCATTTTGTTTCTGAGATCGAAGAGGATTTTTGCCTTTGATGATTTGGTCAGATTCGGTCTAATGTTTGTTTTCTCTAAATGGGTTTTGAAGAAACATCTTCCATAGTTTGCTTTTCCAGATCGTCGACGACATTCTTTAACTCTTTTTTGATCCAGTCTTTGTAAAAATTCTTTTTGATAATTTCTTTTCGCAGGCTTGGTCAACATTGTTTTTTCAGTTAGAATTGCGTCCAAGTGTTTCCTACCTGTTATTTGAAAATATGTTTAGCAGGTGACACACATAAACCGTAATTTTTGAAATAATATATTTTGACTTTGCGAGCTATGATCTGCAATTGTGATTTTCACATCGCCGATGTTAGTTGCTTGGGCGGCCTGTCAAGCCTGGAACTTTTGAGCCACAAATATACAAGATGTTGCATCTAATAAATAATATTTGTATAAACAAACGTCGTCGATGTATTTTGACAAATATTCATAAAAGCATGTGTCTGTCGTATCAAGAGATCTTCACTATGGGCGGGGCTTTGGTGGACTTGTCCTCCCCAAAAAATGTTAGAAACCCCAAACTGAAATATGATACAGCATAAATCAGTGGAGTTTGGCATTTTGTTGAATGTCAATCCCCCCTGTTCAAACGTAAATTCACCCTATTGAGGACTTTATGGCGAAGTTTCTAAGCATCTACACAACCTATAACGCAGGCAGAATCTAGCATTTGCTATAGTTCAAACTATAGGAAAATGACTTCTTCCAAGTTTTCAAAGTTGCAAAAGTTTTTGTCAACTCGGTCACATCTAATGTTTAGCTTGCCAGGTGGAGGCGGGTCGCACTCTCGTCAGTCACGCCAATACCCACATCAATATGTGTTGCGCGACTCAGTAGAAAGTGCTGAATGGCCCACAGTTTGCCGACCACTGACGTGCAGTGTTACTGGTAAAACAACTGGTTTTTGCATTGGTGACAAGTGGTGAGCTTTCGACAACTCTGATGCAAGGTGCACCGGATATTCCAGGTGTAGGCTACGAATAAGGTTTTACATGATTGTACATCTTGGAAACCGGTTATTCTATTTTTGTTAGTCGCGTAACTGACATGGATGCATGGGTGCGAACCTTTCTGCTTCGCTATTCCTCCGACACTGGCTGCATATTTTGTAAAAAGAAGCTCTCCTATGGCAATGAATGCATTTGTTGCTGACAATGTTCCCTGGCAATGCTTTTGCCAGAGTAGACGCTCTTGTTTGCCAATGATGATGTGCCTTTTTATTCAGCATGAAAGTTTTCTATTGTCAAGCAAAGAAAGATAAGAGTCAGACGTCCTCTCGTGTTTTTAACTTATTGAAAACAAATCATTTGTTGAACTCATACCTGGAACTCTTGAGCCAGTCTTTAGATTCTTTTCATCGCCTTCTGCAGTTGCATTGCTTGCAAACGGACAACTGAAAACGGTTGAAACGAACAAATCTGTTAATCATATTGTTCACAGCATCTGAACAGACATATATTCAGTCAGTCACACATGTATTCCAAGATTATTCTTATTGAACTTTTTCGTCAATTGGCAACAGTTTCAAATTTTGAGGCGCGTATAAGGATCCACAATAATTAATTGTTTTCGTGCAGCAAAACGTTTTTAATCAATTTGTAACATACTTGTTTTTCATTGATGTTTCGTGGATTGGTGTTTGATTTGCTCGTTTAAAACCTGGAACGCTGAACCTGCGTTTTAGTCCCAAGAATCGTTCCCCAGGGTTAATGTTACGCTTAATTAAAATATAAAAAACAAAGCTTTTTATCAATTAAGGTTGATTACAAAAGTAACACTGGAAATCTAACACTCATTCCGTTCCGGAAAAATGCTTTTCATTTTTAGCAGCAAAATGTTTTGAAGAAATTTGTAACATACTTGTTTTCATTTGATGTTTCCTGGATTGATGTTTGATTATGAAAAATTTTCCAAAAATATATTTTCGAAACAAACGTATATTAGTATTACTGAAAAAAAAACCTCTCAACGTGTAAAGAACCTGTCAAACCATTTTAACAAAACTCGTATCGTTTTTCAACACACATAACATACAGGGCACCACTCACTGGCAAACACCTGAACTGTATCACGAGCAGATTCTGTACATAGCAGTAGAGAATATTTTTTTTGTGAACCTGCCTTGAACTTTCATTGCACAATTCGAAACAGCGTCCAAACAGTTTCTTCGTATCTGAAGTACTTTCGCTCTCAAATGGAACCTGAATAGACATCACACCGAAACTTTAAAGTAATAATTCAATGAGAACTCAGCTTCATTTAGAAAAACACCTTCACAATGTTGAAAACAAACACTAGGCTTTTGTGCAAATTGTTTTATGCTGTTTGAAAACATATAGAAGTTACAAAAAAGGTTGTTAATTTTTTGAAAACAATGACTGCATTGATGACATTATCTTTACGTCACGGATAATGCGCAAACATATGACAATCAAACTTTCACTAAAACATTGCTTTCTATAATAGGAATCGAAACATGTTTCTTACGTCTGATATTGATATTTCCTCTCGCTGGATTCCATCGAAACACTTCCAAGTCACAGACATTTTCAATTTTAAATTTCTGTGTTCAACGAAGAACGTTATTTTTGAAAACGATTGAAAACATTTTGAGGCAAATCATTGCAAAATCTCAATCAAATATGTGATTTGAAAATGAAAGCATTCTGACATTGGAAAATCTTCAAATTTTTTAAAACTCTAAAATGCAGCTCAAATGCTTCTCTTTATTGTTTCCATTTCAACAGTCCCCTTTGTATGAGCTGCAAAAGCCAGACAAATTAATTAACACTGCAGGAACTAAACATATTCAGACAAACACAATTTATACTTACCTTAACCAAAGGCTAAGTGAAATGATTTTGACAACATTTGCTGTTTGCACTAACTATGATCGATGCACCAATCATTTGCAGACGTCACAACAGTTTGTGAAACGTATGCACATTGTGTTCATGAAGTTTTGTGTTTTGACAACACTTAAAATCTCGAATAATATCACAATTTTTCGCACTAAACTATACGCTACTCCAAGACCATTGGCGTCGGAAGGGAAGGCAGGAAACTTTGTGTCCTCTGGATTTTGAAAATTTCAGCAAAACTAGGTTGTTTTCCTGGTTTTGAGTGGGGAAAACCAAATTTCACCACTTTCGGCACCAGCAGAATGATTTTGGAAACCCCCCTACAGCGCCCCTTGCAAAAGATCTTCCGACGCACAGGTCCAAGCATCTTATCTGAATTTCGTTTCTCAACTACTTTTACTTTTGATAAATTAAATAAGGAAACCAACTCATGAGAAATATGAACGTAGGCTGATGTGCTTCAATATACAAGAATTATTTGCGTCTTTCGCAGTTGTGGAGATCAAACATAGCATTTATTTATTCATTGAATGACAGCACATTAAACCTCCAAACCTAATTTTCATGCAAAGTGCAAGGTTTTTCATGCTATACGACAAAAGTTGTTCTTATCCTTGTTTGTTTCTTATGTGTCAAAAGTCGATGCAACACCAAATTCGCACATGGAAGTTGAATGCCACATTCCGTCCATTGCTTTAAGTTTTGCATAATCTTGGTCTCTCTGGTTTTCAACTCAGAAGACCTAAATAAACTAAAAGTCTATTTACGATTTCTGCAATGTAGGAATACGCACATATCGATAATCCACCATAACATGCCTAAAACGTGACGCATACAAAATAATAAACATTAAAATTTGCATCGCATAAAATAACATGTTTATTCAAAAACAAAATAAAATTTTTCGCACTTTCTTCAATCCTTATCTTAATTATAAAGTAACGGAAACGGGTTCGTAATCAGATTGGGACATCAGAGGAGCGAAGAGTTTTCTGACGGGGTGGGGGGTAAATTTACATCTGTGAAGTAAGCTTTTGACACATCAAACATGCTATTGCAGTGAATGATATTTCTAAAAACCTTGGATGCATTCACACAGTTCAGCGTGATCGAATTTTTCGTCACAAAAACGTCAAAGCGTTTCACCGACCGATCGTTGCTGCACTGCGGTTGCAACATCTTTATCACTTGTCATCAAGCAACTAGCCCATGACAATCTAACAAAGAATGACAGTTGTTCTCACGTAAAAAATGCAAATACGCTCTTGATAAAGTTAGGTTCTTGCTCACTTTTTTACTCACCAATTTGTAGTGCAGCAACTGCACCAATTTGTAGTTAATTATATTTAAACGCCGCATTTAGTCTGGAACTGATACTTGACTTCGAAGCCGAGTGTTGTGAAGGCGAGTGATGTTCGTAGCCCAGCATTGATGACTCCAGGTCTTTCTGGCAACGTGACTCACCGTTTAACAACATAGTTTTATTGCTTTGGTAACGTTTGAGAGCTTACAACTTCGCTTGCGCAAAAATGAAGCTCACAAAGTTACTTCCAATTCTAAGCTCATTTTTTGCAACCTTGACAGTTGTCTTCTCGCTGGTTCTGTTTTCTACATATCTGTTTTTATCAGATGAAAACCACTGTTTTTTACTTTCTTTTACTTGCCGAACACATCTTCCAAACGTACAATCAACTTTGCGTTTTTGCTAAGGAACATCACTCACTGACATTTCGCTACAAGCTGTTACTAATCCGCCATCAACGTGTTGTTTCTGCACAGGAAGGAAACGCTCGTTCCGCGTGATTGGTCGCAGTTGCCCGGCATGTGGGCAGAGTTGCCAGATGTTGCCAAATTTGGCAAATATTGCAGAAATCAATGTCATCCAAAAAATTTGCCAATTTTTGGCAATACCTTTTCATTGCCAAAAATTTGCTATTTTTCAAACACCAGCTTGGCTATTAATATTAACAAAATTCATCAAATTAAATACCAAAACTTTAGAAAGCACAGCTCAGATATGTTGTTATATGTCTGAATATGATTTACTGCTTGAGGAAATGCTGTAATTGTTGTAGTGTGTCATTTGATTCACACGCAATCATAATTTAGTTTGAAATTTACCTGTTGTTATTGTATTTCAGGTCTCGCTGTACTTAGGTTTGCAAAAGCAACGTGCCGCGAGTGAAAAGGGAGTTGGGAATTAAAACGTCTAAAAAACACTAATTCATTAAATCACAAAAGACGACTAAAAATCTACAGAATTCTGCATATGTCTGGGGCCTACATATATCTGCAAAGACGGTGCAGAGATAACCATAGGACATAAGCACACACAAACAGGACATAAGAACAAAAAAGAGTTCTGCACAAGAGCCAGGTTCACTGTTCTGGTGACATGCAATCATGAGATTACAGTTCGCTCATGTCCGATCCTTTGCGTTGAATCTGGATTTTTGAAGTGATAAATTCATCAGCAACTTCAATGTGTTCAATAATATAAATATAACTTTATGTCAGTATTTACGTGTGCACATCCGTTGAGAAAGTACGTATATCGGACGAAGCAAAACGTGTTCAAAGGGTTTCGTATCCTCATATAAGATCATTGCCGGGTTTATATATATGTAATGTTATTGTCTCTAATGCCAATTGAAGAAAATGGTGAAACAAGGCTTAGGACTGTTTGCATAAATTTCGATGCTTCTCCATGCATACAAATTAAAAATCAAATTTCAGTTAGAGGAAGAAGGCATTGTGTTTATAATGTGGCGCCTTGATAAAGGAAACGGGCAGGAACGCGAAACATAATTCTTTGACTCTGTCTAACAAAATGACATTTCATAAGTGCAACGCTCTCTCCCAAACCCGAGCTATGAAGAGTTTTCTGGCCTCTGTGGTGTTTTAAAAGTGCGAGTGCTTTCATAACCCAACGTCAGTCACCTCGGACACGGAAATGCATAGCCTTGCAAAATTTCAAATGAAGATTCACCTTTTTAAACTTCAGTTTTCCCGCAAAGAAGTGGAAGGTATATCATAAAAATGTGATTCACAGTGAATCAACACAGCTTCATTTAACCTGGCGAAAAGTGAAAGTGGTCTCAAGTGAATGTGGTCTCAAATTAATGTGCTCTCAAATTAATGTGCTCTCAAATGAACAGGTCGCAAAAGAATGTGGTGTCAAATGATTGTGCTCTCAACTGACTAGGTCTAAACTGAATGTTGTCTCAAATGTTGTTGACTAAAATCAACTCTCAAATGAATTATCCAAATGTTGTGGACTGAAAAGGACGTGATCTCAAATGAATTATCTAAAATCAATGGTCTCAAATGAATTGGTTTCAATAGTCATGAAACCAGAGAAACACGGCCGCAACCAGCTGATGTGTTGGTGGGGTAAAATATTTGTAACTGGTTGCTTTGCCAAAAGAGTTTTTGGTGCTTTTGAAACGTTTTGAAAATTTTGGGGTGGGCAGTTGCTCGGTTGTCCCCCTGGTCCCGGACCTGTAGCAAAACATACGTGAACTAAGAATAAATATAACGTTAGCAACTAAAAGCGTATATACTGCGCAAGTGCGCAACAATCGTCGATACGCATGCGTCAGTGACGTAGCAAGGCTTGGTGCCACCCGGGAATGACCATCAAAGTGCCACCTTTTCTTACTCCTCAAATTTGCTTACGGTGTGTTTGAAAAAGTTGAGAACCCGTTCTGAAAGAGGTCAGTGGAGATATGTGATGGCGGCATGCTTACTTTACACATGTAAACATGTATTTCGCGACGTATCCACGTCTTAAAAATACATACATATATGGTGCGTAGCACTACAGCAGGCTAAAAAATAGATGTAATATTATGATCTCAGTAATGCAAAGAATCTTTCATTTCCCCCCTTTTCAATATTGGTTTAATTCTCTTGGAACAAATAAAAGACTTCAAACGTTACGTCTGTCGGCATATGCGCGGGGTCTTCTTTAAGGTGCGGGACCCATTTCGATAAAATACATTAAAAAAGTAGATTAAAAAAAAGCTTAAAAGTGGCTCTGGTTGCGAAACGCTGGTTGCAGTCGTCATCATGACCTGTAAGCCTGTACTTACCGTTTCCTTGGGCTTCTCCAATTACGCGTGCATAGTGGTATCCAGGGATGTAGTGCTTTCAGAAACGGTGTGGGAACGCATGCAGAACAAATCCATGTTGAAACAGCTTTCAAGCCATTTTAATACAAAACGTGAAAACGATGTGGGACCGCAGTTCCTTCGCCTTCACTCCCCACTACACCTCTGGTGGTAGCCTATTCCGGAAATTATTACTGCATCACTAAACACTCCCAGGAGCGGCATCTGTCTTCTTAATGCTCAGCAATAATTACAACTTCTTAAGTTTGGCGGTAATCGCTTTTGGACTAGATGTCGAAAAACTTAGGCAAAATAGCTTCCACGTTTTCTAACAATAAATGCCTAGTCAGGTGACTATTTACCGTGATTTCATCCAGGGCCCTTTTTTATCAGATTTTGAGTGGAGGGGCAATATAAACATCGAACTACCGGATCAGTGACGTTTTCTACTCTGCGGTCGAAGATCATCTCTGTCCTTTAGAGTCCTGCGCGGGTTGAAATTTTTTGTCCGCTCCCGCTCGGCAAAAAAAGACAATTGTCAAAAAACCTCACTAGATTCGTTGAGTTTTTTTTTACCAGTATCTGGTGGATCACGGTTGACATGCTAGTTATCAGTGTTGTACACTTTCGACTTGAACTAAGGTACCTTAATCCTCTAAATAAAAGTTGATTTACTGTATATACATTGCTGTACTAACTATATACATAGCCTACGCGAGCGCTTACACTCTCCAGTTCACTCTGAATATATATAATTAAAACCAGTTTTTTAAGGTGTTTTAGGGATCCGATTAGGGCCTCTAGAATCAGAGTAAATTATCATCGGGTCCCTAAAACCAGAGAAAATCGGATAGCTAGAATCAGAGAAATCGGGTCCCTGCAGATCCAAACCGGGTTCCTAAAATTTTCCTTAAAATATTCTGTTAAAACCAACACCTATCCTCTTAATGTCCCGCTATTCTGTTGCCGACGTATCAACCCTATTTTTGTTGTTATATCTCACGAGAACAGACTCACTACGTTACTTCTGGCGGCCAACAGGAAGGATAGCTGGAACAAAGCGAGAATTCACTACAAACGCTGTGATATATGGGGTGAAGATTTCCCAGTTTAATCGCGAAAGTAATCGTCGATTACGATTAAATTGGGAATGTAATCAATTAAGACTTCTCAAAAAAATGTAGTCGATTACGATTGACGATTGCGATTACCCCATGTCTGAAGTTTGAACTGATTCAAGCTGCTTTGAGATTTTTAAGTTCTATCGGAAAACGTTGCACTACATTTGAGAAAAATGTCTTTGTAGTTTTTAACCAGGGGTGACCAAACCCCGGCTCTTCGAACCTTTGCATGCGGTTGTTTGAGCTTCCAGAAAATCGGATATTTGTTCTTTATTTTTTATTTCTATTGCGAAGTGTTGAAATATTGTAAAATGGTACGGTGGTAACAAGCGTACCGTACGGTATTAATTTTGCAAGTCGTTCCAAATAGAATTGTGATGTCACAGAAGCGTAGATTACAAATAAATTCGTGTCCTTAGATTTTTATGTTGCGGCTTTTTTTATAATTTGAGTTTTACGATATGCGGCTCATACATAGAGCAGGTTTGGTCACCCCTGTTTTTAACAAACAACTGCTCAGAAGCAAAGAATGAAAACTTAGCAGGAAGGTCGCACTCGCCTACTCGGTGGCTGTGTGTGTTTTTTGTGTGTATTAATGCCACATGTAGCCTGGAGCTGGTACTTGACCTCTAAGCGGAGTGTCATGAAGGCAGGTGATGTTCGAAGCCCAGAATCGATGACTCAAGTTCTGTCTGGAAGCGCGACTCAGCACGAAATAGAACAGTTTAACTGATCTTTTGCATGAAATATCACTGAACATTGTCAAATATCTTGACACTGCAGAGAATTGATTGGCAACTCCTTAGAGTTTGTGATTTCTCGTTCTCGATTCTCTACTGAGGTAATAATGAAGCAGACAAAGTTATTTCCATTTTCGAACTCGTTTGTTGCCACCTAGGACGGGTATGTTTGTAGTTCGTTCTATTTCCTTATTACTTGTTTCTTTCAGATGTAAACTACCATTGCATAATTTTTATTTTGCTTGTCGAGAAATTCATCCATGATACCTACCATTAACGTTGCGGTTTTGCTAAGGAGCATCACTCACTGACATCTCACCACAAGCTGTTTCTAGACTGGAAATAAATGTTTGTTCCGCTTGATTGGTCGTAAATGCAATGCGCCGATTGATTGGTGCTTCCAGTTTGATTCTGAGACAAACGTTCTCTCTTTATTATGAGCGCCATGAGAAAGCCCCTGAGTCTGGATTGAGTATGCGTGAAAGACGTCCATTTAAAAAAAATAGTCATGCGTGAAAGACGTCCATTTAAAAAAAATAATTTTGAAAACAGACACGATATCCATTGAGTACAAACACACACAGTCTTCACTCAGCACAAAGCAGATTGATAAAAACAACCACAAAAAAGCGTTTATAGCGGCGTTGGAGGCAGAACAACGTGTTACAGACAGGCGCGTAGCCAACTTGGGACACCAGGGTGGGCGAAGAGTTTTCTGAGAGGGGCCCAAATTTTTGAACCTATGTCCATTAATTTTGAACTATTTCCAACACATATTTCCAGGTGTTAAGTGTTAATATTTTTTCCGGGGTTACGACTCCTCCCTGGTTTCGGGCCTGCAACGTGGAGAAAAATAATTGCAACTGGCTGCTTTGCCAAAAGAGACTTTGGATCTGTCAAAAAGTTTTGAAAATTTCTGAGAGGGCAATTTCCCGGTTGCCTTCCTAGTTCAGGGCCTGTAGTGAAAGATACGTGAACTAAGAACAAATATAACGCTAATCACCAAAGGTGCACGGCGCAACAATTGTCGGTACGTATGCGTCAGTGGCGTAGCAAGCTAAGCGCCGACTTTTCCAATCCCTCAAATTTGCTTACAAGACTTTAAAATGAAAGATCATGTTTTGTGTTTACTGAAGACATGAGGAATAGTCAAACACTCACAAACTGAAATGGTTTTTGTTTATGAGTCTTGCTTTTTCAGATTTTTGTCATCTTTCTCATCATTACTCTTGCTACTTTCGTTCTGCTTTTTTGTGTACATGCAACAGTTGTCGCAATGGAAAGTTGAACAGTCGTTGGGCCGCGGACCCTGTGTCTGTTTATTGATTGGACTGTATGCTTGAAGAAGTTTAGAACGTTATGCAATGCATGCAATTCGACATTTTATTGACCGGTCAGGTGTACCCCATGCTCATGTCGAGTGCGCCCCATGCCTGGGCATACTCGATAGAAAAAGTACCATTTTTGAATTGATTGTACAATTTTTTTCTGAAAGGGGTTGTTTTCCTGTCTTGACATGATATGGTGCATATAGAGTTACTTTATTGTGTAACAAAATCTAAGTTTGATTGGACTTGTATCAAAGTAGCAGCAGTAAAAAATGCAAAAATGCGTCTTCCATATCCCACCTTTCCCTACACCAAATGCACGTTTTTAGTTGAAATGACTTTTCGTATGACAGCAAGTGTTATGTGTACCATTTAAAAGAATGATTTTTACAAAATTGACGCTGCCCAGCGGCTGGCTCTCATTCAGTGGTGTACGAGATAAACTTGAAGACGTGCAAGCGCACCCAGAAAACTTTTGATTTGAGAAAATTTTGGGCTAATTCTCCTGAAATTTGGGAAAAAAGCTTCCACGTTTTTTAACAACAAATCCCTGGTCAGGTAACTATTTACCGTGATTCCATGCAGGGCCCTTTCTAATCACATTTTGTGTGGAGGGTCATTATAAACCTCAAACGACCAGATCATTGACGTTTTCGATTCTGCGGTCGAAGATCATTTCTATCCTTTGTACAAACAATTTTTGACTGGAGTTGGAGGGGAAGGTGCAGGGACTGGGGGACTATTGCCTCACACGTATGTATGTCAAAAAGTCCTGCTTTCAAGACAAACACTAGGGTACTTAAGGCACAGGGGCACAATCCGGCTTACGAAGACATTTCATCCGATTTCAAGACATTTTGCCCACAATGAAAACATATTTTCAAGAAAACATTGTCGATTTAGTAGAATGTAACATACCCCGAAGCAATAGCATTGCGTAAGATGTCCAACCTTCGAATTGTTGTGTAGCGGCTTGTGGGCCCCGGGAAGAAAATAGGCGACCCTACTTTGGAGTTAACATTTAATCAACTTGCTCACTCCAAAACCACATGTCGTAGTTGTGCAGGCGAACCGGCAGTCGAGGGCTTCTTAGCCCAAAAACTGAAAATATTCAGAATTTTGTAACATTCTAAAAGATTCGGAATTTTCGACAAGAGAAACATTTTGGTGAGCTTTTCTTTTCGGAATCACTTTTCCTATGAGTGCAAATATAGAGCTTGGCACACTGGATTTGGCACAGACTTTGGAGATGACTGCAAATGGGGTGCTTAGCACGCTGGAAGCACTGGGGTACTTCGCATACTGGATTTGACCCAGACTGTGGAGCAGGGTCCGCCAAACTACGGCCCGCGGGCAAAAGCTGGCTAGTGAAGCCATTTAAAGCAGCCGCAAGGAAATTTTGTCTATAATGTAAAAATTGTACATTCGGGAATACTTTGTCGATTTGGCTGATTGCAACATTGGGGGAAACGTACTACTTGATGGCAGATCGTTGTTCGGCTCGCCTTTGGAAACGTCCTCGATTGCCATATCAAGCTGCTTTGCACAGCAGTTAATTATTTCAAACTGTATGTTACGTCTTCGTTGTGCGCTCGCACCGTGATTGAGACGTAGCATGTGTAAAATTCAAAACTCACACCAGTAACCGTCAAACTCCGTTTACTACAAGTCGGAATAACAGCCGACACACGACAACACAATGAGTACGGTCTGGTGCGGT
>Ga0210059_1010249_pt1 | contig 14499 bp, 10 predicted proteins | sample Ectturendosymbi2_FD_188042 | JGI IMG/M metagenome (GOLD analysis project Ga0210059, IMG submission 188042) | Ecteinascidia turbinata endosymbiont from Florida, USA - Sample 2 (SPAdes) (version 2) | ecosystem: Host-associated > Tunicates > Ascidians > Unclassified | place: Key West, Florida... | reverse complement strand
CAATTTGCATTTCTTGATAAAGCGTTTTCCAGTGAGATATTCGTAACAGTTACTTTAGGAAACCTAAACTTTAGGAAAACCCTTTTGTTTCAGAACCGAGCCTAAGTTACTTAATGTGCTTAATTTTTAATTGTATGTAAATTATTCAAATTTTGCATCACAGAGAGTTGATGCAAACGTTAAAAAGATGTGTAGGATATGCCGTTGAAATTGCAGAAGTATGCAGATACAGAAATATGAATCGAGAACTCCATTAGACCGATCGAACCAAATATATTCAGGAATGTGGCAATGCAATTCCAACACTTGGATTCCAAAAAACCCAAAGGCTCAGGATGATCCCCAGTAAACGTCAAGCCAATCGAACTGAATTGTGGAGACCAGGCGCGGATTTGAGCAGGGGAGTTTGTGGCCATCGCCTCCCCTTAAAACCTACGAAAATAACTGTATTTGCCATGATTTTGTACAATTTATAAAACAGCATTCGCGATATAAAGCCATTTTTGTCCACTATTTTGTCACTGCAGTGTTTTGAAAATATTTCATATCTTTTGCAGTAGCGAAGCCGTTATGGGATCTGATTAAATAATACTGAAGTCACCCCCACTAACCTTACGGGTTGGATCCGCCCCGGGTGTAGACAAAGTATACTTGACAAGCACAGAGATTGCATGAAACTACCGCTTCTAATATCTTGTTTTCTGCTGGTAGAGAACGGTGTGGGCATCAAAGCTGCGGTCGGTGTGTAACCATGGTGTTTTAAATTGGAAGATGCTTCTGTGGGACGGAAGATGTTGTGTTGAATGTTGGTTGCGGATTGAATGTAGAATGATCAATTATGTCTATGCAGTAGTGTATCTATTTAGGCTATCGCAGACAGGGCTTGTGCCATGGGCGCCTCTTTAACGGGGGCGTAAGAACCTCTCTATGAAAAATAGACTTTGTGACTTACAGTTTCTCCAATATCTGATTTGCGCCTCATACAACCATTAACTCTAAAGTTACATCACACCACAGCGCCCGTATCTAATGCAATATTTCCGGCCTGTTGGCAAGCATTGAGACAACTTGTGGTTTTGTGACACGTATGATGGTGAACCATCGTGACAGAACAGAAACGCTCATCGTAGCTATAAGACCTCGTCCTTCTCACACTATGACAGTGGTTCAGAACCGGCAGGAGCACGCTTCCCCAGGTGGTCGTCAAATTAAATGTCCGGAGAGTAGGAGATCTTACGCCTTCTGCAACATGGATAATGTGATCAACAAACTTACCAAAAATTGGATTTGCTTTTACAAGTTGATCAATAGCAGGGAGGCTTTAAACAATGGACAGTTAAATGTGGAGAAACGGGTAGAAACTATTTGTCTATAAGGAAGGCTAAGTCAGTCTGTGCTGCTGCGCTTCAAGTGAGATGATATTCGTCAAAATTTGGTTGAAACGAGTTCAAGTCCGTGGCTGTGAGGATTTGACTCTTACGCAAATAACTGCTGTTGAGCTCCATCAAATGTGCAAATTACTTAACCGCTGCGTCCCACTCCGACATTACGTAACAAGGGTGCAACCAGCTCTTCATTTCGGTGGGGCAATTCTCATGAAATTTCATTCCATGGCACCTGCGTACTGATGAACCGTGGTACCACTTTTTCCCAAACGGTCTCATGCAACATAATGTATTTTTGCCCGCAGACACAAAGTCCACAGCATAAACACACACTTTCTGCACAACGCTTGTTAAAACAAGCAGACAAAGCGGAACGTTTTACAACAGGGTTGGAGGCTGAATCACCGGTGATAAGCGACATTTCCGACTTCACGCCATATGCGCATGCACAGAACAACATTGCAGACATAAAATACGCTGATAAAATTGATGGTCAGGGCTTAGGATTTGGTGTTTATGTAAGTGTTTCGGGTTGGGTTTGATGTTACAGATAGAAAAAGGAAATAAAGAAAGTCTAAGATTAAGTCAATATTTTTCACTTGTTTTACTTATTCCCGTACTGTAGCATGTCGAGGGTATCTGACATCTAACCAAAAGTTTTAATTTACACAACACACATCAAAAAAGTAATCGCCAAACTTTATTCGGTTACTCTGAGAAGCAAAATGACTGACAAAGGTAATGGGTTAGAAATTTCGCGGAGTTCAGATATTTCGCTTGACACCGGGATACAGAAATTTATTTAACAGAACGTTTTGTAACGGCGTTGGAGGCCCAACCTCAGGTTTACAGACGCAGTCTTACCTTACCACTATTTGTTCACTTGGTATAGCACTATTGCAGAGTGGGACGCTAATTCATAAACTGGTCAAGCCCAGGTAAAGTACGAATGCATTGTGACATTCACACCCTCAAACGAACAAACACTACAATGTCCGAGCACTCAGTCATAAATTAAAATGCGGTTGTAGTGTTCAAAGAATAAGGAAGAATATACACAATCTGACTGCGTCTAATCATGCAACCTTTAGCCTACGTTATTAGAACTTCTGCATCTTTCGATTAACAAGCGTATATTTTTTCATAACACAGCCACAAATGCAGGAATATTACATTCAGTCCCGTCGCCACGGGAGGATTTTCGTGGATTTAGACCCCCAAACAAAGCTCCAAGCCCCCCCAAATTGAAATCTGAAATGCTATAAATAAAAAGGGTTTTTGCATTCCAGACCCCCTGCACAAACTTTTATATCCCCCTGAAAAAAGGTAAAGCCCCTACATTGAAGACTTTCAGGCGACGGTTCTGATTACATTGAACCTGATGAGTCATGACTATTAATACTCGATATCCAGGGCAGCATGCACAGAGGTCTGCATCAACAATTATAGGCCACACGCAATCTTTGCATGCGTGAATTTCTGAAATTCCACCACAATTGTGATGCATACAAGGCATACGAAAAGAACGAAAAAGTACATTTTTAACTGGATTTGCACATAGGGAGAAGAGGCTCGCAGCTTCTTTGCTGCACAATATTTTTATCGCAGTTGTCTCTGAATGTCTTCGTTATCTGAGAGCTCAGTATACAGCACTGCTCCCAGATATTTGTATTGGTTAACAGATTTAAGATTTTCACAACCCATGTGTCAGTAATAGGGTGATTGCGCTTTTTGCACTCTTAGCCTGAAACGACATACAAACAGTTTTTCTGTAGTTAAAGATACTTCCATGTGCTTCTGCATAAGCCTGACACACAGATAAAAGTTCTCTTCGCAACATTTCCGAAAATGAGAACTTTTCAGTCGAGATGCAGACCGAACGATCATGACAGAGTAAAAGTTAGTATTCTCATACAAACACCTGGTTCCGTATTCAACTAGTGTAGTCATGGCTTTAATATGACACATGCATAGGCTACTACAGTAGGAAACCTGCCAAATTTTCGTCTTGTTTTAGCACATTCTTTCTAAACCTATTCTTCCAGCATGTGCTTGAATTTCTATCACAAATTAGAATCCCAAACGTGCCAAATAGCCTTTGCCAGGGTGAGGGGATTTTTTAATGTTCCCACTACGTGCAAAACGGATCATATGCCTTGTGCCTTTGGCGCATAACGTATCAGGTGTGTTTGGGGCAAAACGGTTTCGCCGGCTTCCATGAGTTGTGTGAAAGTTTATAGAAGCACGTTTAGGGCCTATGAGCTTCCAGGACTTGCACTGGTTGCAAAAGTTAGGGTCTTGTAAAGCGTCATTTGGAGCGAAAGCGGTCTCGTAGGTAGGTGCGTTCAACACTTGACTAGCACTCATATGACACTTTACTAAACCTTTTCCCCAAATTGTGGTACTGTCATCAACCCAGGAAGACACTAAGACGTGAAACAGTTCTCGACCTAAATTTGGTTAAGAACTATCAGGTTCCGAAGCGAAAATGCAGCTGAACAACACTTTTTTAAAAATTGTACTACGTTATTAATGGTTATCCACTTTGGCCCTTAAAAAATAGTAATCAAAAGGTCGAGGAGGATTGAGCGGTTTGACCAGGCACTTTCTGCTATGTCAAGATTTCTCTTGTCAGTTTGGATGTTTCAGCAATTTTCACGGCTGAAACGTACCCTAATGTTACAAAGTTTCATGACGGCAAATCGAGGCCTGTCTATGACAAAATAATATCAGAACAAATACACTAGAGAAAAAGTGTCTTAAAGATACGAACATTTTCAACTATTCCCCAAGTTGACTCTTCCAGCATATATCTGGTTGAATACCAATCATTTACGAAATTTTCGATCAGATAATCTGCCTCAAGATGAATCTTGTAAGAAGATAATTAAAGATCAAGACAAAGATAAATTCCAATGACATTTATCAAAAATTATTAGAATATAAAATACAATGTTTATTTGTTGAAAGTTTCTGCAAAAGCCAAAATTGCTACTAACGTTTTGAAAATTTCGAAAGGGCAAAAGCTCCCCTGGTTGCACGCCTGTTTCGTTACTTCTTCGACGAAACCTAATGTCAGAAACAAGGAGGCTAAACGCAATATCCAAGTCCAGACACTAAGGAAGTGAACCATAGTTAATCTTCGAGTGATCAGTAGTAACGAACGTTGTCGCACAAATTACGCAAAAGTATTAACTTCCGAGATTTTTTTCTACATAAAATTCTTGTTGTTTGAGAAAAAGAGTCAAATTGAACAAAACATCATTTCTACTCTATGCAGCAAACATGTGCAATGAAACGACGAAATCTTCAGCCTAGTGTGCATGGTGTGTATTTTTGTCCAGGTTCTTTATCGAGATGAAGTAAGTGCTTTGGAAGGAATGCAAACTCGTCCAATGTTTTCATTTCAGATTTGAGGCAAATGTAGGAAATTGAAGTTATTGAAAATGATTTTGGTCTAATACAGTATAAGCTTTTGCATTAAAGCCAATACATAGCCTCATTCGTGGAAAAACGAGACGTAGATTCCAATATCTCACAGGGCTGAGGATGATCTCAAGAGAACGTCGAGCCAAGCGCACTGCATCATGGCGACAAACTATACTTGGCAAAAACAGAGATTGAATGATAGTACCACTTCCAGTATCTTGCTTTCTGCTGAAAAGGAACGGAGCGGCATCAAATATCAATTCTGAGATCAGTGCATGAAAATTACGATTTGAATTAGATGAATCTGCTGAAGGATGCAAGATATTTTGTTGAATGTTGGTTGTGGATTGAATATAGAACAATCAATCATGTCCTTACCGAAACGTTCAGAACAGGGCTCCCAACATGGGGAGCAGGTACTCTGAAAGTATACTTGTGTGATGGTAAGGTGAAATTCACGTGTTAACAGCGGGCGGAAGTTCATTGAAGATTTTATTTATTTCCAATTATTCATATGTAAATCAGTTAAATTTAGTTTCTGAAGACATTGCATGGTTATCCTTGAGCATTTTCATGATTAGACACATTACATTTTGCTAAATTGCAGATAAATTTTGATGTGACATTGAGTAATGGAAAAATTATTCACAGCAATTCCTTCCACTTTCTAATAAGGAAGATACATACACTTTCTTCGGAGGAGTTGATTTGCTAAAATCAAAAGCTATTTGCAGCGTTCGGTAAACATTGAAGGATGCTTTGTTGGAGTAGCTCTTGCAATTAATTCATATACGAATCACTGGGGTGCACTTCTGGTTGTGTACATGTTGTGTAATGTATGCACACGAAATTTTGTTTTTGTCGCATCTTCACAGACACGCTGTGCAGATGTCAAGGAAAATTTTTGATAAACCCTGCTTTGATGTTCGGTTTTCCCCGAATGAATCTATGTATTAGCTTTAAAGTAAAAGCTTATACTGCATTAGACCAAAATCATTTTTAAAAACTTCATTTTCCTCTATTTGCTGTAAATCTGAAATAAAACCATTGGACGAGTTTGCATTCCTTCCAAAGAACTTACTTCATCTCGATAAAGAACCTGGACAAAAATACCCACCATGCACACTTGTCTGATGATTTCGACGTTTTACTGCACAGGTTTGCCGCATAGAGTTCAGATGATGTTTTGTTCAATTTAACTCATACTCTCAAACAACAAGAATTTTATGCAGAAAATGAGATCAACGTTTAATGCATTGTATTGTAGGAATTGTTCATACGTGCAAGTTTGCAGCTGGAAAAGTCCAAGGGCATAAGTTTGCCAGGACAAAATTATCAATTCTTGTAAGAGAAGCAACGGTTTCATGACCTGTTGGGTATTCCGAACAAGGTTTTGACTTGCGTTTGATTATAGTAGCTACATTAGTGCAAGTAATTGACTTATGTGGTAATTGTAGTAATTGACTTATGCAGTTTGCATTTCTTGATAAAATGTTTTGAACAACGCTCGTTCAATCCCTCTATGATATTCGTAACACATTAAAAAAAGCTTTTGTTTCACAAATATGCTGACGTTGCTTAAAGTGCTCATTTTGGTATTGCATGCTAATTATGCAAATTTCACATGGCTTTTGTACATACATTCAAAAATGTTTTAAGATATGCCGTTGAAATTGTAGAAATATGCATAAACAGAACCATAAACCAAGAAACTTCCGTAGACTGAACAAACAAAGTAAATTCACTAAAGCGGAAAGCCAATTCCAACAATTGGTTTCCAAACTACGTGGGGCTGAGCGTGATATGCAGTAAACATATTATGTTATCAACAATTACAGAAAAAGATATTTATCAAGGTGAAGACACAGATCGTGTTTATGCTATTGTCAGAACAGGCCCGTGGGCGATCCACGTGGTCAGTTCGGACGAACTGTTGCCCACGGGCACCATGTTGGTGAGCTGTGGGTGAGATTTAGTATGTTACTGGCAGGTGTAGTGCAGCCTAATGTATTCTTTCCATGCTTTAAGGTCACGTTGCAGGTGACGAAGGAATAAGTTTTGAAAAGTGAAGGTCCATTGAAACACAATTCAGGCTTCGGCCAGCCGTCAATTACCATCACCAAAATTAACGAAAACAAACACAAGAAACAAACAAAAATCAACATATTCCACCGTGATATTCATTTGCTAAAATGATAAACGCATAAATCGTTCAGTGAACATTGAAAAATGCTTCATTGCAATAGCTTGTTTGACCCTTTTTATTGCGAAACACTAGGGTACGTTTGTGATTGTGTATGTTGCTATTGTGCATGCTCGAAATTTTATTTTTGACGTATCTTCACAGACAAGGTATGCAGCCGCCGCTGATTTTAGTTTATGAAAGCTTGATCTGCACTTGAGTATTCCCCGATAGAGATGAATCATCAGGTTATATCTGATAAAATAATTGTGTGGCGATGCGCACGTGAACAGTCTCAGTACTGAACCAATATATCATGCTTGGGGACAATATGGCTGTTGGTGATGATGCGACGTTGTGTTTCCTCTCAACATTTCAAAGGGAAGTTGAACAAAGCCAAGGAAGTTTTGAAAGCAGGATGAATTTGAACCACATGGTCAGGATGATTGCAGACTAGGATGGATGAAGTATGCAGTTTGCATTTCTTGATAAAGTGCTTTGAACAACGCTCGGTTATTCCCACTTGGATATCCGTAACATCTTGAGAAATCTCCTTTGGTTTTGCAAACGATCTGATGTTGCGTGTTCGATTTTCATTTGTATGTGAATTATTGACACTTTGCATGACTGAGAGTTTATTCAGACGTCCTAATGTGGTCAGAAATACGCCGATGAATTAGTAGAATACGCAGAAACAGAACAATAAATCCAGAAACTTTCATTAGATTGATCGAACCAAATATGTCCATGAACATTGTAATCCAATGCCAAGACGTAGATTCCAATATCTCACAGGGCTGAGGATGATCTCAAGAGAACGTCGAGCCAAGCGCCAATGCATGATGGCGATAAAGGATACTTGGCAAAAACAGAGATTGAATGATAATACCACTTCCAGTACCTTGCTTTCCGCTGGAAAGGAATGGAGTGTCATCAAATATCAATTCTGAGATCAGTGCAAGAAGATTACGATTTGAATTAGATGAATCTGCTGAAGGATGCAAGATATTTTGTTGAATGTTGGTTGTGGATTGAATATAGAACAATCAATCATGTCTTTACCGAAACGTTCAGAACAGGGCTCCCAACATGGGGAGCAGGTACTCTAAAAATATATTTGTCTGATGGTAAGGTGAAATTCAGGTGGTAACAGCGGGCGAAAATTCATTGAAGATTTTATTTATTTCCAATTATTCATATGTAAATCAGTTAAATTTAGTTTCTGAAGACATTGCATGGTTATCCTTGAGCATTTCCATGATTAGACACATTACATTTTACTAAAATGCAGATATATTTTGATGGGACATTGAGTAATGGAAAGATTATTCACAACAATTCCTTCCACTTTCCCATAAGGAAGATGCATACACTTTCTTCGGAGGAGTTGATTTGCTAAAATCAAAAGCTATTTGCAGCTTTCGGTAAACATTTAAAGATGCTTTGTTGGAGTAGCTCTTGCAATTAATTCATATACGAATCACTGGGGTGCACTTCTGGTTGTGTAGATGTTGTGTAATGTATGCACACGAAATGTTGTTTTTGTCGCATCTTCACAGACACGCTGTGCAGATGTCAAGGAAAATTTTTGATAAACCCTGCTTTTATGTTAGGTTTTCCCCGAATGAGGCTATGTATTGGCTTTGATGCAAAAGCTTGTACTGTATTAGACCAAAATTATTTTTAATAACTTTATCTTCGCATCTTTGCTCTAAACCTGAAACGAAACCATTGGACGAGTTTCCATTCCTTCCAAAGAACTTACTTCATCTCGATAAAGAACCTGGACAAAAATACACACTATGCACATTAGTCTGATGATTTCGACGTTTCACTGCACAGGTTTGCCGCATAAAGTTCAGATGATGTTTTGTTCATTTTAACTCTTATTCTCAAACAGCAAGAATTTTATGCAGAAAATGAGATCAACGTTAATGCATTGCATTGTAGGAATTGTTCATACGTGCAAGTTTGTAGCTGGAAAAGTCCAAGGGCATAAGTTTGCCAGGACAAAATTATCAATTCTTGTAAGAGAAGCAACGGTTTCATGACCTGGTGGGTATTCCGAACAAGGTTTCGACTTGCGTTTGCTTATAGTAGCTACATTAGTGCAAGTAATTGACTTGTGTGGAGATGCACAAGGGAATCGCACTGAACCAGTATATCGTGCTTTGTGACAAGATGGCTGTTGCTGATGATGCGACGTTGAGTTTCCTCCCAAAATTTTATTAAAGGAAGTTTGAAAAGCAGAATGAATTTGCACCATACGGTTGTGGCAATGCACAACTGGACTATATCAAACCGGTGTACTGCGCGTTTTGACAATATTGTTGATGATGGTGGTATGAGGATATATTTCCTCCCAATGTTCAATAAAGGAAGTACTGGAAGCAAGATGAACGTGCACCATGCGTTTAGGATGACTTTAAAAGAGTGTGTATGCAGCATGCAATTTGCTGTTCCAGATGAAGTGATTTGAATAACCCTCGTGACATCTCTGTTCGACGCTCATCAAATCTGGATTCGGAATTGGGAAGCTGCTGCCCTTGAGCCAAATGCGGCCCGCGTGACGATTTCATATCCCTGGCATCAGATATTTCCTTACTTATGTTAAAGCACAACATCGCGTCGAAACGAATCCCCATGATGAGCAGGTACTCAGATAGCATGTCAAGAAATGTCGCTCTTCCACATAATTAGGTAACGGTAGAATTTGTGCTTGAAATTAGTTGATTTTTCGACCCGCCAGCGACATTCTACAATTCATGCGGCTCATGGTATTGAATAGGTTCCACACGCCTGATCTAGATGTTCGGTATGTTTAAGCAATCTTTTTGTTTTCCCATTAAGCTTGCGTCGTTTTTTTAGTTTGTGGCATATTCGTTGATAAATTTCAGACATGCATTGTTTGTATGAAAAAAGACGTGTACTGTGGTAACTTGAGACAAAAACTTTATATAGCTGAGAATGATTAGTGTACTGCTCGACAACTTCATCATTAGGAAAGGCTATATGAAAAGCCAAATGTATTGAAAGTGATGAACCTTGAGTTGGTGTGTGGCATTCTCTGCGATACGACACATGCGACAGAGCGAGGAATGTCGGATCGTGGTATGAAAATGGAGTGACATCTATCTTATATCAAAACTCTAGTAATTTGCGTAAAAATAAAATTCAAGCAATTCCTTCCCCGCGTGATAGCAGCTTTATTTCATACAGCTGCCATGGAATCCTGGCATAACTTTGCGCACGGGGAGCTATGAACCTTCAATAAACATATTTACCATGGAAGAAAACAAGTCTTTGAATAGATTCAGATGTGCATGGTTACGTCTGTGTTCACACAACTAGTTTAAAATGTGTATGTTTGTTGTGAATGGCTAAATGTTTTGTTTCAAAGCGAATTTCAAAACTGCGCACATGCACATTAAATCATATTCACTTCTGCTGGTGTTTGACTGTATAAGTTTTATTTTAAATAAACTTTAATGAACCTTTTGCAATCCGATGGTTTGAGATGAGCTTAGTCAATAACCTGAAAAATCTTTTAAATGGTGCATTGTGAAATAAAGAGGATTTCACAGTATTGACAAAATGGATTCGCAGAGTGTAGTTACTTGCAAAGTTTCTTGTTGATTATAGGTTGGGTGAATCATAAGCTTTTCTGGTTGAAAATATTCTGATCATTGTGTCCCTCAGCTTAATTTATTTTGTTCGGCTAAAATTGTAGACAAAAGAAAGGTAAGAGGGTAGTGAATAATGTCACAATGAAGTGCCGCAGGCTGTGTTTCATGCATGAACTTATTACAGATTTAATGATGAGGCAGTGAAGATCTCTGATATAAAATAAACGTTGTAGGTAATGCGGTCATTAGATGGCACTTATAAATTGCACGTTAGTTATGGACGTGGTTATCCATAGTTATTAAATTTAAGATATGATATTAAAATCACCGAACAGACGAAGTTTTCCTTTCCATCATGACGATATTAAGACTGTTTTCAATCTTTCTGCCAAATGATTAATATCATTTTGATGATAGGCGGTTCGTGCAGAACTATTGTATCGAAAATTGATGAAAATTATTTGGTGTGTCGAGTCCTCCTATGGCTGCTGGCCGTTATGTTTTCCCATGTTCACCAAATACGATGCAGAAATACTAGCTTCATTGCAAGGTTTCATATGGAGAAGAGAAAGAAATAAAGAAACATCGAAAACATGACGGGAAGTCATTATCAAATCAACGGCCCATAAGTCATCTTTCTTTCTGTGAAAAAGGTGTTTTCTGGACACATAGAACAATTCCCATAGATATTCGGCTCCCTCCAAGTGGAAATTCGATAAATAAGTATCATAAATAAGCATGTGCTGCAATATCAAGTTACACCCATTTTGAAGATAAAAAGACAGAGAGATCTTTCGATACTCTCTTTACTGAACAAGATAATTTCAGGTCAATGCAGCAACATATCGATGTTGAACAGGTTTCAGGATTTAATGTTATCTTCAATACAGCTAACTGCACCTAGTGACACGGATTATTTGCGCTTTCCTGCCTTTATTTTTCAGTGGCTAACAACGGTTTCCGCATTATAGAAATTTATCGAAATTTTTTTTTCAGCATCTAGGAAATTTTTTGTTTGCAAAAGCATTATACGTTCATCCTCCAAACTCAGCGCAGCAATAAGGAATGTCTGGTAGATCCTGTTCTTTGCAACAGCGATTTCAAGCATTGTGGATGATTCCGAAGGATAGTGTTCAATGACCTCACCTTGTCCTTTTGTAGGTAAGTCAAAAATGTTTACTTAATGATCAACATCACAGACTTCGAAGTGATAGACTACAAATATATTCAACAAATTTTTTTTGAAAAGGTATCGCAACATTTATCAAATTTTGACCATATGATGGGCCCTACGGCCAAGCGTTCTTCCAAAATTTTTACTGTACATTCAATTCGCATGATCCACTCTTATCGCACAGAGTGTTGTGACATTTGCCATATCACGAAATATGGAATATACCCGAGTATCACGAGCAGGCGGAAAAAAGCTCTAAGTGAAGACGAGAGGAGTGTCCCTTTGGCAAAACCACCTAGCGTAATAAATTTGAACGTAACAATCCAAAACGCAGAAGCACTTCGATATGGCAAGGGGCATACCCGGAGTAATGTGGTTGCAACTTTGTCATGAGAAAGAGAAAGTTTCCTCTGCAGGTTTTGAAGCGGAAATGCTCTTTGAAGAGAAAGTCTCAATGACTTTGTGTTCAGATTCGCTACAGTCACATGAAAATATTACAGGGAATAGCCTACATGAACAACCAAAAATTCGCCTTGGATCATAAACCACGGCGTTCCTTAATAATTGATTGGATTTCATTGGCGCAAGCATTACACAATTTCATACAACACAATCTGAAGCCAAAGTGGCGGCTGGTGGACCATGCGAAAACCTCTCTCGGGCAACATTTGACTCACCGGCAGCACTTTGGACACACTGTCTGAAGACATATCTAAATCACATATTGTTTTCGTTTGCGGCAATGTCGGCTATAACACGCTGACAGGTTATTGTAGAGCCAGTGAAGGTATCATAACATCCAGAGTTTTGTGACTTTTGATCAACAAAATACCTTGCTACTCGCAATTCAACCAGACGTCGCAGTCCAGGGAAATATTGAACTGCCAAGGTATATTCTAACAGCTGATGTGTCTGCCATAGTAGCAAAACTGACAGACTCCAGTTAGATGCCTCAGCGTTTAGAGAACACTTTATTCATTTATTTTTAATATTTCCACAAATACAACCATGTTTTCGAAACAAGCTGTGTCAGTGTCGAAGTAAAGATCTAGCTCACAGCTGAGTTTTATATTTTAATGCGAGTCTCAATACGGAATGAGGTGACAACACGAACAATGTGCCTTAAAGCCAAGTCACTGAGCCTTGTCGCAAGGTCAGTTCAAGTTACTTCCTCAGTACAGTACTTTCTCGTTGACCTGGCCTACTGTGGAACTATCATTAGTTTCGCCTCAGTATGCAATGTTACTAACGAACCGTTTGGATCCTCCAAAAACGACATCCACTGGAACAGCTTTTCAACACCTCACTTTTACCATCAAACCGGAAATGACACGTTGACACAAAGACGGAATTTACTAGAAATTATTTTGATGGACATTTTGCTTTTGTGTGATTTGTTATTGCTTTGTCACCATGTTTACTTCACCGTTGTCCGGCCTTGATGGTGAAATCAGCAAAATGGGAGTCAAATCATCGTAATAGTTTATTTCGGGGACCATGGCACTATTAGTGTTACGGCAGTTGCTCAGTATTTGCCAATGATACTTAATTATTTGGTTCTTTATTCAGTGTGCGAAACGTTTGTACTTCAAGTAATAAATATGCATCTCAGACATTCCATAAACGATCAAAGTAAAATCAAGAACGCTCGCTTGTCACATCTACACGACCTCTTACTTCTCTTAATAAAGGTCATGGCGTTCATCTCCTGTTTGTATAATTGGATTTTAACTTGCATGGCTGCGCAATAAAATCAACCAAAAACACGCCTACATCCCCAAGCCCCTGTTTGTCATGTACATCGGGATAATATTTGAAATTTACCCGCCACCTGACAACTTGATTCATTGAATCTCGCAAATTCTTTGGGAAACACACTGGCAGCGGAATATATACAACTTCATTATATTTTATCACAAAATTTTGTGGGTGACAAAAATGCATTGTATCCACTCTTGTCCAAAAGTTGGAGGTCATGTCCCCGCGTCCCACATTGGAACTCGATCCCTGGGTTGACAATGTGTCTTTCATTCTCGGATTGGTAAACGAGAGGAAATGCAAGTACTCCAAGGATTGAACCATTCAGTGCATGTGATGCGTGCACACCTGTCCTGTGTTGATGCAGGAAGCGCGCAAACATGTCAAGTGTAGCGTCATGAGGCTGCATAACTGAGAATATAATTATGATCATATGGCTACACAATAAAAAGCTCTGCGTTTTCTCTAGGCTTTAGAGGAATCAGCCGACTGGGCTCTGCTTTCATGTTTTTGCGGTGATTCAAACTTTTGCACATGTGTATTCAAGTAACTTCACTACACAAGTGAAAGAAGCAAGGAGTCAAGCACATATGTTTAATAGTAAATCCATTTAACGTGACACTACGCATCGTCAGTCCTATCATCTGCAAGTAATGCTAACAGGTGTGATACGTAGAAAGGCCAACACAAGGTCAGAGAAAGGAAGCAACCTAAAGGCTGCAATAAAAAATACGCTGCCCCAACCGCGACAAATAAAACAAAACCACAATGTTTTGCTGAACTGCATGCAAATGCTGAAGCCTCAAAACTTACTGCATAAATGACAAAAACTTACGATCAAAGAAAAAGTCGCTTTCTGATAAGAGTAACTATTCGCAGAGCGAGGCTTCTGAGTGCCTTGAAGCAAGAAACGTTATAAATCAGTCAACGTGCCTTTAGCTCGCT
>Ga0210059_1010248_pt1 | contig 14500 bp, 5 predicted proteins | sample Ectturendosymbi2_FD_188042 | JGI IMG/M metagenome (GOLD analysis project Ga0210059, IMG submission 188042) | Ecteinascidia turbinata endosymbiont from Florida, USA - Sample 2 (SPAdes) (version 2) | ecosystem: Host-associated > Tunicates > Ascidians > Unclassified | place: Key West, Florida... | reverse complement strand
CACAATAATTGTCAAACAGTATTGTCCATGTTCTTTTCTCCACAATTCTTCAAGGAATGTTTCATGTACTCATGATCTTTTATGAGACAGTTCTGATAACGTGTTAAGGGTTAACTTAACCTTAACACTACAACAAATCATAAGCCTACTTCACCCGGTCACAAGTCATTGATGGGTATCAATTTTAGGTAGATGTTACATGAAATCGCGAAATTCTACCTTAAAATCATTTACCCGATTGAAGCTCATTACATCACCCGACAAATATTTTATGTTTTTGTAGAATAACGTATATGAGATTTTTGGAACTAATTACTGCATCCCCAAACGATAGCTAATGGGCCTCCTTCAGCTAAGTTTGCCCCCTGGTTCACACCTCTAGTTACGTCACTGATGTCAACACGCCTGTACACAGCGCCGCAGGTTAACGCTGCGCACTAGTGCGCAACAACACGAACCAATTTACTTCACAAACTGACTAAATAATACTGGCTGTATGCCAAGTAAAATAAGCAAACATGAATAAATGGAAACAGGAAGGACAACTAAAAAATATTGCAGCGGCTTGTCTGTCCTCACTCACATCATCAAATCCCAGGAACGCTTCCTTCACTTCACAAGCCACCTCGCTTTTAGCCACATAATGACAGAGATCTGAGCTTTGCTTGTGACGTCCGTTGACTCGCCTACTTCTGCAGCAGCAAATGGAGCTGCACTTATCTCCTTTATATCGTATCTAATCACATCACCTTTTGCTTCAATTAAATCGTTCTGAATTGTGCTTGAGAAGCCAGGAAACACAGTAGATGTCTCTAATAATCGATAGCTGATCTTTCATCTTTCGCAGCAAGAGTATGTAAAAGTTCCACATAGTTGCCACGATTAGAGGGAGTCGAACTCTCATCGTTACTATGAAATGCTAATTGCTGTTTGACTAGGAAGCAATTTACATTAATGAGGTCTTTCCAAATCTCGGTTTTCCCTTACCTTAGCATTGTGAACGCTGATATGTAGTCTCCGCTGTTTGTTAAAAGACAAAGTCTATCCTAGCACTTCCAAAAGTGCTTAAAGCAATTTGGTTTTGAATGTGATTTTGCTGACCTTACATGTCTGCTGAGGTTTCTTGGCAGATATTTAATGTCACAAAATCCTGCTGTAGTCCACACATTTTCAAAGCAAGTTTCCCCAACGCGGCTTGTCGGTCACACCAGTGATGCCGTGTGATCAGCATGATAGAATTGCCTAAGTATGTCGTAACAGTGAAACGTTTCCATTGAGGCAGAGATATTGGCTGCCTCCCTTATCACTTTAGCTGCATGACTGACCAGCTATTGATGTGGCATAATGTTGCATATTGAGTATATTATACACAACGTGAATTAAGTGTCAGACTATGGAATGCGAGAGCATATAGTAGGGGTACATTATTAAAAGTGTGTAGAAACATTACACTGTAGCTGACATTAAGGTTACAGAGCTGATACAAAGGAAATTGCACGGCAAGCGGTCATCACCACAGTTTGTGACAAACTGCTCAGTGCCAAAGCCAGCCGGTGAGAAGAGGAGGCACAAGCAGTGGCTGCCTCCCTTCGCGAATATCCCATGACATGAAGAAGTACGCAAATTCAGAAGTATTGACTAAGAAAATGATTAGAATCATACAATAATTGCACCTTTTCAACATGAAAGGACAAATGCTTATTCAATTTGTTATTTTGGATCCCTAATTCGTTTTTCACATTTCATTATTATGGTACGGGAGGCACTCCCTCCCTTGTCTCCCCTGACGGCACGTCATTGATCTTTATCATTCAGAATTTTGAACAACTTGCGCTTGACCTGAAAAACAGAGTTGCCCTGAAAATATTCACTGGGTTGAAATATTTTGTACCCAATTATGAACTTTAGCAACATTTCACTTGTCCAGAACAAAAACTGTCTGTTCTAGGAAGTCTGTTTTATTTTTTGTGTGTATGTACTTTTTTGTGTATATCTACTTTTTTCTGTAACTCTGTTTTATTTTTTGTGTGTATCTACTTTTTCGTATTTTCTGTATGCACATTCTATGCTTTTCGGCATGTAGTATACTTTTTGTTTTTTTACACTTTTTTTCTGTTTTGTCTTGCTTTCTGTTTTGCTTTGTTTTCTTCTGGACCTCATTAATTAGTTTTTGTAACTTTTTACTCTTTTTGTTGCTATTTTTTTATTTGTTTGTATTGCTAAAAATACTCTGACCACACCAAATTCCTTCACTTAAATTCGATCCACGCCTCTATGTACATAGGCATGCGCTTTCACCTGTACATTTTCTTCACCATGTTCTGCGTTCATTCCTTTTTTTGTTTTTCTTTTCATTATGCTTATTTGATCACCAACTGTTGTTTCTCAACACTTGTCAAAAAGTGATAAACGGGGTTGGTTGACCAGATGACCGCCACGGTCTTTCGCCAATCCTATATGACACGGCGCCTGTCTTTGTTTACACTGATCAACTATTGTGCCATTGTGCTTTCATTTGCTCTAATTTTCGCTAATGGTTGGTTTACTGCATGCGATGGCTTTTATTTTGCTTCTGCTTGTTGGCTGAGTCATATGAAACAATAAACCATTACCGTTCACAGGATTTTTTAGCAACTTTGAGGTTGCCCTGAAAAACGGAGTTTGCCCTAAAATTTTTCACTGTATTGAAATGTTTTATATCTTTCAGGATTTTTCAACAACTTGCGCTCTCCCTGAAACCAGAGTTTGCCCTGAAAAATTTCACTGTATTGAACATACTTTTTACATTCAGGATTTTTGAGCAACTTGCGCTTGCCCTGAAAAACAGAGTAGCCCTGAAAAACAGAGTTTGCCCTGAAAATTTTAACTGTATTGAAATATGTTTTATCTTCATGATTTTTTAGCAATTTGTGCTTGCTCAGAAAACAGAGTTTTTCCTGAAATTTTCAACCCGGGGGGCAGCAGCCCCCCCCGACACTGATTGCATGTGGTACCAATAAAACTTTCTCATGTCTCAGATTTTTTCGTAGTTCCTCTGGTTCGTAAGTTATAGTCAAAAGATAAATCTGTGGCCAGATATGACAGTTTCTGTGGCCAAATATGAGTTTCGCAACACCTGTTCGCACGGTAAGATACGTGACATGATGCCATAGCGTTGCACCGAAACTGTTAAGTTTTTGGGTTTGGGGTTATAGGTGACACGACAGAGACCATACGCCAATCCAAATGTATTGACCTTGTCACATGACCAACCAATCGGGTTAATCTAATGGCAAAATAGCATCAGAAATTCTTTTGTTTCAAGAGGCAAAATGTACACTGCCTTGTAAAATTTTGGTAATGCCAAAAATCTGTGTCTAGCTTGCCTCATGAGGCAAAAGCACTGGTGGAACTATTTTGCCCTCAACCAATCATTTTTGGCTTAAGGCAAAATAACTCCAGTAGTGTTTTTGTTTCATGAGGCAAAATAATGATAGGCCTACATGGTTTTACACAGGCGGATCAGCACTGGATCGCACTGATGATTTTTAAAAATTTTTCGGATCAGGATTGGATCGGATTCAATTTTTTTGAATCATTGGACTCGGACTGAAAAATTTCACAGTACGCTCATCTCTGCTACATAGGTGATTGCACACGCTTGAATCAGCAGAGAAAACGTGTTCAGCAAAGATGCCATCTTTGCCAGATGCGCGACCCAGTGGTAGTTTATGCACTGCTAACAATTATTTTCAGCGGTGACGTAATTTCAAGCTACTACGGGCCGCTACGGTCTGCTCGCCAAGTAGGCGAAAATTTTTGTTTTTTGCGAAGTTTTCAAATCGAACAACGCAATCTTTTGCTGCTGTTCTCTCCATTTTACCGTGTACTAACGTTCCGTTTCACTTGTTTCCACACAAATCAGTGAACCATGTTATGAATCAATCAAAGGAACAAACTAGAGATGGCACAGTCCAAGATTTTTCAGGCCAGGACTGCCCGTAGCTCGCAACATTCAGCCCATTAACCACCCGTGGACCGACGACATTTATTCCTTTCCAAACTGGCCCTCCCACGGCCTGCTACACAATTGGCAGTGTTGTCTATTTTGTCTCCTGAGGCAAAATATCTCCAAGGTCTATTTTGTCTTCGGAGGCAAAATATCTGCTGAGACTATTTTGCCTTTTGTGGAACATGATTGGTTGAAGTGGACATATCATGTGACAAGCACAATAAACAAGGTAATTTACATGTTTGGATTAGTGTGTAAGCCTAAAACCCTAAACCTAAGACCTTAAACCTAAAACCCCAAACCTAAACTTAAAACCCTAAACCTAAAAATAACACCCTCAACCAGTCCGTCACCATGGTTAGCCTTTTTGGGCTTAGCCACCTCAAAGAAAGCTCCAAGCCCCCACAAACTGAAATATGAAACTATATTGCACAAATCAGTGGATTTGTTGTCAATTTTAGAATGTCAAGACCCCCGCACAATAGCAAAGCTCCCCTATTGAACACTTTCTGGAGATCGTTCTGCTCTCAATCTAAAATTCTCATCCTACAAGCCTAAACCTGAACCCTCACCATAAAACCTTCAACCATTAGCCTAAACCTAAATCCCTAAACCTAAAACTCTAAACGTAAAACCCCGCAAACTTACTTTCAAAGCGATTGTGATTTGGTGCATATATAAAAAACATCTATAGCACGACATCAAAATGTTGCACAACACGTTTCCTCCACGAAGCAACTCACTACCAAAACCGCTGAGCGCCACGCTCATGCAAGAAGTTATCACCATGCACGAAAAGTTTCTTATAAGTGTACCTGCTCGTCGCGCCTGACGGAGTGCTCACATATGGGAAAAGCAACTTAGCCTCAAAATGCAACAATGGCAAAGCAATGTCAAGTGGTTTCAGTCACTTTTATTGCCACCGACTGGTTCTTTAAACTAAAAAAAATTTTTAAGTTTTTTTCAACGTCAGCGGGCGGCTCGAAGTGGCTCGGTAAAGTTAAACCGCTAAAAATATCGTTAGCGGCCCGCTCGTTCAACCTCAGCGGCCCGTGCCAGCTCTACAACAAACACTTCCATTCAGGGCAGAGATGACATTTTTCAGACTCCGAATCCGCTCCTGCTTCCGGCTTTAAGACTCCTGCTCCGACTCCGAAAAATTTTGAAATATCAACTCCGACTCCTGTTAACACTCCAAAAACACCCAACTAACTCATATTAAACGTTTCAGTGACCTGTACAAACAAACATAAATGTTGCTGCTATCTCTTATTTTCTTGTCTCTGGTTTACAATGAATTGTAACAATGTCTATGGTTGGCTTTGCAACGCATTTTCTGGGCATTTTCACTCTGTGTAAGTTTGCTTTTGTAATCTAGTGTTTTTTTGTGAATCTAGTGTTTTTTTATCATGAAATCTAGTACTTTTCCGTAACAACAGAGTGGCAACACTGGTGACAAGGTACGGTAGGCCGGCCGGGTCGGAGGTAAGTGTGTGCTGTACTCGACTGATTCCGTTGAAAAGCAGGAAAGTTTTATTCGCTAATGATGGTAGCGTGGTGCACTCGAGATGAAAGAAGGTAAGCTTGCATTTGTAGTAAATTGCTCCAGAAGTTTCAGTACTAAAACTTTACTTCAATCAATAATACCTATGATTACTTTGCATGTTGGTTATTATCATTACTAATTCACTGAAAAATTCAACCATTTATATTGGTAGTGGTACCAGAGATATATGTTGCCAAACCATTTTTCATGAGCAAAATTTCAAATAATTTAAGGCAGTGCCTATTTTGCCACCAGGATGGCAGCAGCAAAAGGCTTGGTAGCAAGGAAGTAAATATAACTAAAAGATAAACCCACAACCTAACCTTAACCCTAACCGTAGCCCTAAGCTAACCCTATCATAACCTATCGCTAAGCTAACCTAACCTATCCCTAACCTAACGCTAAGCTAACCTAGTGCTAAGCTAACCCTAACCCAACACTGAGCTAACGCTAACCTAATCTGACAACACTAACCCCTAAAGGTAACACCTAAGCGGAGCCTGGAAAAAAGCAAAGAAAAAAACAAAATGAAAGCCGGCAGTGACATACATGAAGAAATTGTTTATGTAAAGACCAAACAAATTCTTCGGAGTAAACTTCCGAAGGATGTGCTTGTATTATTATTATAATGATTACACAATAAAGCTTAATTTGGTTGGCTTTTAGTTGTTATTAAATATGTTTTAACACATTTGGATTTTCAACCTAAAGATAAGAACCGCAACTGAAATGATGAAGCATAAAATAGCTTTGTGTATGATCAAAGGACAAGGGGCTCCAGTCAAAATGTAAAATGTCCTTAATCAAGATGCTAGGGACCCCTAATCTAAGGATAAAGAGGCCTGTTAGTTTTTGGTTAAACATAAATTGCCTGTCTACTGTGCATTCAAAGGACAAGGGGCCTGAGACAAAAGGTAAGATGACAAAAAGTAACATCAATAAGGTGCCCAGTACTCTTATAAATAAATTACACAGTGTAATATCCTTCAGCAAAATACCATGCACAGAAAGCCATTGCAATAAACCTAATTCTTAAGCACATGTCCTACCAAAGATTTATAGTGTTGTAACGGATGAGCACCAAACTGCCGTTACAGGAGGGGGATAAACTGCTTGATCTCCCATCTTGTTGACAGATACGCTTGCCACAACTGCCAATGGTGGTCAAGATTATATTCACAATGCACAGACTCAGGAGAAACACGAAAACAGTAAAAGGACAATTGTAGCTCCTCGGGTTCACAGCGAATCTGCAACACACAGATGCACCAGTCAAAAACACAGATCCGCCAACTACAATTCGGCCCACCGACGTTGGTTACTGTCCAAGCAAGTAAGTACAACAGTCTACTAGCAACTGACTGGCCATTAAGAAACAATTAAAGTCACAGCGTTCGACTCACCGAAAACTGTTTGCCAAGCACACTTGATTACAGAGCTGCACATAATCCGCTGCACTTGTCTCAGCAGTTACTTCACCTGTCTACAAGTTTACAACTCTTATTGCTTAAAAAATAAAAGGCTCAGTTAAACATAAATCTTAGCAGCCGCGCAGCTTCCTGCTTCAAGGTCTATGCCACTGAAAAGGCTACATGCAGCACCAAGATATTCCTCCGCGTAGACCACATCACATAGTTCAAGCGTCTGTCACGGAACAATACGATTATGACACGCCAATGGATCATTGCTAGGAACATGGCGGAGCGCAGATAACAGAAAATTATACAAGTGTTGTGATAGTAACTTTCTCGAAGTATTTACTGCAGATGAAAGGCATGTTTGCCTGTACTTTTGGACAATGAAAATCTGAAAACAATAAGTTCTTACAAAGCTCAAATTGGCCCTAGCGTAACTCCATTGTTCAAACAGTTATGTGAGATACTGGTTTTGCTTGAGAGAATTATATTGTAAACACCAAAGTGTATGTGTGTACTTGCATGGTCTGCTGTATGCTTCAATAGCTGCTAATGCAAAGTTACATCAATTGCTTTCAGTTTGTTTTTGAGTCAGAACTAAATGTTTAAATACTGTAATTTTTGGGGAAACTTTCATTACTTTATTGAACCACTATATCTGCAGAGATAAAGAAAATAATTTTTGGTAGTAGTAATAGGTTTTATTCATGCCTTATTCAATTATACTTATAACAGAATGTTTTAAGTTTTTGCGCAAGGTAAAGGTTACCACTCCACCGTATTGATGAAATAGTATTTCAAAGTGCCTGGTGATTTATGAGACTTGAGTAATTTGTAGATGTGTTGGTTGGTTCCTTGGTTTTTGTGCAAGATGAATGAATGAAGGTGGATTGTTCTGTTGAGTGTTATTGAAAGGGTAATTCAATCACTGGCCTACATATCTCAGTAATTTATTTGCAATTGAAATGAGTAAATCCAATCTAGCCAACTTGAATGAGCAGACATGATAAAAAATTTACAGCCACACCCTAAGAGAAGTGCATTGCATAAATTACAGTAGTGAAGTGTTATAAATAACAGCAGGTGATATATCTCATGCTGGTGTGATGAATTGTTTAATTTAATTTTTTCCTGTTGTTCATTCAAGCGTTTATGACATATGTTAAGTTGGGTAGGCTTGTATTTTTATTGCAGTCTCACCCAAACTTAAATATATGTGAAAAACGCACCATCATCAAGACTAAAGTGATGAATAAAGCATGACAGCTACTGCCAGATCTTGTATTAAGTTATGTTAATGTTTACATTTTGTGACTTCATTTTCTCTACCACGCAGAGTTTCTATCAGAATAAAATTGCTTGGTTTTAACTTAATTTTATTTTAACAATTCCAATCTGCATTACATAAGACAAAGGTAAAGAAACTGTTGCGGTGTTGGTTGTGAATTACATTTTATGAAATCAATGCAATGATTACAAAATGCAGAAAGTGCTGCATCACTTCACATGCTGCCAATTGTGAATTTTTGCTAATGCACCATACCACAGCCAGTTTAGTTCCCAATGAAAGTATTTTGCAACATTGTTCACTGGACCTTGTAGCTGTGAAGTCATGTTGTGAAAAACATGACTGCAATATAAGTGACTGGTATTGGAAATTCCTTGTTTATTGCTTGGTCAATTTTGATATGCGCCTGTGGTGGTGAAAAGTTGAGTTATTATCTAGTAAATATTCAGCAATATTGTCAATTGGCTTGAAAAAGGTCATTGACAGTTTGCAGGAGACTGAAAAGCTCAGAGTTGCTGATGAAAATAGTCAAATTTTCAGCAGAAGGTTATGTACAGGTAAGTACTGAAAAGCTTCAAGGTAAGTGTATTTGAATAGCCATGTTACTAGAATTAACAGTGGGAAAAATTTGATAATTGAAGTGCCAGTCAGCAATCTTGCAAAAATATCTTAAGACATTCATGCACACCTTCAAACTGGATGAAGTGGAACCTTAAGTTAGCCAACCTTTGTTTCACTGGCATAGTCTTGAAAACAAATCTAGAAGTCACTGTAACTAAACATGATTTTGATGCACATGTTAATAATATGTCTAGCCTATTGAATGTCAGAAAACTCCTACAAAGTCATGTTTGTATCTAAATACCCCCACGAGGTTTTTGCTTCCACAGACAAGCTGCATCTTGTTTGTTTCTTCCATATCTTTAGCGCAGCAACAATAAAAAATGCAGTGTGTGAGAAAGCTGAAAAATGGGAGTTTGTGCCATGGTGATCAATTTCAAACCTTGGGAATAAAAAGCATATTTATCCCAAGCAGGCTCGATTTACAAGATTGAAATTTTTGGTGATAAGTACAAAAGAGAAGTCACTAAAGTAGAAAAGTAAGCATAGCAAGGAGAAAAGACTATTAATCCCACTCAATCACTTGGCAACAAATAAACGTTTCCAATTTCCAAAGCTGTAGCATTTTTGTTTCCAAAAACTGAAAAATGAAGCATGCAACTACAGAAATAATATTAAAAGCATTGCTGCAGACATTTCACATAGTGGCGTTTCAGTAAGTCAGCTTTTTTTCCATATTGTCCACTCTTCATAGCTTTGCACTTTATACGGTGAGCAACTCTTTGCTTCCTTGATGTATTTTTAAACCCCTGCAAGTGAATTTCTTTTTACGCGGAGTAAGCTTCTGTAATGGCAAGCTATGCCTGTGTATGGCCTGCTCGCAATCTAAATTTTCAGCAAGTACTTTGGTCTCTGTCAGTTTCGCAATAGACATAATCCAAAATATTTTTACAACACTGAATGCACGTATTTTGAATTTGATCAGGACCAGAGTTCGGTGCTGGGCAAATCGTCTTGTCACCGCATGAGGTCTAGATTATATTTTCTTAACTTCTGTCATCAGTTGCAAAGGTTGCACATGCAGTGTTTGTTTGCAGTAAAAGATTAAAAAAAATGTTGCATTTTTTATTCAAAAGTAAAAAATGGTTTTATACAGTTACTGTAACAACATACTGGGAAACTCAAGTAACACCTTACACAAACCTTAATTACATCAGGATCAAGGGAGAAACGTGGATCATCACGATACTGGGGAGCTAAATCATCCCATTTCCATTAGTAAAGCTCCAAACAGCAACCATGTGCTTACAGGGAAGTTTCTCGAACTCCCAGTGTTTGCACTGACAATAAGGAACAGAGTGATGGTCCCCAAGAAACACCTCATATTTTTTGGTTTTGATTTCTTCACTTCTCACAAAAAATCGACCACTTCCACAAATAAACACCTCTTCAGCAGTGAGGGAAGTCTTCATTTTCTGCGCAAATAGCAGACACGCTATGTTTTCATCACTTTAAAAAAATATTGTCCAAAACATCAAACCAATACCTTTACCTTCATTACATGGTCCACTATTTGCAGTAAATATCACAGAAGAAACGGTTTGTCAACATTTTTATCAAGCTGCTTAAAACACCCTTCTTGTTTCCACAAAGATAGTGTTTAACTGACTTGTTCAGCCTTTCAATGCCATTGTTTGTATGTGTTCTCATGTACACATCCCTGTACAGTTTTACCCATTTCTAAAAAAAAGTTCAATCAGTTTTATGAAAAAGTTCTGAAGCATCAATTTAGCTGGTGGCTTACACCTTCTGCAGAATATGAAACAGTACCACATGATGCAAAAGCAGTTAAAAAAGCAAACATAAAAGCAGCAAAATTTTATTGTAACCTTACAAGGACTTAAGTGTTCACATATGTCAAAACTAACAGTTTCTCTATAAGTGAGAAGATATGGCAACTTTTTTGTTTACTTATAGATAATGCAACTAACCTCCTTTACACACAACCACGTTGAAGTAAACCATGCTTGAAGTTTAGCTGATTCCTTCCAAACCATGATTGCACGCAAGTTGTGCAAAGCGATAGTGTATGCATCTTCATTTACTGCATTGGCAGCACATCTCATCTTTTCTAGAACTTCATCAATATGATGAGAAATGCCATGATTATTATTACTTAACCACTCTCACCATGCTTTTTCACGATGAAAGTCACACACGTAAACCTTGGAATCTGTTGGACACAATGCAGCGACATTTCTTAAAAAGAAGTTACAAATGGGTTGGGATTCCACTCTGAAACCTGTGCCAATAAAAGTTCGTTTTGGCCATCAACAAGTAACTGCAACAAGTATGCAGTCCAAAAATGGTTACCTGAAAACACAGATTCCAAAGCTTGAATTTCTGGTAAGCTGTAATCCACCACAAAGATTAGTGGGTGCCATGAAGGATTTGCTTGATGAATAGCTTCCAAGCATTCTCGAATGCTTTCTGTGGTTTCACTTCCAACAATGAAGGTAGCAACTGGCAGAAAACGACTGTTAGTTTCCACTTCTAAAAAAACAGTGGAAGATTGTACATGGTTGTTCTGTACGTGGTGTCCATAAGGACTGTGCTCCCATATCTTTGCAGAATTTCCTTCTGCCAGTGGCTCTGAAATGCTAGCTGAAATTCATTTTCCTCATTTGAAAACTGAAAGGCAAATGCACATACTGTAGTATAATTCACTAAACCATAACATGTGGTTCTCAAAAATTCCTAAACTTACCCTGCAAACCCAGAACTCATCTACGTTTCTAGTTGATATGAAGTGGGACAGTTCCTGTTCATCGTCCCTTCCTAGAGTATCTTGGTGTTTTATGCTATCCAAGTAGGCTACTTCCTAAAAAAAACAAAAATTGATCACTAAACAAATGAAACCACTTAAATAAGCAGCAGATTGTACTTACCTTATATCTCTGTCAGTTGGATTCCAGCAACGTTCAGTGTCACTGGGTAAAGCCTGCCCATGAAACAAATCTTTCACATATATTTCCAAGTTCCTTTGAATTTCCAAAACACTGCTAGCACTAGCAGTGTACAAATCCTTTATTCTTCTGATTAATAATGGATGTATTTTTGGTGCATCTCAGATTCCTATAAACATAGAACATGAGTTCCACTGTAAGGTTGCCTGAACGTGTGCTGAAGCTTTCAGCAATATTAACCAGCAGCCATGTACAAAGGTTTCATTTAGCAAGAAGGAATTAGGTACAAAAACAGGGCATAGGCTACGTTAGAATCTACATCAACATATTAAGTTATGCACCCTTAACACTAACACTTGCCATTCCATGTATTGCATGTCCAACATGAGCATGATCAGCAGGAAATTGAATAATGAACTTTCTCTGAAGATCAAGTGGTGATTCTTAAGATGCCAAAGAATCTCCAAAACTTTGGAAGAAACTCTCCTTTGACAATAATTGTTGTGAATGATCCGGAATAAGAAGGTGAGATACACGTATTTGTGAAGTAGTGAGTATAAACACAAGGGATACAAAAAAACAACACTTTTGGTTCAGTCACAATTATAAGACAAACTTGGTCGTTTAGTGTTGTTTCCACAGACCAAATTTAATACAAAATATAAAAATAACTGGCCTGATCACTGGGTTATAGCTTTAACATCCTGACTGGTGCAATTACAAATCATATGTTCAAAAAAAAATTACATTCACAAACATTAAACATAATGTGTGAAGGCTATGAATAAACACATTCAGGAATAGATTGAAATTAAACCTTCAAACTTGGAAATTCTGCAGTGTGTAAGATGGTAATTTTGGCAGGACATCCAATCTTCTTGGTGGGCTGTTTTGACTTTCATGAACTAGTTACATAACAATCTTTAGGCACCTTAACATTGCAAGTAACATCAGGCGTGTCAGTCGAGTTTTCTCAACGGAAGCTCTTGTTTTGACACTGTTTTTTACAGAATAATGTTGATATGTAAACTGACTATTTCCAATAGAGATTAACAAGATAGCCTACATATGTAGGCCTAACATCACTGCAGTGCAAGTAAACAGCATTATAAAAATTAGAATACAAAGTATGGTTGAAGCACATGTGATGAATTTGGAGACTTTTTTGTTTAGCATACTTAATTTTATCGAATCCCAGATGACATGCCAACACTTTTTTCCCAAGGATAACAAAAGGAATGCCACTGTAAGGCACAAGCTCCACGTTCCATAGAAGATACTTTTTCAATTTAATAAACTGCCAAGCAGAACCTGAACAAAAGTAACAGCTTTTGAAGAAATCAGAAACCTTATGCTTCTTCAGTTTTATTTAGTTTCTATAAAAATAGCTTGTGTGATGTAGTCTCAAGCATATGCGTAAGTGCTACTTTATATTATTTTAACAACTACTGCAGTAGCAGCTTCCAAACAAGCAATTGTCTACGATATATCCTGCAATTTTACAGTAACCATCGTTAACTGGTATTTCCCTAGTTTGTCTTAATCGCAGGAATGAAAAGCTCGCCCAACTTTTCCTTACCATCATCTGCAGAGAAGCCTTTTTCTTGCTTGACGACAACGTATGGTACGCGAGCGTTGTAACAAATTGTTGCATTTTGCTTTGTACCTGTTCAGGATCACTACATTCACAGTGCGACATATTTAAGAGGATTAAAATACTACACCATGAACAACAACACCACGAACACCACCACAGTGCCACACGTCCGCAGGAGCAGGCAGACAGCACCGCGAGCAGTGTTACCAGCGTTTTCATCGCGCAAGGTTACATTATGTCAAATGCACAGAATCGGCATCCATTTCATCATCTACCATTCCCAACGTAATGAAGTGAGCTTCTTTTCAGTTTTGCAATGATAACCAAGCACATGTGAGGTGAGAAACCGATGAAAGAAAGTAAACAATCACGAATCTAACTTGTTTTCACCTTAAAAGAATAGGAAACGTTGGAAGCTAATGCAGTAGCCCAGTCAACATCAGATTTGTCACGAAAACATCAGACATCAGAAATTTCTCTGAAAACATCAGATCTGATGTTAAAACATCAGAAGTGGCAACACTGCTGGCAAACCTCAATCAGAGATGATCACGGAGCCGGAGTGCCGGAGTGGACTCCGGCCGGAGTTTGCATTTTGGGCTGGAGCCGGAGCCGGAGTCAACATTTAGGTCTGTGCAGGAGCCAATCAAAATTTTTAGGGGACCTAATTTCTGTAACGATGAGTTGAGTTGATTCTCTTTGGCGAAAGTTAAGAATTTCAAAGACGAGAAAGAAACCATAGCAATTGCAAAAACGCCAGGGCACTGAAAAAACCGCAACGTTATCGAGTCGTTGCCCCTTGACTGGTCGATTAAGGTGCACAGCAAGCCAAATTTACATCGAATCGGAAAGCCTATGTGGGAAAGATCTGCCAGATGATCAACACAGTTTCGCAGCGAGTGCTGGGTCGCAACCGGTCTCTCTTGGTGGAACAGGTGCTCAGATCCGCAAGGATTTGGGCGTGGCAGAGAAAGTATAAACTCAGCTAAAATGAAACTCTGCCCAGGTTGTCATAACCCTTTCGCATCTGGCAAGCTTTGCAGCGGTTGTAGAATGAGGATGAGTCATCCAATGCAGCCATCATATCGTTGGAATGGAGAGGCTGAAAGCTCCTGGGGTCGGGTATTCTGAAAGCC
>Ga0210059_1010247_pt1 | contig 14501 bp, 8 predicted proteins | sample Ectturendosymbi2_FD_188042 | JGI IMG/M metagenome (GOLD analysis project Ga0210059, IMG submission 188042) | Ecteinascidia turbinata endosymbiont from Florida, USA - Sample 2 (SPAdes) (version 2) | ecosystem: Host-associated > Tunicates > Ascidians > Unclassified | place: Key West, Florida... | reverse complement strand
TCGCCGCGAGGCAATACAACAGCTTTCTGGGACTGGTCGCAAGTTTTCGGAGACAGGACTTTTTGAGTACCAGGCTTATATCGAACTCTATCTCAGTAGAAACCAGGATCTCCTCCTGGGTGCTACAGTGGGCAATCTGGATTGAAAAAGAAGAACATATCCGTGGACCACGGACTGTTAATGGGCTGCATGTTGTGGTCTATTGGTTGTCCAGACTCAGAAATCCTTGGACCGTGCCATCTCTAATGCAAAGTGACAAAAGTATTCTTTAAGAAAATAACCCAAATTTATGAAAACTAGCAAGCATTGATGCAAGACTTGTTTACTATTTTTTACTGTTACAGTAAAATAAGATGTCTTTATTGTTTTTTGCTTGTATACCGCCATTAGTGCTTTAGCAAAATCCTGAGCCTTCAAAGAATTAAATGATGATGGTGGATTTATATTCAAAGTAATTCAAAGTAGAGAACCTAGCAGTTTGCATAGTGGTTACTTAAAGCCCCTGTATTTTGTACTGAACTGGCTATTGTCATTTCACTGAAAAAATGTTATAACAAATGGAAATCATTTTCTGAAAACGTGATTGGTAAATCCGTAATTAAACTGCATCCAAGCTGCCTGCATTCTTGGCTTTTATGATTTGCTTACTGCCAAATACTTTTTAGCTTTAAAGGTCTTTATTTCACCACATGTATGTAATTCATGCTTAAAAACACTGTTGGAAGTTAAATGTCTTCATACTGCAAGTTGGCATGGGAACACTTGTCTCTTTTGATGAACTAGAAAATATAACATTTCAAAGTTTTACTGGTAATAATGGCCACCCACCAAGATGACCAAAATTTTTAATAAATTCAGTATTCCAATGGTGTACTGCTTGGTTTTATGTTTCAGTAATGCCATGTAAGTCTATAACATTTTCTGAGGAAATAATAAAACTAAGTGCAGGAATATATACTTGGGTTTTGTAAGTTGTCAGTGTAGTTTTGAAGAAGCAGATAGACTGAAATTCAACTTTCACCAAACGTTTACTTGCGAATCATGTGTGCTGGCAACGCACACAAAATGTGCTGGGAATGTAGAAATTGTTCTTAACTTTGTAAAATTGTGCTTAGATGAAGCAGTCCCTGTTAAAGAATAATTTCACAGCAAACAATCAGCCACTCATTGATCCTGTCATCAACGATGCCTTGCGAACTGTGACTGGATGCCTGCGTCCTGCACCATCAGGCAATCTTCCTATCCTTGCAGGCATTCAACCTGCTGAGCTTCGTTGCAAAGGAGCCACACTGTCTCTAGCAGAACTGCGGCACTCAGGGCGCATCACCGATGGAATGCGGAGTGGCTGGAGAACACTACGAAACTTCGTGCTTTCATCCACGACATCGGCACCCACACTCCCAGAATGGCCCTGCCAGCTAACCACTTATGCAGCGGTGTCTGACGTTTCCGCTCCTGCATACACTAATGGGGTATGACCCCTTCTGTGGCTTGTGAGTGTGGCGCAGAAGAACAGACCCTTGACCATGTTGTCCTTCATTGTCCAATCCGTCAACCTCCCCATAGAGCGCACATGGCTTGAGGGTTCTGGATGACAAAATAATCAAATGGCTGCTCAACTCCAGCCCCGAGCCGAAATTAGTGCAGCCTAGCAGTGGATTGAAATAACCTACACTCCAAATAGATGAAGAAGAATCAGTCACTTTCTTTGCTATTTGGAGTGTAGGTTTTGCCTACTATGTTGACATCTTCAGCTCTGTTATTGAAATGGGGGAACCAGTGTTGCATTTATCATGTAGGTATTGATCAACATCAACAGTTAACAGAATTTGTTCAGCTACTTCTTTGAAAGGTTGCTTTCACAGGTGGCACTTTTATATTGTTTTTAAGATGTGTCTCGCGCCATATAGTGAAATCAAGAACACCTACAGTACACACAACACAAAATTTGTAACTAAAGATGACTTTCATTTTGCTGTTTCTTTGAATAACAATTTTCTGAATATTTTTGTCAGTAAGAGCCAAATCCTGCACAGCATCAAAAGTCTCAGCAAATTACACATCAGGTGAATTTTTCTGATACTGTGTCATTACTCTCATTCTTCAGTGACACAGCCAGTGGTGATACGTCCGTCATTTTTAGTATGTTATGCAAACAAAAATGATTGGGGAAAAGAATTTAAGCAGTAACCCAACCGACTCCATGATAAAAAATCGTGAATGAGTCTATCAAATATGTGCAAGTTGAAAGAAATGTAAGATGCATTTATCAGATAGTGTTTAACGCGTTTCAGGTTTATTAAGAAGCAAATGGAAGACTTTCATGTTAACATGGACTTTGCAATTCACAAAAGTGAAGGAAGTTTACCATTTTCTGTGGTTATTGTTAACAGCAGCAACGGTAATCGAACGATTTTGCACCATGAACTGTAAGTCAAGCATTCTTCTAATGTACATAAACTGATAGGTGGAGTTTTTCAATTAGCACAATGGATGGTTTATCAATTTTAAAACGAAATATAATTTGTGTAGTCATAAACTGATGTTATCTCGTTTCATGGAGTGGTGTTTCTCATCAAAGCAGGTTTCGTTCGTCAGGTTTTCTGAACATATCCTGTAAACGCGCCAGTGTGCCCTGTGCCTCAATGATTTGTTGTTCTGCTAGCCAGTTTTACGCACTTCATACAGTATTGTTTGCGATTGTTGCGTGGTCTCACTGTAAAAGAAGCTCTTTTGCTGCCATGTGTAGCAGTAGTACGACATAGCGTAGTAATACGCATTTAGTTATACGTCTGTTGTTGAACTCTATTGTCCTGTTGTGGTCGTTAGATCCCGAGTCATTATCGCACAGATCACTGACCCTCCAGCGAGTCATACTTCGATCTTGAGAAGCATCACGAGGTTGTCACCTGAGAATTTCATTTCGAGTTTGTTGTTTGCTTTTTTATCGACTCGCCGCGAAGTTTTATTGATGCATCCGTTAAGCTTAAATGCACCCGTTGTTCACTATTTGCAGCGATTACCGCGAGCCCACGTTTCAGGATTTTGCGGAAATGAGTTTATCTCGATATTCCTGGATTCATTTTGAGGTAAGCTGTAAGCTTTGCCGCAGAATCTAAACACGTCCAGAAATGTATCAGCTAAGCGTGTTTCTCAAATTTGACGTCGCTTCCAATACCATTGATCCCAAAAACCGTCGCTTATCGACTGTCTTGCGCGGACAAACAGTGTGCTCCGAAAACGCAAGAAATAGGTTATTAGCCTTCGTACGTTTTCCAGGGAAGGAATGTTGCGGAGGTAGAGAAGATGATTGAAAGTGTTGTTGATTACAACGCAAGCCACCCAACGGACAGCATCAAAATATCGTTTGAGTTGGAAAAATCGAAAAGGGTTGGCTTGGAGAAGCTGCTACCCCATGCGCACGTGGTAAGTGGAGTGGTTATATGCCAGAACCTTCGTCTTGGGTGATATCAATTTGTAATATATTCTTGTTAGTCGGATCGTGTAAGTGTTGGCATTGGTATATGGTTAAAATTTGATAGTGATGAGAGCGAATGACTTTTCAAACTTGATGCTTTTCTTCGACCGACAACAGGACTTTTTTGCAGTTTTATTTGACTGTTGTGTTCAGGACAAAACGAAACAACCTTGTGGGGAATTTAAAGTTAGCGGAAGCTTGAATACAATGGGTCTGGCGTTGCAACAAATATTCGATGGAAATTACTGCTTGTTTTTCTACATGTTTGTTTCGTTTGTGGGTTACGGATCACTGCACACGCTTGCGTCGTTACTGTTCGGCTCTGAAAATTTTATTCGTTTTTTAAATAAAAAATTTTAAGCTCTGCTGTTTCTTGTTCTTAGAATTTATTGTTGTTTACGCTTTTATTTTTCTTCATTTTCACAATTTATAGTTTACTTGCGATGTATTTTTCCTGTTTTAATGTCTTTTTCTTTACATTTCGTAAAGAATCTAGATATTTTGTTACTTGACTCTCCTCAGGCTGGTGCATGGGAATGGAATTTATCCCATGAGGTGGGACTGTGGACTTAAAATTTGTCCCATGTCCCGTAGCTAATAATTATGTCAAGTAGCAGAAACTTTCTGAAGTTGAATGTCATTATTTTATGTTCAAAGCACAGTACGTATTACACGTAGATGATCAGTGCCGTACCTTAATGATGCGAGGACCCCGAAAATAAGGTTGATAGGTGTCACCTTTAGTCGTCATCTGCATAGGGATCGTCCAATTTCATTGGATTTTTTTGATTAGAAGTTGTGGATTGTGTTTGCCACGGTTCTGAAGAGACGTTGGACATGCACATGATATAATTTACTACGTAAAACTAGTTTCGTGGGAATCCCATAGGGTGGGTCAGTCACAAGTTGCCATGGGAAAAAGTGTCCTATGGGCAAGTCAGTGTCTCCTACTTTGCCACATTATAGTAGATCCTCACTCAGGCGGTTTGTCTTAGGTAATTGTCGGTCGTGAATTCGCTGAAGCCAAAGGCTGCACGTCTGCAACGGAAGCTGTGAATTTCTTTAAAACGATCACAACTCCCGGGTGAGTGTTTTGCGCATTACTATTTTTAAAGCACGTTTCGAAGCTGAAGTTACATGCCCTGATTTTCTTGAATCATTCGGGCGTCAATTGCGTGATGCTATTATTTTACATGTACGTATTGTAGTTAACTTCAAGGAGTGATGTCGTAAATGCTATTTTGAAATTTTTGGCCGGTTTCCTTATGTATGCACTGTACAATAATGTATTGCTTGTGGTATTTTTCCCTCTTATCAGGCGTTTGTTGGCTTAGACCAGGGGTGCACAAACTAAGGCCGTTCGATAAAATTGTATGCAGCCATGCACGTGTAATTTTGCATAGAAGTTATAGCGTCCGTGCATTAATGTAAACTCTTTGTCTACTGTATGAGCATACTCAGTAGAAAGACGGCCAAACAGATGTCCATATTAGGTTTAGTGCGTAGAAATAAAAGCAATGCAAAAAACAAAAATATCTTGAACTCACTTGCGGCCGTAATTCATAAAACTAAACGTAATGCGGCCGGCAGCAGCAAAATTGTTGTGCACCCCTGGCATTGACCGGAATGGGACAGTTCGGCGCCGCCGTTTCGGCGATGAAATGCGAAATGTGTTTTCCTTTGGAATGTCACCAATGTGCAAAAGTTCGCACTGCCGTTGTGAAGCGTGTAGGCGCAAGATTCGGTCTAGCACTTGTCCCAGATCTTTCCAGTTATGCTGTATTTATTGAGATTCATGATGCATACCATGGATTTGGAAGTGCCATTACTGCATATTCTCACACATATAGGCAACCGATGGCAAGAAAGTACGATATATTCTAAGATTAGCTGTGAAATGCAATCAAAATGATACCTATGTGAAAGATCAAGCAATAGATGCTGTCTAGACTCAACTTTTGTGTAAACTCACAAACGCCTCATGCCAGCAAAAATAAACGTCACAAGCCATATTTCTTTACACACGTGGTCACGGTCGCACTAAGTTCTTCCAAATTCCTGACGGACGGGAAACTACACTGGCCACTGGCCACCAGGATGACAACAAAAACACTTCCGAAGCAAACATCTTTTGTAGTCTAACCTTCAAAGTATTTCAAAAACACACATTTTTTCGCATAAAACATTTGCGACCACCATCGCCGAAACGTCCCGTTGCCGAAACGGCTCGTGGCCGACACTACGGCGCCGAACTGTCCTAGACCGGCATAGACAAACTTAATTTCAGCCATGACCTTCTGTACTGACTTCACAGACCTCGCATTCATTCATCATTGACTTTTGCGCAGAACTCTAATCGTCTGTGCTTGGGGTGCCGCTGGCGCCGCAAGTGGAATTGCCGGAAAAGAAAACGAAGTGACCATGACCCCTGCGGTTTCTCCGAGTCAAGTTGTGGACACTCTGGGAGCTGGGGACACCTTTCTGGCCGGCGTTGTCCACGCTTTACACAGCGGTAACGATGTGACCACGGCCGTTCAATTCGCTTGTGCTCTTGCTGGCCACAAGGTTGGATCTCTTGGCTACGACTGCATTCGTAAATTTGATCGAAGCAAATATTCCTCCGCTTCGTAGCGTCATTGAATCATTCAAATCATTAATGTGCGTACTGCTTTGTCTCGAGTTCTTTTTTTGTGAGTGTCCCGGTGTAATTTGAAGACAAATAATATTGCGAGGTGCTTTGTTTACCGCCAGTTTCGATCAGTTTCAAAAGCAGTGGAAAGCTAGTTTTAAAGAAAAGTTTTTTTGCGCCGATCTGCTTGAAAAGAAACACGGAATGTCACTTTCGTGGGTGCGGTTGCAGAACACGCGTGGTGGAGACGCTCCGCAGGCATAATGTATGTGTCAGTGCAGTATGCTGTAACCTCGAGCAAGCTGAAGATGGAGCATACCATAAGATGGACATCAACCCAATTATCGTGTTTCAAATTGATGATGCCTATAAAATGTCTGTTGTTGCAGTGATGCTGCAACGCACTTTGGTTGTAATTTGTTCCCTACACGCCACAGTTCACGCGATCCACGTTTGCTTGTCCGTTCATGTTAACTATTCCCCGATGCCTGCAAGGCGGATCGTCGCCGTTTCGAAGCAATGCTGTGTAGCTGCGCTGTGATTGCAAGCCTTCAGCGACCGGTCGGCTTTGGTTACCTCCCGCTTCGATAAAACATTGCTACAAAACGACAAGATGCAGCGCTGCTTTCGCTCGCAGATTGTTATCCAAATAAAGTTTCTTGTTTGGTTACTGATATGCGGCAGAAGTAAGCTTTATTCGATCTCGCCTTATCGTCTGAAATTCGCCAAAAGTGTTGCCAGTGCAATGCCATTGCGCCTTACCAAAGCTCAAGCTCTGTCGGTGTCGCTTTGTTTACGGTGAAATTAACAAAAGAATGCAGTGGATTGGCCGCGGGCAGCTGCAGCTGTTTTCATGTCAGAGATTCGTACTGAACATGCAGTGCTGACTCGAGTGCACAGTCGGTTGCTCCCAGTGCATGACTGACTGGTTCATGACCAACGTCTTGGCTTTTCGTTTTATTAGTCATAACATGGTAACTATTTACTGTGAGTTCTTCACGCCTTTGATGTTATGATGTAGCTGTGTTGAGTGTTTTAAGAGCAATCGTTGTATTTTCTTAATTGCATTTGTGTTTTTTTAGTTTTTGCCTTTCCAATTAAGAGTATGCGAGACAACTATTGAGAAGATGCAGTGCGAATCTATGCAATCATATTAATGCTTTTAGTTTTGTGCATGTACGACTGTATTATTTGTCGCTGTTTTTAAATTAATCACAAGCCAAGATTGCTTTATTGACGAATACATTTAAGCCCCTTTTGACAAGCTTTATGCTGGCCGTAACATCAATGGCAACGCTTGATCGTGTGTGTGTGTGTGTGTCCTGAATGATTACATACGAGCAGTGTTGCAGCAGGTCGGGTCCAGTTGCGACAAATTTGTTAATATGTAATCCGCTAGACCTTCGCCAGGGATAGAAGTAAATGGCACAAAGCATAGAAATCTAATCTCGTTGCTTTTGACAAAAAGGAGAGATGCAGATCTGCTCAACGTGACCTTTATCGGAAGTCTCGTCCACTAATACAGAGAAGTAGTTCATGTGTGTCAACATCTTTTACAACTTGATTTTAGATTTATTTGGTCAGCAATCTGATTATCTTGTTTCGCGTATGATGAAGCTACAATTGACTCGTTTAGGAATGCTCCACGTGATGCCAGCTTATGTTCGAAGCATCACGTGGAGCATTCCTAAACGAGTCAGTTGTAGCTTCATCAGCAGCATCTAAGCGCAGTCTTAATGCAGCTCCTCGTTGTGATCGTGGTCACCAATGCGAAAGCAACCGCAATTTCTATGACCACGCAGAGGAAGCTTCTGACGACCGCAAAACTTGACTTTTTGATTACGGGTCTCAGTCGAACTGAATTTTGGACTATGATATTTTTTCTGCTTTCAGAAAGCATATCTCTCACGTACGTATTTCCGTCATTTTTTGCAAAGGCTAAGGAATGCATCAAACACCTCTGTGCAAAGTTGGTGGCATTAGCGCTGCGACTGACAAAATTAGTTGCGAACCCAACACCATTTGCAAAATGCCCCTTCGTGGATTTCATTATCTATGGCATCTGGAAGCGTCGCTTCTGGAAACCTATGTGCACTACCGGTAAATTGCACGAAGGTTAAGAAGTCCAGCTATTTCGCAATTAAGTTTTTCGGTCGGTTTTACGCAGAGAACGTCCAACAAACCTGTGAATGCCATAACTCTTAAAGGCGTAGCGTAACTAGAGGTTTGAGCCACGGTGGGAAACTTCGCTGAAAGGCCCCACTGGCCGCTATAGGGGCACCACTAGCCAACACTCATAAACATGGGAAATGATTGTGAATCCAAATGTGGATGACTACACTAAACCCCTAATCACTGAAAATATTCCGAAACAAGCAACAACCTGCTGGAAACCAAAATGCAATAAAAGCAAATTGGGGAACCGGTTTTTACGTTTAGCTTGCCAGAGGGTAATTCGCTCCTCTTCTCCCTCGTCAGTTTTGTCACTGCCTGGTGGATTCACTCGTGGTTGAGAACTAGTGCATTTAAGGTTGAACTCATCTCCACAATTTTGTTTGCACAACCGCCTGAACACTGGAATGTTGGTTCCTTTGAAAACTTACACAAAGTTTGCTTTCCTCTGCGAAGAATTGATTCCCATTCTCTCTTCCGCATGACATCTTGTCTGACATACTACGCCTCGAACGAGACAATACGTGGTAATTTATTTCTTCACTGATGTGAGAAGATTCAGATATTTATGTCACAACATTTACAATGACAGAAATTTACTGCAGTAAGGCAGGCATATTATGCAAGCCACTACAGTGGCCGGCACTCTTTTGGCCATAACTCGCCAGCTGCTGCATCTAGAGAGGTGTTCAAACCCTCTACGGATTCAGCAAGTCTAGTAGTTCCGAGTCACAAAAAATTTTTTTTAGTTTTGGGTTTGGGGTTCTCTTGGGGGGACGTCACAAGTGGGCGTGTTTTAGCGTTTTTATGGCCTACGTTACCCGGCCCTGGACACCCATCGAATGGGCCCTCATTTTGGCCCAAGTATTCTTACAAAACTAGGCTATCATACGAGTTTTTAGATCCCTTGATTGGCTTTCTAGCATATCTGGATCAAAAATTATGCCACAAAAACCAAAAATTAGTCAAAATTCCTACCCCTTCAATCACTAACCTGGGGTGGTAAACACCCCGTTTGTATATGGCCATAACTCGCCGTTAGAATAGGCTAAAGAGATGTTCAAGCCCTCTAAAGATTCGTGAAGACTAGTAGTTTAGACTGGAAAAGAAATTGTTCAGCTTGAGATCACAGGTTTTTTGTTGATGTTTACATATTGAGAGGATGTTTATGCATATTTGTTTACATTTCGATAATGACGTCATATCCTGGGAGTCGAACAATCCAATCAGATTTTGTGACTCGAAGTTTTTTGGATTCTAGGCTGCAATGTGAGTCTTTAGAGGGTTTGATGGACTTTCTAGCATTTCTTTCTGGTTCAAAAGTTATGGCAAAATAAGCATAAATTAATTAGGGAAATACCCTGAAATTACTCCGCCATGTCCTCAATGATTTGGGGTCTTCTGGCCCTAACTAGGGCACCAGAAACGGTAGGAAGTCGATCTAAGCCTCTACAGCTTCATATTCCAGCCTAGAATACAACCAAACTTTGAGCCACAATTCTGGCCCATTGTCCGGGTGATGACGTCATAATAGAACAACCAAAAAAGCCAAACCTACCCTTTTTTTGACGCCACCCACCGAAAACCCAGCACCCAAGTCTCAAATGTTTTTTTTCAGAGCACACTAGACTTCAAGAGTCTTTCGAGGGCTCGAATAGCTCGTTAGCATTATCTAGCAGCCAGTTATCACGAGCTACAGCCCCCAGTGGGAGACTCATGCATTTTCTGATTTTGGTGGTAAAATGAGGTTTTTGGGCCATAACTTTGGTTCCAGACATGCTAGAAGGTCAATCAAGGGCTTTATCGACGCGGGAGATCACCTCGTTTTCAAAAAAAGTTTGATCCAAAATTTGGGCGCATTGGATTGGCGTCCAGGGCTGGTCAAAGTTGATCAAAAATCCAAAAACACCCCCATTTTGCGAACCCCTCACCCAAATTAAAAATTGTTTTTAATCGAACCTAGAAGAATTGCCGCATCCGTAGAGGGCTTGAACAGCTCTCTAGCTATAGCGGCTGGCAAGTTGTAACCAAAAACGTGCAAGGCACTAGAGTGGCTCGCGCGGGCGTTAAAGTCAAGATATGTTTTTAGCCGACGGGCGGTGTTTGCACAGTTTATGTACGCATACCAAGAATGATTCCCCAGATGTTGATATACCTTCCGAAAATCATTTCGTCGTGAACACCCCTTTGCCAAACAACTTTTTTCGGTGTGTTGTTCTTACGAGATGACTATTTTTCAAAATCTACGTTTATAACTTTCAGTTTATTATTGACTGGCTTTCCTGACTGTTCGTCGGCTTTAGATTGAGTTTCCACATGCACGCGAATAGTATGCAAAGTTTACAGGTAGGCCTACGTAAAATTTGTTCACTCTGTTGGATCAACTCAGCCCTGTGCAAAAGTTCGTTTTACATGATGGGTTTGTAAACAAACCAGGATGGCAGGTGCACTGTTGAAGCAATTGGTCGTTCTTGTAACCGTAGTAACGAGACAAGCAGGCCGTGCTGCAACGCATTTCAATGATACTGCAAACAACAAGATAACCGAAGCGCCATTGCTTATAAATCAACCTTGGCTTGATTCAAAACTTAAGAGCCTTACAATTTTGTATAACTTTAGCGCAAGGTTTTTGGGGAACTAGAAAGTGATACAGTATTACACTTCTTGTCGTGTTCAACACTTAGGGCTAAAGCTTCGTTCTCAAGTCTTTCACATCACAGATGTCCCATTTGCGTAGCACTCTTTTCCAGCAGCGTGACTGACGGTGGGCAGGGTGCGAACAGCTCCCCTGGCAAGCTAAATGTAAAACCGGCCCCCTATTTAGCTTATATTTCGGTATTAGTACTTTTTCTGGGATTCAATAGGTTGTTTTTTGCGTTTTCGAGGTGTTTTCCGGTGATCTCGGATTTTTGGATAGACATCCGCCTCCGGATTCATTATCATTTCTCAACTTTTTTCTGAGTGTTGGCTGCTGGGCTCCCCACGGTGGTCAGTGGACCCCTGACCCTTCAGCTAAGTTTCCTCTCCCTGGCTCAAACCTCTAGTTACGCCATTGCCTCTAGGGATTCGAGGTCGGTTCGTAGGTAGTGCTAGGGTTAATCTATTAAGAAAACTCTAGTCACTAGCAGGCCTATAGTGTATTCACTGTAGCGTTTGGCGACTGGTTATAAAAATTTACATTGTAGCAATTTTACCAATCGCTACCATCTGAACAGCGCAAGTGTATGCTTTGGGAAAAAATTAGCGAAAATTGCTGGCAAAACTGCGGCCAAATTGGAATCACTGCTTCCAAATTAATAAGCAACCATGCATAAATATAGCCGTAAATTGCAGTCAAGCTTGTGCAATAGTATCATACCCATGGCATCAAAAATAGTGGTTCTCCTTCTTGCAAGAACAAACCACTTCGTTGCGCAATTCACCTTGCCCTATCGTAATTGCATTGTGACTTGAAACCTGTACAAGGGAAGGGGGTTAGGAGTTTGACTGAAAGTGATAATGCCAACTTGCATCCAGACTGTTGAAAAAATATTGAACATCTGCAGTTACTCTGTAGGCCTACTTTTTTCGATGGCCGCCTCTCGTGTGATAGCTGCGAACGTGTAACAGTTGGATCTGGCCCTCTTTCAGGCTGAATTTGGAAGATGTTGATGATGACAGTGATATCAGCGAAGAACTCATCGATCTTAGAAACCACCTTAGAATCCAAATGGAGTTCACCGATAGTCGCTTGGACCACTTTTGGGCTTCTCAACTGAAAATGTATCCCCTGCTGGCAAAAAAGGTTGTCGCTGTGCTTGTGCCTTTCACAACAACGTATCTGAAACTGTTTTCTTCTGCCTGCTTCACATCTGAACCAAGACCAGAAATTGACTGGACCCTCAACACAACATGCAAGTAGAAGTCAGCACCAAGACACCCAGATTTGATGCCATCATAAACAACAAATAACAGCACAAAGTCACTGAGTTTATTGCGTATTTGCGTTTTTGACCTTTAATTTAAGCTTTGGCACAAAATATTCGTGAGTGTTTAACCTACGTGTTTAAGACAAGCGCAGCATTTAAATATTCTTGGATTGTCACTGCTACTCACTGAGACCCAGACAAAAGCCAAAAGCACCCGAAAACAAAACCACTTGTTTTCAACGGCTTATTCAACGATTTTAATGACATTTATGATCGGTTTTCGAAACGTTATATCAACTATTATCATCTCTCGCACGATGACGTGACGTCAAAGGAGAGAAAACAGCATGCGTGATTTAATCATGTTGATTGATGAATGGGAGTAAGTTAGGCTTATTGTTGCCTGAAAGTTCATGTTATGACAGGAAAATTCAACTGCAAATTAATGATACTCACATATCAACAAACATTGTCCGCAGTAAACAGTTTGTACGCAACCTATTTTTGGAAGACAGGGAAAATTCATATTCCACTAGCGAATTTGTCCGACCTCGCACAGTGCAATAGTATTTGCACAGCGGATTCTCTAATTTAATTGGTTTGAAAAAGTTGCACCTAATTTCGGTGACGCAAGATTTTTCTTCTTTTAACCAATGGATGTTTTGGCAGAAAAAAAGAAATAACGCTAAGGCTCTGCTTAACGTATACAAAAAATATTTTGCATACTTGCCACTATAGTGGACACATTAGTGCTTTAATGTTTTGTGCATTATAACTGCGTAATTCCCAGTAATATTCCATTCGTGATTCAACGTGATGTACTTGTTTGCGAACAGTCCGACCGCCGACATGATAGCCTGCAAACCTACATCACCGCAGTCGGTCGCTGTTTCCTGTGGCGCATTCGAACGCCCAATGCTGTTGTTCGTCGTCATTCTAATTCCGACTCTACATCGAACTGTTACGTTACGTGTTTCTGGCTTCACGCTCAGGTGTATCGGTGTTTTTGTTGTATATCTGAATATACTCGAAAGAAGCACTCAACTTAGAGTACTACTGGAGAGTTATTAGCGAACAAAGTGGTGAGAGCCTTTTAATTTGCCTTGCTTTGGCAACTTCAAGACGTCAGGTTGCTTAGTTGGGAGACCGACCTGTGTTCCTGCAACAACTAGGTTGACCCCTCAAGTAGTAGGGACCTCTACAATAACCTACGACCCCAGTCCCTACACCACCTTGTGTGCCCTACAGCAAATCCCTTGATCCATGCCTGGAAATGATATGTTCAGTGGTGTAAAGTGTGGGAACGCGAAAAGGGAGGTGCCTCACTTTTTTAAGGCTGAACGACGTTCCCTTATATATCACCAAAATTATGACGTTATTTTGTCACTTTTGGTAAAATTGCAAGTGAAAAATCTTAGAACTTTTGAATATCATATAATGACCTTTTTAACGCACCTCTCCCCACTTCTTAATCCGACGCGGAGAGTTTGCGTTAAACAGCAGTGCAACACAAACCGTCAACGTTACAGATATAGGCTGGATTTTGAGCCATTTCCTCTCTTCACTGCACCACTGCCAACGGCGACATTCACTCGTCGGTATTTTCCGTAGAAATGAGAATAAATTGCATTGCCTGTTCAAGTGGAATAAGCATTTGTCTTGTTAGTGGTGGCAACTGCTCAAGCAGGATTTCCTTCCACGAACGTAGGAAGCAATACACTGCGTCAGAGGATAAGGGTAAGTTATTCTCGATGTTACTCGGAGATTAATCTTCACCAAATCATTAACCTTCAGTAACTATCAGTTGCGAATATTATTTTGCAAGAATTGTGTAAAAAAAGCTTAATTCAGTTTTTCTTCAAAGTCACAGACTATGCAGTACTTGCTCAGCTTTGCGTGACACTATACAATAAGACATTGCGCAGCCCTGCAACTGTACAACTTTTGCAAAAATACGATGAAGCTTCGTATCATTGCTAAACTGAGTGCTATTTGGCAAATTGTCTGTGGATACCATATTTCGGTTTCAAAACAGCTAAGCTGAATTTTTACACAGCTTGTTAAAGTTTTTGCTTTTACAAGAATAATAATAATAATAATAATTCATGCATTTATAAAGCGCCGAAATCCGACATGTCGCTCTAAGGCGCTGAACAATGACGTTGCGGAAGTGACATGCAAAGCGAGTTAAAAAATACGTTAAAATACACTAAGAACATACTGAACGACAATTTTGAGGAAAGGCAGAATTAAAAAAGTGAGTTTTGAGCAGTCTTTTGAACGAGGAGAGGTTCGCAGCATCTCGCACTTCCTG
>Ga0210059_1010246_pt1 | contig 14501 bp, 3 predicted proteins | sample Ectturendosymbi2_FD_188042 | JGI IMG/M metagenome (GOLD analysis project Ga0210059, IMG submission 188042) | Ecteinascidia turbinata endosymbiont from Florida, USA - Sample 2 (SPAdes) (version 2) | ecosystem: Host-associated > Tunicates > Ascidians > Unclassified | place: Key West, Florida... | reverse complement strand
AAGAAGGACACCCAGGTATTTTAGGTTGTCTTCTGGGGAAATGGTGTGGTTATTTATAGTAACTTTAAATGAGGCAGGATTGTGTTTTCGAGAAGTTAATAGCATAAAATTAGTCTTATTGTAGTTTAGTCTTATTGTAGTTTAGTATTGTAGTTTAGTCATAAAATTAGTCTTATTGTAAAATTAGTCTTATCGAGAAGTTAATAGCAAAAATTAGTCAGAGCAGGTTTTCTTTGTTGAAGTTGACTTTCAGCTCACGTTTCGCTTCCTGTCGTTGAGATGGGAGACTGCCGACACCATTTTCGTGGTGCTGCACTTTGGCATCCAAGTCTGGAGGTATTCACCTAGTGTTGCCATGTCCTTGCTCAGCACCCCTTCCACTGCCAGCCAATCTCCATCAGCATGCATGATTGCAAGGTGGTCAGCATATGCATACTTTCTGGAGATGGTGGCTGGCAGGTCAGAGATGTAGATGTTGAACAGAAGGGGCGCCAAGACCGATCCCTGTGGGACGCCGTTCTTGAGGTGTCGTAACCTGCTCCTTTGGCCATTTCCAGTGGTAAGGGTAAAGCTGCGATTGCTAACCATCTCCATGATCATGCGGACCATGTGTCTGTCAGGCAGCAGCTTGCAGGTGAGGCCGCGGTGCCATACAGTGTCCGTAGGCTGCTGTGAGGTCGACAAACACAGCTCCGGCCTTCTTTTTAGCTGAAAAGCTATCCTCGACGTCCTGTGTCAACAGGGTGACCTGATCTATGGCCGACCTCCCATGCCGGAAGCCCGCCTGCTCCTGTGGGAGCAGTGGGTCGGTGATTGTTTCGACACGAGCATAGATGAGTCTCTCGAGGATTTTATCAACCTGCGTTCTGCAGAGTGTGTGTGTTCGTACTATGGACATCGTGTCTGCAATAAACAAATGAATTAAATTAAAGGGGAAACACAGCAGAGATATAGGACGATAGCTCTTTCAGTCTTTGGGACCCCCAATGGCTTCTCTGGCTTAACCATGCTGAATGCAAGATTAAGACGCGGTTGCGTTTTGTCCTTGATGTGCTGCGTGCAATGCACAGAATGTTAATGTTTTTTCACTTTTTTCAAGCTCTCTTAATTGCATGTGACCAGTTCAGGGTCATACCAAGGTTAGACGGTACCTGGGGCAAGAAAGAAGTTCGGCACCCCCATTTTCAAAACTAAGTTTAAGGTTATTTTCGCAGCAAAAACAAATGTACTGTATTGAAGAAAGTACTTGTGACATTGTTGGGACTTTTTGACGCCCCCAATGATTCGGTGCCCAAGGGATTTGCTTCCCTCGTTACCCCCGTGGACTAGTTCAGTTGCCTCTAAGTATTGTTGTTGACTGCTGAACCAAGATTTGTCATTCCAAGGCAATTATACAATTAGTTCTGCAATAGTATATTCTTTTATACTGTACCAACAGTTATTCAACAAATGGAAGAAGTTGAGTGACTTTTGTAAACAGTTCGGCAAGTTTTCAGGCCATTACTATTCATTTCATTAACACAAAATGGAAGTTTCGAATCTTTGTCCTGGAAACAAACTCATTTTTAGACAAGCATGGAGCTTACAACATTGCCAAGTCTTTTGACAATGTTATAGAAAAGTTCAAATTAGCATGAAAAGTAACGAAAGTGGCGTCAGATACAGGGTGTTTCACAATTGTTGAAACAAAGCGGCAGCTTCTAAAATCTTTATCGATGACCTTATTCATTTTTCTCTTTCCAGATTGTCATAGGAAAATAGTTAACCTTTCTATAGTATATAATAAACAAAAAATAGTCTAATGATGCCTTGGTCGATGAAGCAGAAGATCTTTTGTGTAAAGACATATTACGAAACCAAGTCTTTCTAGATTGTTCAAGCAAGGTTCAGAAGGAAGTTCAGCTTCAACAAATTTCCAAACAGGAGTCAGATTTTCAAGTTGGTCAAGAAGTTTGAAACTCATGGCACTTGTGGAGATTGTAGGGTAACAGGCTCATCGCCCTCTGGGCTTCCAATAACGATTCGAACTCCCGACAATGTCACTAGGGTTCAAGAGTCAGTCGGTCGGAGTCCGAGCAATGCTCTGTGACGAAGGAGCCAAGGACATTTGGAGCATGTACTCTAGGACTCTTCTTGACATATTAAGGACAAACAGTTGCAGATTATAAAATGTTATCTTTTCACCTTTCAATAAATGTAATCATCATTGTGGTATCATTTAAAAACCTGGATTTGTGCCCAATCGCTTTGTTTCAACAATTGTGAAACACCCTGTATAATGCTATGCCTACTATGGCTAAAGCATTTCAAGCCTTTTGCAACTTTTGTGCTTTATTTTGTATCACTTATTTTTTTATCAGTTATTTCTACATGTAGCCTACTTTCCAAGTGGTTGCTTTTCAATGCAAAATCAAAAACGTTCTAACTGCGAGAGAAAACTAATGTGAAATTTGACCTGGCAGCACTTGAGGAACCATCCACATATTCTCTCAAAATGTGTTGGTAATTTCGATTTGTAATTAATTACAAGTTTAAGAATAATTATAATTTGTGATTTGTAGCACAGCGTAATTGTAATCCAATTGAAATATTTGAAGGAGTAATTGTAATTATAATTATAATTAAAAAATTTGATGTAATAATTGATCCAACTCTGGACGTTATTCGTGCAAACAGAAACAATGGAATATCACCAAATGTTTCATTTTTGATTTTGGGTAGGAAAATCAAGTTTTCCTCAGTCGTCCTTGTTTCTGGTTCTAGATCGATGGTATCCCTGCTTATACTGCTAATATGTAAGACTATGAAAGATGTGAACCTCTGATGGTGATAACACCGTAGCACCTAAAGAAATTAATGAGTCACAAAGAACTGTTGAAAATGTTGGTTTAATATACTTTTGTCTGTAAAGTGAATATCTTATTGCGAATTTCAATGCCTTACAAGTCTTTTCCATTTCAGTGGTTGACTTTTCATAGCAATATTAGAACAATGCATCGCCGTCATTCTTCAAGGTCTATTAAACGAAAAAAGTTTGATGATGAACTTGTTGAAAGTAGTTTGCCTTTAAAAGCTCAACGAAAAAGTTTTGATGGGACTGATGATCTTCCTTCTGATGCTACTTCAACTGCAACTGATGCTTCCATTACAGTTCAAGATGAACTTGCTGAAAAAAAGGTTAACAAAAATATGCATGAACTAGCACGAAAAACTACAGTTAACATTCTTGCGAATTCTGCTGAACGAAAACCTGTGAGAAAAAAGAAAATAAAGAAAACACGTCAGGCATTTGCTGCTGTGAAAGATATGGGTAGGTGGAAGCCAACTGATGACATTTTACTTGTTGATGCTGTTACTCAGGTTCAAGACTTAACACTAGTACATCGTGCTGTAAAATTTTCTTGTTACTTCACATTGGAAGAGGTACAAGAGCGATGGTATGCCTTACTTTATGACCCTGTTATTTCAGGCTTGGCTAGGCAAGCAATGAAAGCTTTGCCTAAAGAAGTTGTTCAGGCTGTTCATGCTCTGGCACTTTACAGTAAAGATGAGGAAAAAATTTTGGCTGAAATAGTTACTTCTTCGCAACCTACCATTTCAACTTTTCAAGATGTTTTGGATCAGCATATATCTGTGTTTCATCATTCAAGAAATGCTGCTGGCTTGAAAAAGCATTGGGATCTGATGAAATCATACAACTTACTTGAAGATCAAGCAGCACAACCTTTACCACAGGCAGACCATATATTAAGCTTTTCTGATGCTGAAGACACTATGGATGATCAAGAACTCTTGCAGTCCAGGGATGAAGCATTGGAAAGTGAACTAAAAATATTTGATCGGAAACAAAAACAAGAGATAAAAAAACTGGAAGAAGAATTGCCTCGTTGGGAAGCTTTGGTCAATGACATAACTGGAACTCAGACAAAAGATATGGACCAACACACAGTTGCTGTCCTCAAAGGCAGACTTGTCCGTTATCTCATGCGGTCACGTGAGATAACCTTTGGGCGTTCAACAGAATATGCTAGTGTTGACATTGATCTTTCCCTTGAAGGACCTGCATATAGAATATCACGTCGACAAGGTTGCATTCGAATGAAAAACAATGGTGAATTTGTTATCACAAATGAAGGCAAGCGGCCCATTTATGTAGATGGAAAAGTTATTTTGAAAGGTAGCAGAGCAAGATTGCACCATGAGTCTATTATTGAAATTGTAATGCTTCGATTTGTATTCTTAGTAAATCAAAATTTAATCCCACATAGCTCCAAGTCTTGCTCTTAATTTTTTTTCAAAATGAATATTCCAGTAGATGCACACATAAACGTTTGAAACTTGTTGGGGCATCCTTTGTTAGTTTGCTGCGGTGCCTGGCAATCTGTTTTACTTCCAAATTTGTGGCATTGTAGAGGTATATAACAGTTTGTTAACAAATCAACAACATTGGCAAAATCATTTCATTGATATCTTTGCAATATGTTAGAATGTGAGACATCAACCACCTATCTTACAAGGATTATTTAGTGGAAATTTTGTTTGGGAAGTAAGTTCACATGGCATTTCCTGAAAGCAAATATAGTTTTTGTAAGCAAATCTGTAGAGAACTTGTTTTGTTGGCTTCAGCTGTATCAGTCCAGTGTGTACACTTAATGTAGATTTTATTCACTATTGGCAAAATCTACTAGAGTTTAACCTATGCCTTTTTAAAACTAAAAGCACCAATGTTATATTGTCCATACAGCAGGGTGGAGAACCTGCATGTGCCATGCAACCACGTAATTCACCAGCTTGTTTTGCAAGTCATATTGTGACATTCTTGTTGGCATTATATGTCTTGTGTTGTGTATATAGACATATTTGTCATCACAGTAAGCATTGTTTTAACTTCAATGGTTTGGTCACATGATAGTCTTTGTTATGGTTTGTAGTATTAAATATGCTGTTTACACATCTTAAAACTTTTGATAAGGGTGTTTTGCCAGAACAAATGCACGTGGTGCTGGCCTGTTTTCATTCTGCATAGATTTATTACATACAGGTACATAATCTCATACCAAAAGTACAAAGATCAACTTACTACCAAGTTAATTTCTTAAACATGGCTGTAGATTTGATCACAAGTTGTATATGTACTATTTTAAGATTTTCTTAGTTCTGATTTTTGGAAATTGGCTCTTGCGTTTATCTTGTGTAAGTTTTATCAGTATTCCGTAAATTGGCAACCTGTTGCAGAATCATGATCTTGGCTATGGATTCTTAAAACTATATGTATTTTGATGATATTTGATGTGGATTGTATCAGATTCAATTTCTCAGCTGTGTCTGATGAAGTCATAAAAAGTAGAATGTATATGTTGTGTTTGTGTTGATTTTGCAGTTATGGATCCACTTAACCTTGTTGAATTAGATGACTGCCAATATTGTCCACATTCTGTTGAAACGGATGTTATGATGTTTTTGTTATTTACTGTTTTTGTGCAGGTATTGCAGTTCAGTACCTTTCTGGTTGTGCCGTTGATGTTGGCACAATAGCATGCCTAAGCTTGAGAAATCTAAACGCAGCTTAAGCCCTTCCCATTTTGAATCACGAATTACTAAGAAGCATAAGAAACATAAGCAAAAAAGAGACGATGCCAATGATAAAATTGTACCTTCGCATAGAACTTCTTCCTCTCCAGATGATAATATGATGAAGCACAGAAGAACAACTGATCGGGCAGGGGAGTCAAAAAGGGATAAAAAGCAGGATGATGCCTCAAAATATTGGAATGAGAAGGAAACACATAAATTTAAAAAACCTGCTGCGCAATCTAGGAAAAGCAACCAACAAGATAGAGCAGTTTCTAAAAGACATATTGATCAACCTATCAAACGTGAAGAAGATTTTGATCAGCGGCAAGAAGAGCTTAGCCGCAGAAGATTGCAGGGCAGAAATGGTGGGTTGTGAACACTAGAATATATGCTATTATTTTTACTAACAACTTCGTAATGTGCTAAGAAAGATTTTAACTAAGATGGAAGTACAGTATACCAGGGCTTGAAAAAATGTAAATTTCCTGGGAAGCTTGTTGAAACTTCCCGTGGGCGGCAAGATGAAGATGATTTATGACGCTGCAAAAGGAATGTTTTCTTGAAAACGTTGCACTCAAGAGCCTTAACTGTCACTGCATTCACATATGCCAACCTGGATTGATTCAGCCAATTAGCATCGGTTCACATTCAACGTGTAAACAGTTGCATCGCTGCACTGTACCATGCTACCGCTCGGTACACAAAATGAGTTACTGAAGGATTGCAAAACCAATGGAAGCGGCAAATCTTTGCTGCAAAGTGGAAAATTCTCACACCTAAGCCTTGCTTAATGCACTTCTAAAATTTTTATTTTGTGGGCAGTATTCAATTTACAAGGAATTTTTTCTACATGAGAGTTTTAGATAATTTATGCAAGTAATATGGACTGCTTACATGAAGCTTCGCAACAATCATCGGCATTTGGAAAACTGTAACACGATTTCTAACAAACAACCAAATCGTAGTTTGTAAACCACTGAGAGACTTTTAGACACTAAACTAAAGATATCCTATGGATAATAAAGTTTAATGATGTCAAACGCATTTGTTACAGCAAGATTGTATGTAACTTGCACAGTACGGTCAAGCAATTCCTACTCTCAAGTCGTGATCACGGCGTGCCTGTGGGTCCTGCACAGTATCAGCCAGTGGTTCTCAACTTTTCACTGAAGGGAGCCAAATCCAGATCTACCATTTTGTGAGAGAGTCGCACTATAAAAATTTTAATGCAAGTCAATTAACACGTTTTGTTTTATTGCAGAACGAGGTCTGTTACATGAAATATTAGAGGTTGTATTCATAGGCACAGCCAAGGGGGGCTATGGGGCCATTCTCCCCCCTAACTTTTAGAACATAGAGTTGTTTTGTGCTTTGAGAAGTGGTATCCCAAACAAAATAGTGTTAACAGTTTAGCCTCCCAATATTTTTGGTCTCCCCCAAATTTTTGGGCTAGTTACACCACTGGTTTTATTGAAAGACTGCTGAGAGCTGGATGAAAGGTGCTTGGGAGCCACATGCGACTTTCAGAAAAGTGGTTTTAATTTGCTAATGGTGCAGCATTTGAAGTGATTGTGGCGTCATGTTCCCAAACGTTGATTGTTGAGACCAGTTCGGTGGTGGCAAAATTGGTTTAACCGATCCGATCTGTAAAACGATATTCAGACTTAAAAGTTTCTGTTTAGTGAGCGTTCTACGCACATGCATTTTTTGGGCGCGAGTGTGCAGTTAGCAGAGTGAGCTTGTGTGTGGACGCTAGTTTGGGCACAAGTTGAACATTTTTGCTACAAACTTGATTGCGTTAAAGCTTTTTTGCACATTGTGTTACTTTCTGCAACAGAAGGTCTGCAGCATTGTCTTTAGCAAATACTGTATCCCTAATTATTGGGATTTTTGTGCTGCCTACACTGATTTATACTTATTGCTTCATCATATACAAAGCCAAAGATGCAAAAATCAACTTAAACATATTCGCAGCCGGGTTAATTCAAGAAATTCGCGCAAAAACAGCTGCATCGCACATGGCTTTGCGCGGGAATTTCTCCAGTCCAATAAGTGCTACAGACCTGGTGAAAGGCTCAAAAGACTCGGCAAGTCTTATAGTTCGCACTCGAAAAATTTTTTTGGCTGGGGGATGAGGATTTTTTGGGAGTGACGTCATTAGTGGATGGACTTTTAGGCCACCTTGACCCACTTCACCTGGCTCTGGGCCCACACTGTTAGATAGTAGTATTTTGCTGAAGTTTTTATTGGAAACTAAGCTGCAATCCAAGTCTTTTGATACTTTGGATGACCTATTGGGGTTTCCGGTTCAAAAGTTATGATCTAAAGTAATAAAAATGTTTGAGTAATTAGTTAATTTGATGATTAATTTGTTTATTTTAGGTCATAACTTTTGAACCAGAAACGTTGGAAAAGTAACATGAGCCAAAATGACCCAAAAACAACTTCACTTATTACATCACTCACAAATGATCTGCAACCCTCAACCAAAAATTTTTTTTTCAAGTGCAGACTAGAAGACTGACCGATCCATTTGAGGGTTTGAACAGCTTTCTAGCGCAATCAGCAGAGGATCTATGGCGGTGGTAAGGTAACTGACAACTGCTGGTTTTTGGCCGATTTCAAAGTACGAATATATCGTACCCTGGCTCTCAAAAGTGTTAAGAATTAGTATTGACTGTCTGTGACTATATGTTTGTAATAGGGCAATTCCAAATGTGACTAACGGGACATTTTGACTACTTTTTCATTTCTATAGCAAACATGAAATATAGAAGAAAACTAAGACTAGTAGCATTTGTTAATGATGACTCATACTTACTGTTTGCATGTTTGGAAAAATTCATCTGTCTTTTAATTTTTTGGTCATTTGAATATTTGTTTGTGACTAACGGGACAGGGGACAAAAGTACCAAATAAGAAGAATAAATTCAAATTCCAAAGTATGCTCATTGACTGCACAGATACTCTTGATTTGGTAATATTTTGTGGACAATATATCAAGGTTTTTAATGCATACATTAGGTTTCAATATTTGCTAGTTACAGTTTGGCAACAGAGATATTTGCAGAGCATGTTCTTGTGACTAACGGGACATTTTTATTTTATGACTATTTTGCATTTATTTGCAAAATAAGCCTCACAGTATCAAATCATTCTGATACAAGGCTGAGAATTAAATGAGTTAACTAAAAAAAACTTGTTCGAGATCACTTTTAACTGTTCAGAAGTCGGCATCCATTAGAACTTGACCTGCATTTCAAAATTATAAATTCAACTAACAAGAACTAATATTCAACCAATTTTTGCTAAATGCAAAGTTTGTAATAAAATTAGATGAAGATATCTGTAAATGACCATGGTGAGGTAAATGCTTCATATGCTATGCATGCAAGCAAATTAATCCAAATCTAAAAGAGCACTTAAATTTATTGGTTGAAAATTTCACTCAAAAACCAAAAAATAGCAAACATGAAAAATCCATTGCTGCACAGATCAAGATAGCCAAACATTATTTTGCAACAGCTTAGGCAAATGCTGAATGATAACCATAACAACACAGGCTCCCAGGCTCTAAAAATAATCAGAAGTTAAGAATACTGGAATAACCAATCTTGCTAAAAAAATTTAGAATACCGCTGCAACTGCATCTTCATGCAATCAAAGATGGTTTAATACTTCAGTTCAGCAGTAATTTTTAATACTGCCATAGCAATGAGTACCACTATAGAAAATAATGTCACAAACAGTAACTCATACTGCCAAATGAAAAGCTAGTTCAAATAAAACAAGAAAAAAGAACACTTAAAGCAACACCTCAACCTTACGAAATATCAGTAAAACTTAATAACATGGAACAACAGTTGCAATCATAAAACATTCACAATAAGAAAGACTAGTCAGATTTTGGATTTTTCTTTAGGCCTATAGTTTTTCATCTGCTTTTTTTGCTTTTCTAAATATTTTTCATATTTTCTTTCTTCGATTTTTTGAATGTACTTTTTTCTTTTCAACTGCAGATTTCGCCATTTTGATATTACTATCTGGAACAATGTGGTCTAACTACAAGCCTCCAGGCCACATGTGGCCAGCCACAGTTGTTTTCAGTGGCCCTTGGAAGCATTCAGGAAAATTCTTCAAACATTTGGATAAAGTGCATTTTCACAAGAGCAATACCTTTTCTGTGTACCATTTTGTTTTATACATTTATTTTGTGATCAAATCAGAAGGTTTACTGTCCTCTACTAACCCCTGACTAGATAACCTCTGTTTTTTGGGCATTCCTTGTCATGAGGAGTACATGTGGCCTAATGAACTCAGTACCACCAGATAAATCTGTCTATCTATCCGCTGAATGTGGCTTTCTCAAAGTTGCCCTCAAGCCGAATTAATTGCATATCCCTGTAACAGGCAATTTGATTAAAACAAGCATTTTATTAAAAATGTAAAATACTAACGGTGTTAGACTGCAGAAAGCTTCTGGAATTTAGTCAGCAAAGAAAGATTTCTCAAACTGAACGATTTTGCACTAAAATGCTATCAATTTGGAAACACATGTGTATGAGGGTTACATTTTCTATGATGAAGCATGTCAAATCTAAAAACAGAAATTTAATGGCAGGCGAAAGACTGGGTGATAGTCTCTGAGTTGCACCACTAACAATGGTATTGATGAAGGAATGATAGTATCAGAGAAGCCTCGACCACAGGTTTCCTTCTGATAGTGATTTGTATTAAATTGCTATCTGCTATTGTGTAGTAATTTCCATGACACACTTACGGATCTTCCTTTTTTCAGTTTTAAATGCTGCAAATCTGTTGTTTCATACATCATTCTTTTAGAAGTGGCCCACGAGTTGTCACATTTTTGTAAAATGGCCTGTAGGTTAAAAGAAGTTGGACCACGCTGTTCTAAAATAAACAAGCATGCCAGCTAACTCTAAACAGCAAGATGCACAATTAAATCAATTATATGCTAACATGAACAAAACAGCATTAAATTGCTAAAAAAGTGTTAATTAAAAAATTATTGCCATATTGCTAAAAGGTGCATCAATTTTAACAAGTGGCTTCTGGTATGAACTGCTACTACACCAACAACCACATGTCTTCAAAGGTGGGTAGCAGGGTAATAAAGCATAGTGTAAGGGACAAATGTAGGTATGATGGGTTAACATAAGAAAGTACAGTAAGACTACGAGGTGGGTTGTACAAATATGTACATATAGTAGAGATCACCTTTTAAATCCATTTTTCTCTACTAACACCATCACAGACACCAATATTTGTAAAAAGAAACCAGCTTGTCCTTTACACAAATGAATAACTTGGTGTTTCATTTCTTGAACATTTTTTCAACAAAACATATTGTGACTAACGGATATGTTGTGACTGATGGGACATTGTGATGAACGGGACAAACTCTTTTTCGCTATAAACAAAGAAACCATCAGTTTTGACAAAATTATCTGGTTTAAATACAAAGTAAACACGAAGTTATTAATTAATCTGAGGTATTGTGTCGGAAGCCTTACTAGCTTTTACAGGAAAAAACTTGTAACAAAAAAAATATGACTAACGAGACATCTCTTTTAATATTATTCAGATGCTAAAATTCCCAGTGATGAAACTCTACAATTAATATTACTATGGAAATGATTAGTTTACCATTGCTTCTAACCAAAAAATTACTTGATCAGAGAAATAAACAATTTAAGCTCATTTTAATGCACCCAAAAAAAATCAGCAAATTTTACAATTTTTTTTGTGTTAGGTACATGTGTTTGCATTTTTAAAAAATATACATTTTTGGCACCTGTTATTTTTGTAAACAGTGTTTTCATAAAGACTGATGTATGAAAAGTTATTTAACACTTCGTTTGCTTCAATTTTTTAGTTTTATTTTTTTCAACCCTGGATTACCTTTATTGTGGAATTGCCCAATAAATAACTAACCAATTTTCTGGAACAAACACAAAAAAATCCAGATCAAAAAGTACTAGCTTCGGTATCGGCATCCTGTAATGTAAGCTGTAGCATTTTTATGGTCATTCAAAAAAATTGTGCTCTAGCTGTAAGTGTCATGCCATTCCAGAATAGCATCAGGTTTCAAACCCTGATTGTTGCAGCCAGTTCGGTGGTGGTGAAATCGGTTTTTAACCCATCCAACCAGTAGAACGACCTGATCTGTAGAACGATATTCAGACGGTGTTAAAAGATTCTGTTGTGTGAGCGTTTCATGCACATATGTTTTTAGGCACGAGTGCACAGTTACCAGAGTGAGATTGTCAGTGGATGCTGGTTAGGGTGCGAGTTGAGCATTTTTGAATGGCACATTCCAAAATGGCATTCGGAATGCAATACCATTCCAATTGGTTACCGAGTAAAGCAAACACTAACCAAAGCAGTTGTACAAAAAAGTATTAACAATCTGAATGTATTCAAAATCTTTCAGCTAATGCTAGCGCCACTGTCCACTCTGCTATCTAACGCAATGAAGTTCGCTCGCATAAAGTTTTAAGGACGTGTTGGCTTCAATGTCCTCTGACTACATGTGTCATCATAGCAGCAATATTAAAAACAACAGCATTCCGCCACCATTATGAGTCCACAACACGCAATTAGGATCACCAAAAAAGCCGGACCATGTCTCAAAAAGAGCCAAAATAAACCAGATAGCAGTCCTAAGGCATATAGGCTACACATAAAACAATGCATAACCAAACACAAATAGATACTAAAAACTCATCAGAAACATCGATAAAATGTAATTCCAATTCTTAGAAGGATTTTCTTTCCCTGTAAATACAACATTCTTTGCACCCTGCATGGTCATAGACTCCCGTCAGAAAACATTCGTAATGAATATGCAGCTCAGACAATGTTTTGCCAGAGCCAAGCCTTTCAGACTGAAAAAAATAAAAAAGAAAAAGCCAGATTTTGACTGGTATTTTTGATTTTCAAAAAAAGCCAAGTGCATCAAAAAAGCCTGAATTTCAAAAATTGGCTTCAAAAATGCCAAATTGGCAACCCTGCACACGACCAGCAACTGCATGAGACCACCATTGTCAGCTAGGGATAATTGTTGTGTCACAACCCAAGACTAGGTATTGGACCACCGTGACTCAGCGAGGAAATTCATACAGTCCGTTTTATAGTTTTCTTGCAATTATTAGAATATTATTTGATTTTACTTGACTTGCAGCTGATTAATTTCTTGCGAGCATGTACGATTCCCCGGGAAGCTTCTCGATTTCCACACTTTCTGAAACCCCGACTGTACACTATCATCTTTAACATTGTTAGTCTAAATCATGGTCTCGAAACAATGGCATGCAGGCCAAATGCGGTCCATGAAGCCATTTTATCTGACCCACGAAGCTATTTCGTTGGGCCACAAAGACATTTTATCAATAATAAAAAGGTAATATATTTATGAAAAATTTGTTGAAATGTTGCAATGCAACATATTCTGAAACAATCACATTACGCAGGTTTTTTTAAAGGCGTTTTAGGGACCTGATTCGGGTCCCTAGACACAGAGAAAATTATTATCGGGTCCCTAAAATCAGAGAAAATCGGGTCGCTAGAATCAGAGAAATCAGGTCTCTACAGGTCCATACCAGGTACCTAACATTTTCCTTAAAAAAAACTGCATTACGTAAAATATTTGGCCCTTGAAATGTTGTGTAATAACTTATTTAGCCCTCAGACAAAAAAGTTTGGAGATCCCTGGTTTAAACTAAGATGGTGTTATTAAATAATCATGCAATATATGACACTAGAATTATTAACCTACGCATTATTATAAAGTGATGCACAGAATACAGTGATATGAGAATTTATAGTATTTATATGAAAAAATTATACATGGAATCCACTGGTATGTTTTATTTAAAGTATTAAAAAATGCTTTTTTCAAGTGACGCCAAGTTTATTGTAGTTCACACTGCACAAAGCAGGTAAGATCAATGAAATCATAATCCTATTGCATAAACAAATATTCATCTGTCATTTCCTCATTAACAAAGTGGCGGTAGAATCTATCTATCTATTGGCTGACCTTTCAAAAGATGAGTATTAACTATCCATAACATTTCTTTAGGGTAGCTCATTGTGTTAGTACTGCTGATATTAGAGATAAGAAGCTGGATCTTATGAAATAAAACTTCCCTTGAAATCCCAAATGTCCCAATGCAAGTTGAACACATAATTTTTGGGGAACCTTGGTAAGTGTGTATTCTGTCTTCGCATATGACTAATTTGCTGTGGGACAAGGACTACGTTGCTGTGCTGTGACCTGAAGATTTGTATTTTCACTTTATTTGCATAGTGCAGCAGTTAGGCTCTGCTTTAGGGATGCTGTAACAATTAGCACTATACATGCATTACTTAATTTGGTGTGGTTTAGTTTATATGCATGTTGTTATTAGGTACTGAAGCAAATAAACATTTGATATGCTCTGTTATGACTTGTATCAGTTTGACTGTGCATTGCAGATAATGATTTTGTCAACCATGAAAGGTCAAGACATACTACACAAGTGAAACAAGAAGTAGCAGGCAACTATGATCGTAAGTACAGTATAACTTTCTATTGTTCATGTGCTAACTAAAGGTGACATTAGTGACTTGTTTATTTCGCATATTTGCTTCTTCTGATGTTAACTGATCGATCGCCGGTCCACGATATATTCGTGGCTGCTGTCTGATGCTAGAACGCCGGTATGGTTTTCGTGCTGGTGCTTGAGTGGGCAAGGCGTTGTTTCAAAAAGGCTCTAGATGGAAAACCTTGCATGATAGAAACACAAATTCTTCACAGAAATGTTAGTCATATTGTGTAGTTTATGAAAATCGAAATAAAAAAAATTTTCCACTTTTTTTGGAAAGAAAAAACACCCTAAAACAAGGGTGGATTGCCTGTTTTT
>Ga0210059_1010245_pt1 | contig 14501 bp, 10 predicted proteins | sample Ectturendosymbi2_FD_188042 | JGI IMG/M metagenome (GOLD analysis project Ga0210059, IMG submission 188042) | Ecteinascidia turbinata endosymbiont from Florida, USA - Sample 2 (SPAdes) (version 2) | ecosystem: Host-associated > Tunicates > Ascidians > Unclassified | place: Key West, Florida... | reverse complement strand
GGTACGATGAAAGTGTTAATATACGCCAGCATCTGCTGGCTATATCGTGTATTTTTAATTGTATGTGCACGGCCGCACGAACTTTCATTGACGGCCGCATGCGGCCGTACGACAGCAGGTTGCACACCGCTGCTCTACAGTAAATGCTTCATTCACATGTTTAAAACCTATTAACAAACTTCTTGATGCTAACTATCGTTCAAGCATGAGTTGCAGACATGTATAACGCAGGCTGTTTTACGTCGACAATGACGAAACTGGCGGGGTTCTCATGAGCATTAGTTTGAACTGGAAGGACAAGAGAAAACACTTTCGAAAAGACATTTCAAGATTTGAGAGTATCGCGATATATGGAGTAAGTTTGGGGATAGTTTTGTTTTATTTTTTATTACTGTTTCGTGTGTCCAAAATCTAACATAAAAGCGGGTGATAGTTTTAGTATAAGAAACATTATTTTGACGGGTTGCTCTAGTTTCTCAGTTCCAATTTTCTTATTTTAATTGAACCGGTTGTAGTTTCCACGTCAAAAATCTGTAAAGTTTGAGGCATAGTATGAATCGCGACTCTCTGCGTAGTACTGAATGCAGTTTTATATTATGTGCTCAAAAACACACCACCAATGGTAATTGCAGTAGCTAGGTCCAACGAGAAACTAATATAATGTCTATTTTAGGATTATGCCTACGTCACTGACTCGGCGGTAAAGTTAGACCCGGAAACACAAGCGGAGAAGTATTTTGTGTGGGTAGTCAGCCTTAACACTCAAATATTAACATATTTCGAATATGAGATCAATGGATCCCCGAAAGGAGTTGCTATTCTTTCACTGACTGTCGCGGGTGATGACAACGATGGGAAATTGTATGACGAAGAAGGATCTGCTTATGAAGGTATACAAAATTTTATAAGCTTTTTGTAAACCCATGTTTGGAATTTTCAAGCAAGAACTGTTTCTTCGATCTAAATCAAGTTCTTTGAGAAACAGGCAACGAATCAAAACACGATCGTCCGTTTGTGCAAGTTCATTTTTCCTGCTCTTATAGCAACTGCTGTGGATAGATTATATTGATGTTGTTACAAGTTTAATAAGGGACTTAAACGAGAGTTTTGGGGCAGGTTGAGAAAAGTTTTCAATACTTTTAGTCATGCGAAATGTTATTAACCCGATTCCTTTCTAGATTGTTACAAAAATTATTTTTTGAATGTGAAAGAGGATTCTCCTATATTAAAACATTATCACGTTTTAAAACTTTTGCGACTTTAAGGAACAATTTGCTCAAATGGCTGCAATGGTAACGAGCTACATTTGTGTAAACCTGTTCATGTAACAAAAAGTTGCACCTATTTATGCTTAAGTTCTACTTTTGTGGAAAATTGAAGGAATAATCAGCAAATATGTATATTCAAGAATGACCTTTTGGCTTTTAAGTTTAAATTACTAAAATGGATGGGGTATTTGGAAAAAAAACTTTTCAAAAAGCTTTGATATCTTCAATTTTTTTTGTAGGACAAAAAATGGTGGACGATTGCGCTTAACAAATATAAACTACAGAACTAAAAGAATGTGAAAAACAAAAGTAGTGTTGGGGCGCGATGTCGACGGCAGATCAAATCACCTTGCTGACGGAAGATATCGAGGATAGCTTTTGACAAGCACAGCTTGTTCGGCCTCCTTCGGCTAAAAAGGATGACGGAGTTGTGCTTGTCAATCTCACAGCACCCTATGACACTGTATGGCATCGTGGCCTCACCTGCAAGTTTCTACCATTGTTACCTGAAAGGCACATAGTCTACATGATCATGAAGCTGGTTGGTAATCGCGGTTTCACCCTTACCACCGGTAACAGCAAATGGAGCAGATTACGACTCCCCAAGAATGGCGTCCACAGAGATCCGTCTTAGAACCCCTTTGAATAGATGGGCCACTGGTTGCAACACTAGTAGTAGTGCTAAACTGCAAATACTGTCTCAACTAACCAAGGTTAAAACCAGTTTTTTAAGGTGCATTAGGAACTCGATTCGGGTACCTTGAATCATAGAAAATCCATCGGATCCATAGAATCAGAGAAATCGTGTCCTTACAGGTCCATACCGGATACCTAACATTTTCCTTAAAAAAAACGTTAAAACACTACCTTTGTTGCAAAAATCTTAAACTTGTTTTTCACCGTCTGTAGAGCTTATGTTGATGCACAGAACCGCTTAAAGGCAAGCAATCAGATAATTACTTCTTTCACTTTGCGCAGTTTGCTGTTTTGTGTGTCTGGTAGCTAGAGATTTATCTTAAAAAATACAGCTACTAGCAAACATTCCGAAGATGTTCAATGTTTCTGGTTATTATCTAGTGTAGGTGTTCTATATCTTTAAGCTGCTTTGATTCGTGGTCGAAGACCTAAGAAAATCTGTCATCACATCATGCAATGGATTTTTACCTTAGTATAGGCATGTGAGATAATAAAACGATGCTTTGTCTAACCAAATGTTCTGTCTTAAAAATGCGTATGAAATTTTTTATTACCAAAAGCCATGCGTGATACAAAATCCAAGGTTTGTGCTTTGTGTGAGAATTAAATTTGATAATTTCAGGCACAGAACCCATTGCTAAGATCAAGAGCTCAGTTTACCGCTTATCAAGTATTTTCTCTGAAACGCCCGTGGCTAGATTACAGTATTAGAAATGATTCAGATGCTTGGACATTTTGAACTACTTTCTGAGCGACGAAATGGTCTAAATATATTTTAAGATACACGTTGGCATCTCCGTTTAATTGACATTTGACAAACAGTCTTTGATTCAAGATGTAAACCTTAACAGCTTTAGGGCATAACGCAGCGGCTGGCTGTATCATGTGTTAACCATGTTCGACAGGAAAGGCACTGTCGTTTGCTCCTTAACTTTAGCATTACAGTAGAGATTGCAAGCTTAGGTTATAAGAAGTTTTTTTAAGATTTCATAAACATTGCAGTAACATAATGTTGGCTTAGTTCTCTGGATGGTGCATTAAACATAAAAGATATTTAGAATAATCACAAGGCGTAATATTCTTTATTCGCGTCGATGCGCGGAACTCGCAGCACCTGATTTTGTTTGTTTATCGCAGAATCTGTTTCCAACGGCTGCTCCTCAGCATCCCCGTGCGAACAAATTTGTATTTCTCGAAAATATGGCGAACCAAAGTGTTTGTGCTCGTATGGCTACACCTTAGAATCACACACTCGTTGTTCTACCGGTAAGAAAAAAGTTGAATAATTCATAGAAAATCAGATAGAGCCGAGATATAAAATAAATGCGTCATTACAAGTTATTGATAGAAAATTACAATTAATTCAAATTAAACAAAAATTTAAGTTTTTTTCCTTCCTATACTTTAAAAATAAATTTGTTGCTGTAGTGTTTCATGTAAAATATGTGCTTGATCCACAGCGACGCTACGTCGAGCACTTACAAAATCGTTTATTTTACATGTTTTGTGCAGTTTCAGGGAAGATAGGAAACGATTTTGTCATTGTGGTGGATGATGCTCAGAACAAAGTTTTCCAGCTTTCACTCAATGTCAGCACTGATTTCCAGGCCTCAATCGTGTATTCATTTGGTAAGGATTTTATCAAAACCTAACTTAATTTGAAAATCATGCCTTCTCCCTCTTATGGTTGACTTGAACCTAGAGAAGTCAACTCCCGTGAAAGTTCTGGCAGTCGACGAAGCTCGTAATTGCACTTACTTGTGGGATCAAAGTTCCAATCGCTTGTTAAGGATTTTTCTAAACGATTCAGCGTTGAATGGAACTTTTGTTTCTTTAAGTGGAAGACAGGGTAAGTATTTTTTCTCAGTTGATGGCAATACATAACTTAGAAAGTACAATTGTATTATACTGGGAAGCTCTACTTGTTTCTTGAGCATCAGTATCAACTTGTCCCGTTCTTTCTATTAACTGCGGCGATTCTTGTCTACCCATATCTTCAACTTAAGTACTGCCTGTGCACCAGTCACAAAAATCAGCACGCATAGATGTTATTTAATGGAATCGATTTCGCCATTGTTATAACTATGTTAATAACAACCATTTTTAAAGTTAGTCAATTTCAAAAAATTACGTCATAATCTGAACTCATCGAAAAAAGTGAGTTTTTCGTGATTAATGTTTTGTACTTCTTTCACTGAATTTTTCTGACAATCGAACTGTTGTTTTTGAGATGTCCCACATGATGGTGTCACTGTAATCGGAATTCTCGTTTGAAACGAATGTTGGCCTCAAAATGCGATAAGAGAGCGTTTGTGCATCTATCGACGCAACACCTATTCTCAAATAAACGAACCGTGCAACACAGTAGATCTGTGGTTAAGAAAAAAAGCAGCCTGCGACAAATCTGAGGCGATTGTAATGGCACCTATAGCTACCGAAGAGACATGAGTGGACGGCAGCAAAAGTAATCGAGGAAACGTGAAGTTGCAGATGGTTTCAGCCTTTTAAGCAATGTCCATTTTATGCTACAGTAATCCCTGGTGATCGAAGCTTGCCTTCTGAAAGCGATCACACTCTTTCATAGACCTTCTGCCACACGAGTAAAGCAATATACTATCGTCATCTACTTCTGATTTTTTGTTTTTATTTTTGATTACTCTCCTGAGAAGACGCTTGCATACATAATATCGTGTTGGATCATTCTAACCAAGCTGCTCCAGTTTGGTCTTCAGAATTTGATGCAGGATTTACCTTTTTCTTCAAACCGAAGTAGAAGATTGAATTAAAGTTCATGAAAGCTTCGGAAATAACGAAACTGTATTATTTTTCATGTGTTAATTACCTAATTTGCTGCAGTACACTTGCTTCTTTGCAAATTTATGCAGTATCTCTTAATCCAGGCATTAATCATTGCAAAGACAAAGCAAAACTACCACAAACTTTTCATCTCATGTATTACCATTTTTCTATGATGCTTTTGTCAATATCACGTTTGCAGTAAACGTCGTCAATAAGAAATAAGAAAAGTGTGCTTTTCAGGAGTGGGAAAACGTTTATAGAAATTTTGTCCTTTTCTGATTTGCTATACACTTCCTATACACTCACTGACATAGAGGCATAGCTTTTGAATGTTTGGTTAAAGAATAGTTTATACATAGGGAAACTCCCTGAAAGGGATATTAAAAGGAAACTAGTGGAAAACAGCATCAGTGACTTTTGTGCAAAAAATAGATTATTCTAAGTTTTCATCACATCATCACCTTTAATCCTCATATACATTTTTACTGCAGTTAGGTGTATGGCTGTAGACACCCGAACAGGAAATATATATTTCGCGGACGTGAAAAGTCAAAGTATATACTTAACATCCTACGATGGACAATGGACGAAGCAAGTGTACAAGGGATCTGACGCAAATGTTGCTGTTACTAGGATTGGAGGAATTGCTGTCGATATCATAAACAAGTATAATGAAAAAATGAGTTTTCAAGCAATACTCATCTTTTTTCAATGAAGACAAACAGATGCCTAAATACTTGTAAAAATGTTTGTTTTGTTTTTGTATTACTGACGCATTTTAACTATCACCATACAGTGCCAATATTATTTAAATCAGTATTGAAATAGTTTTTTTTTTCCACAACCGGTGAATGTGCTTTTAAATATATTAGTCTTGCTCGGTAGATCTTGCCTTGAGCTACGCAATCTTGCGTGCAATTGCAGCTTTCTCTACTGGACTGAAAACAGCGGCAATAATCATCCAGGAAAGGTATGGAGGGCACGCTTGGACGGAGAAAATGAACAGTTTGTTTATGGAGAAATGATTGCACCTTCTGCAATACACATAGATTATGCAAGTAAGTAGGAAACATACAGTGAACCCTTTAGTTTGAAAAATCCACCAATTTTACCAGCAGGACATCTGCGTGTATAATGCTTGATTTTTTCCCGCTCATGAAAAGACACAATTGTCCGTTTGTTACATGTCAAACAACGAAAATAAAATCTGTAGCTTCAGACAGATCAGTTTTTCATTTGTCATTAAGAATAGTTAAAACTAAGGATGACCAGAATTTACCAAAAGGAATCGAAGTATCATTGTTATCAACAACCATTTTTTTCATATTTGTCAATACTAGTGCATTACACTCGTGTTTTTCGCCACTAGATGAATAAAATTTAAACTGAGCAATAGTTGCCAGTTATTTAACAACAAAATATTGGGAAATTTACTGTATTTCACTCAACAAATATGAGAAGTGTGAGACGCAGGAATGGCAGAGGTTGTGCAAAAAACTCATTTTTGATTACAAAGTAAATAATTTTTGCAAGCTAGTTTTCATTCGTCGATGTGGATCACGAAATGGCTCACAAATCTGATCGTTTTCTGCTTTTTGCTACCATTGCAAACTAGACTGGCAAGCAGAAAAAAAATATTTTGATTAAAAAATTTTGAAGGAAACAGCATCTTAGTAGCCGAATCTCAAGACCCAGTGGTATACGAAATGCCTTTGTCAAACCTTACTGATGCCAGTAAGAGTCAAGCATGGATCGTTCATGATTTGGCAAAACAATCACCCGGGCTTTTGCTAAATGCTCCAACGTAAGTATAAAGCGGTACTGGTATTTTCCAAAAAGTTTTGTAGTTGCTATCGTCTGAAAAACCGAGTTTTTTACAAGTTTATTACTATTTTGCTTTGGATGCATACCCGATTATGTTCGTTATTTCCATTTTTAATTTTATATTTCCAATTTTAATTTGTTCTGCGTGCTTAAGATGAAACATGTTTTGATCGCAGCATTTCCATTTGCAAAGGGATAATGGAAAAACTAGGTTGTAAATGTTTACAGAACTTGCAGTGCAAATTTTGAAACGTAAATAACAACTGCGATTTAGGTACTTTCCGAGCAACTCGTTAGAGCCTTAAAATGTTTCAGAGAAAGTTTCAGAGCCGCAAGCACAAATTGTTCAATGTGTGGAACAAGCTGCGTCATTCCTTTCGATCTAAAGGCATCTTGATTACACTATCCGCTTGTGGCCTAACTATTTTTATGACAAGTTAACGTTTCCTGTAAGCACAATACAGAAAGACGTAAAGACTTTCGTTACACACTGAACTGCTCCAAACTTACCAAAGAAACCGAAGACATTTAACAAAACCAACTCAAGAACAACAGATATTGGGTATGCTTTCAACCCAGTTACGAAAGAAGTGCAAAAGAGACCTCTGCTGTAAACAGAAAGACCTCTTTGGAAAACTACATGAAGATGTTCAGTTCATGTTAGAATGTTGCCTGTCGCATTGATCGCTGATGATAGTTTTTATTTAAAACTTAGCGGTTACTGGAATTTTCAACATGAAAAGAGTCCCTTGTTTTGTTTTAACGCACTGCTGGATGTAAATCGCAGTTCAAAACAAAACACTGATTAAGTCCAAATGAATACCTTTATCATTTAATTGCTAAAGACAAAGCGAAGCAGGCCTACTAGTGAAACATAAAAGCACATACCTACAGCGATAAAATGTTGGAAGATGAATCATTCGCATTAGGCTCCTAAATTTTAAACAAATTGCTTTGTTTTTTTGGTCACATCCATTGTGACCCACAAGTACACACGCTTAGGAAAATTTAAATTAAAATAATGTGCAAACCTGCATTTACTATGTTAACCAGGATTTCCATCAAAATAATAATAAAACTTTGCTTGCTACTTGAAATATAAGTTGTTATAAACTTTAGAGCCAAATACCAACATTATCTGGTCATTGGTATTATCTTTTTCGTAAGTGATACATGCTTAAAAGTTTCTATGCCTTCACTTTTGTTTGACCAACGAAGTGTTGTGAAAAAATTGAATTGTGACGATCACTACCACAGCACATAACCTTGTAAAGATATAAACACCTTACGATGAGCCTTTTAGCAATCATGAAAAAGTAGCGATATGCGAACGAACATTATAAATAACGCATTCTTTAGTACTTACTGCATTTCACTGTCAAGATATGACTCATTTTTTCATTACGCCTCTTTCAAATAGAGAAAGAGATTCTCATCAAATAAAAAATTTTGGTTTTATAATGCTCACGACATTAATGGAACTTAAAAATTCATTTTAATTGAAAATAAGGAAAGAATTTTGAAATAATTTAAGCATATTGCTGTTAAAAATTTTTGATATATTCTTCAAAAACAGAATGGGCGTTCTGGCAGGATATTTCTATTTTGTTGACAAACGGAGCAGTCGCATACACAGGTTGGACTTAAATGGTAGTGATGATTCCTTGAAAATATTTGGTCCAAATGATTTCTACAACATAACGTCTATGGTTCTTTTCGGGGAGAGTCATTTCAACCTGAAAAAAGGTAAAACGAATCTGCAAGGGTTTCTGTATTATTGCTATTATTGCTGCGACGATTACCGTAAAACCGTAAGCTCGCAGGAAAATTTACAGGAATATTGATCCAGTAAGATCGATTTTACTAAGTAGCGACTTACTTCGGAACGAAACATGAGAAAACCATACTCTTTTTAAAAGAAAAATGATTAAATGCGTTTAAAATATAAATGACCGTAAGAAAATACGAATGCACCTCTTTTTGCCGACTATATTCAGCCGTAGCAAAGTTCAGTAAATAGCACCAAAAGGAGAAACAGTATCAGCTTTTGATAACCCAGATATTTTCAAAAAGGTGGTGTAAATCTTGTGTTTAGCAGTTCGTTGGAGCAAACATTCTAATAATTATTTCCCGTAAAAGTGAAATGCTTGCATCTTTCTTATATGTACGTAAAATGATTTGAGAAGCAGCATGTTTATGGCTGCAAATTACCGAGTTCCATCATAATGCTATGTTGGCAGTTGAAACCCACACCGCAATTTCAGGACGGAGTACGATAACGATCGAAGAAGTGAAGTTACAAAAGTTTGCATTTTGTGCAGAGCATGTCTCCGACCCATGTGCAAAGCGAAAAGCGCCCTGCCTGCAGCTATGTGTTGCTTATTCTACCAATGAGTCCAAGTGCGTTTGTGACAACAACGTCGAAGAGATACACGAATCGTCTGCTTCAGGTAAGCAACACTTAGGCTAGTATTTATGTTTTTCAGTTTTATTAGCAACGTAACTGTCTAACATGCATCTCTGACATGACCGCATCAGTAAATGCACAGTATCAGCTGAATCTGATTAGAGGGATTGGAACCATTGACTACACGCTAAAGCTTAGATTCGCCCACACGGGCAAAAGTTTCAGCAGGAGGAATGTCATGTTAGTAAGTTACTCAACTTCATTTCAAATGTTACCAACAAAATTACAGCTTCAAGTCTAGTCGAAAGAATATTCTGAGCTGAATGTTTCTAAAGCAAATGATTTATTTTTCAGACGCGTCAGCTAAGGAAGCAAGTACAGCGATCCCGTCGACTGGAGTCACCAAAATACCTTTTACAACACTTAATGTAAGCAACGAAAGGCTAACGTCAAGCAGACATGTCGATGCCGAAGTTCAAACAGCACCAGCCCAAATAATTCCAACCACGGTGGACATCTTAAGCTCATTCACAGAAATTCACAGAGAAATGTCGTCACTTGTAACAACGCGGGAAAGATTCTACAACGCCTCGATGATAACGCACAGTGCGTAATTTTTTCTTTTCATGAGCTTTATTTTCGGAATTACTGGAAGTTTTGTTTTTGCCTGTCAACAAAAGTGAACCTAGTGAACAAGCTTTCAGCTGCTCTAACGAAACAGTTAGAGTGTAGAAACAATACATCAAACATGTAGAAACAAAACATCAAATATACAATAATTTTGTGCGCAAGATGTTTTGTAATTTATCGAAGGTGCCAATGTTACAATGTTGACACATGCACAAGATGAAAAGAACCTCGCTGTGCCAGACGAAACGAAAACATCTGGAGGTGAAAACGTTGCCTTCCAATCACAAGGAATTTCCACATCAACGCAAGGTAAAGTTATTTATAGCATGCTTAAGGCCAAAGTGAAGTGGTAGGGATTTTCCAAACTTCTAAGTTTGGTTTGAAATAGTCACAAACCTTGAAGCAATTGATCTGAAGTGCCCTAAGCTGGAATAGTTAGTGAGAAAGCATAATGCTTTTCCCGGCCATAGTTCAAAACTTCGTTTCGGTCGCCTCAAAATACTACGCTACGGTTTCTTGAACCTTTCTAGTAAAGAAACAGTGAACGAGTACAACGCTTGGCATGAGATGAAGCAGTGCATTGCCTTGTTGTAGACACCCGCGAATCGTTCAAGCGCACAGTCACCGAAAAAGAACTGTTACAAAAGTTAACTTCCATCACCGGTGACCTGGTTTACTTGACTGACAGCCGCATGTTTCGTTTGATTGAGAAACTATATGCAAGTGTTGAAGTAGTAGCTGGTTAGGTCAAGCAGGATTTGAAGTATTGGCATGTTGGCATATACTGGCATGACTTGGGAAAACCAAATGTTTGCAGAAATACAAGATGGAAGGTGAATTTTTCCTTCTACGAGTACTTTGTTGCAAAGTGCAATATTTACTTGACTTCGTATATCATTCTTTTGCTCATGTCGATTGATCTTAGTAAATTTAAGTGTAGCAATATATCCTCACAAGTGAGCCATGTACCACAAAATAATAATAATAAAAATGATTAGCTATGACAATGCGTGCTGGAGTTTTCGATGTTTGAATGTCAGTCTTTACAAACCTTCTCTGTTATTGGGAAACTTTTAATAGAATCTCGCATGTGCTACTGCGTGATGATAAGGCTACGTTTTGATTCTGATGTCTCTCATTTCACAAATATTTTCGTATTTTTGTGGTTACTGCAAATGTTGTTTAAATAGTAACTTAAGGAGATGATTTCTAGAAAATAAAGAAATGGACCAACAAAAGTACCATAAGCAAAAAATTTAATCACATCATTGATTATATAGGTTATCTTCGACTTGTTACTGTTACTAACCTTGCTGAAATTGCCCGAAATAAAATGCAAGTCTATGTATTTGAAAATGAGACATTCTCGAGTAAAGATCCAGAGAATATATTGCATGACAACAAAGCTTATCGCTGATAGTGCCTTTACCGAAAAATGATGTAAAACAAACAGTAAAAGTGGTTTGACTATGGTATGAAAAACAATACCTGGAGATTCAAAATAGTTTGATAGAACGATGTACATGCAACTATATTCAAAGTCCGAACCATTGCGTTTCCCAGAAGCCAAACTGCTGGAAAAAGTTACGTTCACGAATATAGACCTGTTCAGGAAAACTGGCTGAAATTTCGCACCTTCCACCAAACCAACTCTCAGCTTTTCAGTTAAGAGCAATTATAATTGAATTTTTCGTAATGGGAGCAATTAGAAGCAGCAAATGGAGGACTCTTCTGTTTTCAGTGGTTTCAAAAATGAACATGTTGCCTATCTTTTTCTAGAGTCCTCTCGTGAAGCCACAACGAATGGAAACGCAAATCCTGCGCAAAGCAGGTTTGCCATTCTCGTTGTCGTCCCTTTCATATTGGCTATGATCATTCCAATGTAATATGTGCGTGCTTTTGCGTTTGCTCAAAATACCCGCCTTCAGTTTACTGAAGTCTGCAGTGATTTCTTATCAAAGTTTGTTTCAAAAGAAAAGAGTCAAAAGTGTGATACGCAAACATTTTACTAGCAACAAGATTGTCGCCCCAATCCAAAAAACTTGCAATTCGCTGCAAATATGCAAATGCACAATAAAATAAAAATAAAGTCAAAGAAACTTAGCACTACTTGCGTTGATTCATCATAATTTGTGTAATGCTGATTTCTGCATGATAAACATTAAGCGGAAGGCCCTAATCGTTTCCAATTACTCCATGGCGACCGAGCATGGATAATGCATTGTTTTGCTTGTGCTTCTCTTGGTACCAGTGCAGTTGTTACATTTTTGGTTTCATAGACTTCTCGTTGTCAACTTCAAAAAAACTTTCATTTTCTTAATTATTTTTAGTATATAGTTCCACGGAGGTTCCATGTGATTTAGCAGTATTTAGTAGAAAGTTACTGGGCGGTAACTGTGTCGATTGGAATTTTCTGCACGTTCTTTTATCCTGAAATTCTGATAATATTGTACTAAACTGTGGTTGCGACATCTCTTGACAGAAAGTTGGAGAATTGTTTATAAAAACTGAAGTATATTACTTGCATTTGCCACAAATATTTTTTGCAGTACAACTACTTTCCACTACCCTTAACTGTGCTTTGTTATAGATCGCTGTTTGATTACGGTCCTTCAAAACACTGACCAGGTTACAGTATTATGTACGCATTTACCGATGAGCTTTTGATTCTTTATCAACCGCTTGCAAGTTGCAAAAACTGCTATCACCGATCTTATGCTTGTTATGGAAAAGTGTGTTAAATAGATGAAAAAACAAAAAAATTCCTTAGAATATTTTATAAATCTAAATATGTTTGTTGTTGCTTTCACTCAAACAACTAACCATCACTAGACATTGGAAATGATATTATGTAATGTGTTAGCGATAAAACACTTTTCACATGCACTTGGGTGTAATTTTTGTGAGTGCAATACTTCAATTGATTTGTGATTATTCAATCAAATTTGAAGCTCTTCAATGCTGTGTTCGTCTTTCAGTAAGCACAAAAGTTTGTAAAACCCTTTTTTCAGAAAGGGAAAATTACATACAAAACTAATTAACCCTACGTTTGAAGATAATAACCTCACCGCAACACCTTTCTGCAAGAAATTGTTGATTACCTACTGAGAAAATTTCTTGGTTTTTGCTTTATTTCGAAAAAACTGTACCAGTCTCTCAATGTCTATGAATTTACTACAACCGAAATGAAAATGTATTTTAGACATGGAGTAAAGCAACGTTTCTCAGTAATCTGAAACTATGTAAAGCAAGATTGTCATTTGAAACTTCTGTATAACTATGTTTTTGACTTTTTCGAACGACTAACCCCAATGTAATCGGCGCAAAAGTTTGGTTTGACCTAAATTTGAAAAGTATAGCCGCTTCTCTTGCACATTATCATTTGTTCTCGCTATCCTGTTGTTAGTCCTGCTCCGTTTTCAAAGTAAAAATCAGAAACACCTTTGGAAGCAAGAAGTTCTGGCAGTACAACTTTTACCATTTCGTTAGTATTTAACTTTTATTGCGTTTGTTATGATGGTTATGATGAATCAACAAAAAACTGTATAACCTATAGACTGACTTGATTGTAAACAAAATTTAATGGCCCACATCGGCCAACACAACTTTAGGCTATATTTGAAACAAACAAGAACAAATCAAAAACGCATATATGTACAGAAACCTCTAGAGCAGTGGTTTTTAATCTTTTTCATGCATTGACCCATTTTGCAACCCAATTTAACCTAACGACCCCTTCCGAAATTTTCCAGTCAGGCATACGAAATGCAGTTGCGTTTTGCACAATAGAAAACCACAATCACTAAAAAATAACGTACGATATCACCATGTTGAACAAAGACTCATCATTCATGCACGGTTTTAAATTTTTTAAATTTCAAACTCATGTTAGCATCAGCGAGAGAGACCGGTGCCGTATACAAATCACTCCACAGCACAACTCATTGAATACTAAAATAACTCCCAAGTTAGCTACCGCAGTCAGATATCTAATTTACAAACACAGCACATTCTTACCTCACAAAGTTACTCGTGCGTTGCCAAACGCAACAGTACTGCAATGGTCATAATCACACTACAAAACTTTGTAATGGTCATAATCACACTTAAATCAATTTTGAATGCAAAAGTAGACTATCATTTTTCCCAGGTGATCCTATTACTTTGGCTACTACAAAAAGTGTTTCCATATACGAAATATAAAACCTAGAAGTAATTATGAATATTTTTATCAGAAACTCTCGCGAAGCCTAGAAAAACAGCAAACAATCCCACCGCGATCGCTACCCATGGTTGAAAATCACTGCTCTAGAAGAAGATTGCATTCTCTGCGAATACTTTACGAATTTTTTTGTTTTGCGCTTCCACTTAAAATAAATGCTTTTGCAATCGTTTCGCACTCCGTGTGTTTTTTGTTTTTTAACCTTAGGGGAAGGTGGGGCACAGTAGTACTAGGGGCACAGTCGTCTTTTTTGATTTATTCAAAAAGTTGAAAACGCTGAACTTTAAAGTTTCCATGGTGATTTAGTCTCATACCAGCCGTAGTACTAAAGTTAATTTTTCCTTGATAGGCCGCCGTTGTTACGAGTTACAGAGTAAGTACAGGGTGTTTCACAATTGTTGAAGCAAAGCGGCAGCTTCTAAAACCTTTATCGATGACCTTATTCATTTTTCTCTTTCCAGATTGTCATAGGGAAGAAGTTAACCTTTCTATATATTAAACAAAAAATAGTCTAATGATGCCTTGGTTGATGGAGCAGAAGATCTTTTGTGTAAAGACATATTACGAAACGAAGTCTTTCCAGATTGTTCAAGCAAGGTTCAGAAGGAAGTTCAGCTTCAACAAATTTCCAAACAGGAGTCAGATTTTCAAGTTG
>Ga0210059_1010244_pt1 | contig 14504 bp, 9 predicted proteins | sample Ectturendosymbi2_FD_188042 | JGI IMG/M metagenome (GOLD analysis project Ga0210059, IMG submission 188042) | Ecteinascidia turbinata endosymbiont from Florida, USA - Sample 2 (SPAdes) (version 2) | ecosystem: Host-associated > Tunicates > Ascidians > Unclassified | place: Key West, Florida... | reverse complement strand
TTGTTTCATTCTCGATTTAGATTTTTTTTCCTTTTGTCTTCGTAATAATGTGTAGCTTTGTACTAGTTGGTACAGTACTTTAAACTGTATATCTCTGCTGCATCTCAATTTATTGCAAGTTTTTTTTACTTATATTTGAAAGCTTTTGGAAGTATTTTCTGACGCAACATTTCAAAGTACTGTGGTTGCTTGTAGCACAACCGAAAATACCCAAATAATAAAAGAAAAATTATTATGGTATTTCAAAGTGGTTTATTGGTTAAAAAACAATACGGGGCAGGTGTTTTGAATATTTGCCATGATTCTTTAATCTTTGAAGACCAATTTACAACTTTCAGTTTTTAAAAATGCCGTCCCCTCGTAAAAATAAGTAGTAAAAATAGTAGTAAAAATATTTGACTAATTAGCTAATTACATATTTAATTAATTTTTTTATTTTAGATCATAACTTTTGAACCAGAGACGCTAGAAAGTCGATCAAAGGCTCAAAAGACTCGGACTCAAGCGTAGTTTCCAATAAAAACTTCAGCAAAAGACTTTAGCGGTTGGGTCCTAGGCCAAGTAACATGAGCCAAACTGGCCCCAAAACTACTTCACTTATGACATCACTCACAAAAAATCCGTAACCCCCAACCAAAAAAATTTTTTTTGAGTACAGACTAGAAGACTGGCCAATCCTTTTGAGCCCTTGAACAGCTCTCTAGCACATTCGGCGGAGGAGCTATGGCATTGGTAAGGCAACTGAAAACTGTTTGCTTTAGGCCAAAATCTAGGTACGAATATATCATACGCCGGCTCTTAAAGTGTTAAGCAGTTGACAATGTTGTTTCTTGCGCAAGAAGTTCTATATTGATTTCGAGTAATTCACTTTTACATTAAGATGCAAAGTAATCAGAGCAATTGCAATTCAATCGTTCTTCTCCACAATGATTTTGGAAGTATATTTGTAACACCGCCATCTTGATAATACAGCATGCTTCACAGAGGAAGTTGTGCATCGATTTTATAAGTGTATGTACGTTTCGATAAACATCTCTCATTGTTGAACATGGTGCTGATAAAATACTTAGCTCGTTGAACATTTAGTAAATGTCAGCCATACAGAAATGAGAGTTGTTTGTCCATACGTACATACTAGAACCCTGCGCGGGTTTAAATTTTTTGTCTGCTCCCACCCTGCCTGAGTGTGAGAATTGTTGCCCGCTTCTGCCCCCCACACTTCTAACCCACACTCGCCCTGCTGGCCTTCCCAACCCGCACCCGCTTCGCACTTTTTTTTATCTCAAACCCGCACCTTTAAATCACTGATTTAAATCAAATGATTTCAAATGATTCAAATCAAATGATTTCAAATTATTTAAATCAAATCAACCTAAACCAAATGATTACAAATGATTTAAATAAATCAAATCATTTTAATCAATTAACCTTGTACTGTAGAGTGATTATGACCACATTCTAAAGACATTTATAAGTCATCATGAAAAAGGCAAACCAATCTTAACACTTTCGTTGTTACCAGGTGGTTTCCCGTGGTGATATCCACGGTTGCTGCATGGCTTTGGCAAGAAATTCAAATCCCAGAAAGGAGATACTGCTAAGCTTTTTCCAGCTTTAGGCTAAAATGGTAAACCTGGCAACAGTTTGTTGCCTTCACACTAATCAATTGCCAAGATATCAAATCACTTTCAAAAAATTTTAGGCTGCATGACACTGCAACAAATTGGGCCTACCAGAGCAACGTTTTTGCAAATGTTTACTTCAGAAGCATTTTTAGATAAAAAAAAAATCAGCCAATGCTGGCTTTAAGCAATTAACCTTCATCAACATCCCTAAATATGCTAAATGTTTGCAATGCATTCTTTAGCATTTGCAGCATGTCAAAGCACTTCAATCGCACAAAATTGCAGTTCTGGTCTAGTGGACCTGGTCCAATTTTCAATAAAAATGTATGTTTATGACCATTGAGAATAGTGGACAGCATAACAAACACGTTATGTCAACCTTTTACGAAAGTGTTAGTGCAATGAAGCGACTTCAGGGAGCCATATTTTTAGCAACTGTGAACTACATTCTAAAGAATAAGCAAACTTTGCAACTTTGCATTGTACAACAATTTCAAATGCACCTTTTACAGTCAAACACAGAATACCTGTAGCAATATGTTCAAAGGCAGATGGCAATCCAGCTCCTCCCTTGTTATGTCCAACAATATACACACTATACATATAGCCAGATGTCAGTTGAGATATGGTCATAGGTGAGTTTAGACCAAAAACTGTCTTATTGGCTGCATCTCCACTGGGTTCTATTGCAGTAGCAGAATAATTATCAGCTCCTTTATTGGGTTGATGGAAAAATACCCGAACCTACAAAGAATGCTGCTCTAAGAAATGTGATGAAAAAACAATTACTTGCAAAAAATGGCAACTTACTTGACTGGTATTGTCCAAATATCGTTCAAGTTTCCATATTTTAGCAACAGCTGGCCCTGTACACAAGATAATATGAATTACCTTTAAAATCAAGACTCATGCAAACATTGTGTGGCAGAGACAACGCATTATCAACAGAAACAATAGCATCAATAAAGGTTTTATAGCTTCAAAATTTTAAACTTTATTTCAGTCCATAAAGTTTGTGATCAGTCGCCAGCCATTTTACCAGCCAAATTTTATTCCTTTTATGTTAAGGAGTCGGAGTCGGGGTTGGAAATTTTGAAAAGGTCAGAGCCGGGAGTCAGAAATTTTGGAAATGCTGAGTCGGAGTCAGAAATTTGGTAAGTCGGATATTTTACTTCCAACTCCACAACCCTGGTGGCTAACAGTAAGAGTAATTGTTTTATAACTAATGACTAAAGAAAAGGAATGACAAGCAGCAGCAAGATGGTCCATTAGTGATTTGATGCTGTTTTGTTATGGCAAACAAAAGCAGCAGCATTTGGAAACAGCAGTTCATGTACCAAGATGTGTAACTTTGTTTAAGCATATAATGTTGCAAGGCTGAACAACCTATCATCTGTGTGGTGTACGAGAAAACACCAATAGTGATGATATTTTTGTTACCTTCGTGGAAGGCATGATGAAGAACAGCAGATAGATTTCAAATACGTTTGGAACAAGACTCATTCAGTTTACACTAAATTTCAGCTCAAAGGGAGACAACATAGAACCTAGAAATGAGATATGTTTCCAAATCACAAAAACAAGATCTTACAAGACTATGAAGTCTAAGCAGACAGCCAATTTCTTTGTTAACCATATCAAATGCTGTTTTTTAAACAACAATCAGATCATGTCTGCAGTAGATCTGTTGCAGCAGAAATCATACAATGATTCAGTGTAGAGCCTCTCCGACAAAGAGTTTGGATGCAATTTAGTGCAACCCTGACAAAGAACTTAGGAGATTGACCTGTGTAATTGTTGCAATCTCTTTTTTCACTTATATTATTGTGTAATGACCTAACTTTGCAATCCCCCACTTCCTTCAGAAATGAATATTCATTCTCATACTTGTAAAGCACCAGAATGAAATTACAGTAGACTGAAGCACTAAGCAATTTGACTGGAATATTATCAAGACCTGGTAATCTGCCAGACAGAAAAGCTTTGGTAGCAGTGTGAAGTTCCTCAATATTGGATTGTTGTCCAGGTCTAGCAAGTAGCATAAGCAAGGGATCCTGATAATTGTGGCATGGCTGATTGGCCTTGGGTGAGCATACAGCTACAAAGAGTTCAAGCCACAGCTGATTGCTGCTGTTTGTCTGTGATTAGTATACTGTACGCACATTTTTAGGGATAGACTTTCAATTTTTAATTACATTCACATTGGAAGCTGCTTGGCTCTTTAAGCATATATTCCTTGGTTGATAAAAAAACAGTGTGTACTATTGAGAGATGTGTTCTACCTTTATTAGCCTTTTGAAAAAGGAGCAAGTTGGATGCAGCACGCAGCCTGTGCTGCAAGTGAGTAGCATTTTTCCCCTACTAAAGAAACAGCACACCAGCATTGTTAGGAAACCAGTAATCCACCTAGCATTTAACATCTTCTTTGCTGAATGATGCACATATGCATCATGCGTTCAAATGCACAGGGTGTGGAATGGCGCATATATGCGTCATTCAATTGAATATGCCGGGTGCGGATTGATGTGTATAAACGCCAACAAGATACCTTGCAATGAAATTTTCCACAAATGTTCTTCATATCAAGACACACTAATCCTGAAAATCTCGTACAAATTGACCAAAAACTTTGAGTTGTGAAATTTGTAGCAAACCATCTTACTAGGCCTAGGCTACAAGACTTTTTCAAAAAAGTTAGGTGCGAACAGTTGTTTGGTAACACACAATGACATTTTTTGTACTCATTCGGTTGCAATGAAAATTTAAAATAATGTTCTCCATACCTACCCACATACCCACATGATCTCTGAAAATTTCAAGTAATATCAGCAAGACCTTTTTCAGTTATGTTGTTTGGTATCAAGCAACAGTTTGCTAGGCTTAGTCCACAACACTTTTTAGAAAACGCTTAGGTCTTGACAACAACAGCAGGGTGGAGCAGCTGTTCTGTGAAGCACTATAACTTTTTTTAAACTAAAGTTTTTGCAACAAAATTTTACAGGAATTAATTTTAAATTGTTATGAATTTTTCTGAAAATTTGAATCCAGTGCATCAAGAACTTTGGGAGTTAATACTTGTTCAATCGAGCAACCGGACTCTGTTCTCAAGCATCAGAATAATTGTTGGTGCGCGTGGCTGGCAACATGCTACTTTGGGTTCAGTAGCTGTTCAGTAGGGTGCAATTACTTTTAACATACTTGGTGTTTTGCAACCAAAGTTCAGATGAATGTTCTTCGCGTGAAAATGCCTACTACCTGACAATTTGAGGTCAATCTGGCAAGTACTTTGAGCTATTCAATTTAGTGTATAGCTGTTGGATGAAAACAAGCTAAAAACCGTGCCGCACCAGCTGAATGATCGCATGGAATTCACATTGCAATGAAGGTGTTAAGTATTCCAAATGTGTCTTTTTCAACTTGAAACACCATTGTCTCGTGTGGTTTATTCATTTATATATTGTTGTCAGACATGGCATTCTCAAATGATAGTTGGCCAATATTCACAGCAGTGGCCAACACGAATACCTCAAAAGCTTGCTCGAAAGTGAATCTATTGGCAATTTATTTCACAGGTAAACTATTTGAATAAGGACTAACGAAGTGTTTGAATACACAAAGCTAGTTTCCCTTTAAAACAAATTGCGGTAGATTCACTTCAATAGTGATCTGTTTTCAACAGTGATTTAAACTGTTGTTATACATAGGTTGTTTAGCAGTTTGAGTTTTGCAAGTTCTAGTAAGGTCAGCATTTAAGATAGCTAAATTATTCAACTCTCGCTTCTTGCCTCAAGCTGCAGTTTGCGTATTTTTTGTACTCTTGCTTTAGTGTCAACATTTCTCTAGTAAAGTTTTCTTACTGGCTTTGCAGGACTGAAGATGTGTTTGAACATACGAAACTAGTCTCACAGTGAAACAAATAGCAGATTGGGTCACACTGTGGCTTATGATTAAAAGATAGATGCGTGCAAGTTCGAATCTTCGCAAAATTTTGAAAGCAGAAGCAAGCAGGCAGATTTCTGAGATGTTCGTAATGAGGCCATAGCTTGTATTATTTTTCATAAAGGGCATCATAAGTAATCATATGGAACAAACCAAAACATTTATGTTGCCAAACAAGACAAAACACTAGCTCCTACAAATTCAAAATTAAGCAGCAGAATTTACTTGTAAGACCAGTGGCCTCATTTGATGAAACAGATTCAGTTGTAATGTTACTTCCTGAAGAAACAGACGTCACAAAGAACGTGTACAACGTATTGGAAGAAGGAACAAGAATATCAACATCAATCTTTCCAGGAACCCAAACCACCGTTTCATTCACCATCTGGCTGTACACATTGTACTTTGAAATTAAGCCATCATCAGGAGGAAACCAAGACAGCTTCACATAGGTTGAGTTAGCATCTCTAAATGTAACATTTCTTGGTGGAAGCGGATCTAAAAACACAAAAACCAAGAAGCACATAAAACAATGAAAAAGAATAAAAACTGGAACATTTTGCCAAAATATCTTACTTACCTTGGGACTTCTTCTAACAGGTACAATTAGATACAAAGATACTATTAGATACACCTCTTCTACATAAATAAAAAACCTGTTTCACTACGAACAGCTACTACAACCCCTAAAAACAAATTTTTTTGCACAGGGGACAGGTAAAAATACTTGTGATTAACAGTATCTGCATACTAAGAATAGACTTTGCAAACCTATTTCAAGGAAGCCTAGCTAATCGTACATATTAGGTTCAACAAACACTTCTCAGTTTGTAAACTTAATGCAGATACATGTGCCAAGGTACACTGGTTGAGAAGCACTATTCTAAACTTCATCAACTTTGAAAAGTGGAGTGAAAATTTAAATGTGGTGGTCAAGAACATTTTGACTTCAACACTGCAATACTTTCGCATTATAGCATGTGCCCTTGTTGCAAAAGAGAAGAAAATCTGACAATGGCATTTAAAACTAAGTGTGCCATGTGTCAATACTCTGCGTGATCTGTAACTCGGTAACATGCTTTGGGTTGTTACATAATGCCATAGAACACACCTTAAGTGTGACTGTAAAGATTCATTTACTACTCAAATTCATCATGCAGGTGTTCCAAGACTGGCCTGTACTACTTGCGATGCGTTTTTCTCAGTCAATAGGGTTTGTAGAAATCAGACAATGAAAAAAAAACATAAGTTGGCACAATTACATGCTTTTCAATATACCCATGATTTCACATATTCAAAAATTATTTGGAAAAAGCCTTATCTATTTGACATGCAGCAAGAGCACTTGCAGAACAGATAGGAACATGGAACTTCTGCAAATTTCAAAATGATTTTGTGCTCTTGAGTGTTGGAAGAATTTTTCCAGGATGTTGCAGATTCTGGACTTTTCTAAGATATCCCCATACAAATTTTTTGTGAAGGTGCACCAGTGGAGAATTTTCATTTCGGGAATGTCTCAACCACAACAAAAACTTTTTAGATATCAAAAAGGAAATAGTTCATTATCTAATTTCAAAATCCAGTGATAAACGTAGCGCTCAATCAACATATGTTCCAGCTTTGGAGTACAAACAGTTCTCAATTGACAAGAAATATAATGATATTTTAAATCTGATGACATTAGACTCTTGGTTGCATGTTAGGATCAACAATCCACACAACTTCGACAAGCTCTTTTTCACCATTTCACACATTTATAGGAAAACTGTTCCTATCCATTTAAAAATTTATCAACATTCAACCAAGACTTATCGCCATTGTCATGAACGATTACTACACTGATTTGACTTCATAAGCCAATAATGACTGCATGAAAATGGATAATTATGCAACTAGAAACAACCTAACTGACTGATGTTCTTAGTTTTATACAAAACAAAAAGCAATATTAATTGCAACTCAATTTTTTGTTTTGCATATATCTTTCCAGAGTGGTTAGTCAAAAAAGTAATAAAATATATGCAATAAAACTGATGTCTTATAAAAAAAGAGCACAAATGAAGTTCCTAGAAATCACAAGTTTCCAGAACCCTATTCCCAAATACAGGCAAAAATTTATATAAAACACACAACAGTGGCGTCAAACTGACTGCATGCCCACGTCACATTATCCAACTGTACTTCTCATACCACACAGAAAGATATTCAATCAGGTTCAAAATCTCAAACTCTTGACACCACTGAAAAATATGCAGGTCTTCAAGTAAATGTGGCTTAAAAACAATACTGGAACCTTGGCCATATTCCAGGCAACAGTACAAATATTCAACTTCAGTGGGAAACAGCTTTTTTCAGCTGTGCTACCCTGAACCCAGAGAAGAGTACTGTTTGTCACCACAACTGACAAACAAATTAATCATTTCACCATTCACTCAACACTCACTTGTCCTTTCATAACTTGAATGTTCTGATGTTTCTCCAGAAAGCCCTCCACTAAATGCTGTTACAGTGAAATTATACAACTGTCCTGGAGTCAGGTTTTCAAACGTGTAGAAAATACTGTTGCTTATGGCATTCTCAACAAATGTTTGATTGTTCACAGCATATATTGTAACCACAAATTTATCGGAAATGCCTCGTATATCCCATGATGCTCCAAGTTCAGTAGTGCCTGCATTTGCATTTCCAGGTCGTGTGAGGGTCAGGTTTTCAGGTTTGCTTGGTCCTGAAATACAAAAAAGGTCACACTCAAGCCTCTTCACTCAATTTGTTCACATGCATCTTAAAATCAATTTCACAATTTGAATGTGTCAAAAGCACAGGTGGTGAAACAAAAAACAACCATATCACAATACGCACAGATGACATGCTTTCCTAAATCAGTTCACCACAATGTGGATAATACAGAGGCAGCATTCTAGAGCAAAAGACATAAAACATATTCGAACGATTTTCAAAACACATTTTTTCAAATATTTCATTTTCAATTTGAACATCTTTTGCCTTCTTGAAGCTGAACATTGGAGACCTAAACTAGTTGTTCCCAAACCTTTTTCTGACTGCACCAAACATGGCAACTCAATTTCAACTTCATGCAGCAAACTCAAGCTAATCACTGACATAGCCTGAAGAAATACATGAAAATCTTGTCTTTTCAATTTATATACAATACAATAGAAACACACCATACACCTATCAAAAGGGATCGTTGCACAAAGGACAGGAATGAGCAGAGCATGTGATTCACTGTAGATACACAACAGAAATTAGATTACAGGAAGCCAAGATACTTGATCAGAACAGGGGCCTGTAAAAGTGGGTCGCCACCCAAATTCAGGTTACAGACCTTTTACAGTGGATAGCGAAATAGAGAAAATTGCATTTTAAATTCACTGTTGTCATTAAAATGAATAAAAACAAATTGCTACTGCCAATAATAGTCTCAAAAATTGATATTGAATAGTGAAGTATCTTCCACAAAATATTATGCTTAGGAAATGTTTGGGTCATGAGAATTCAGAATTATTTTTTACAGTCATGCAAGGAAGTGCTTCTAAACCACTGGCAAAGAACAGGTCCAATAAAATCACTCTCAGTTTAAGAAATTTGTAACATATCGAAAAACCAGTAAGTTCTATAGTGCCTGCATTTGTATTTCTAGATCGTGTGAGGGTCAGGTTTATAGGTTTGTTTGTTCCTGAAGTATAAAAAAATTTGCACTTGAGTATCTTCACTCAACTTGTTCACATATATCTTAAAATCCCTTTGAAGTTTAAATTCATAATCTGAATGTGTCAAAATCACAGGTGGTGAAGCAAACAAAAAACAACCATATAACAATATCCAAGAACAATATGCATTAATGAAGCAGTTCACCACAAAGTTGATAACATATAAACACCATTGAAGACATAAAACAACTTCAACTGATTTTCAAAATTTTTGAATGGAATAAGATAACAACAAAATAAATTTTTCATTTTCAATTTCAACATTTTTGGGTCATTGAAGCTCAATACGGGAAACCTGAACCAGCCTGACTTTTTCAACTGTTTTATCATCAAGCTGCAAACTGAAGCCAGTGACAGATATGAAGCAAAGAAACAGCTGAACTTTTTGTTTTTCCAATTAATAATGAAATACAAACACTCCATACAGATTTTGAAGGGTATCATTGCACAAAGGAGAGGTGATGAGTAGTTGATTCACTGTAGATACACTACAGAAATCATATTTCAAGGAAGCGTAGCTAGTTGTAATTAACAGGTTCAACAAAATCACTGCTGGTTTTAAAATTTTTAACAGATTGGATGAGTCAAGTCGCATTGGTTGAGAAGTGCTGATCTAAACTTAAGTTGTCCAAAACTTATGACAGTGAAATTAGGATTTGAATGTGGTGGTCAAGAGCACTTTGATTTTAACAGTGCACCATTTTCAAAGGATTCAACAAACAAAAATGATTTTCAACTTGAATTTTAGTACGTACCATTGTTGCAAACAACCACAACATGCATTACAAAGCAAATTTCCTGTATTTTCTTGTAGGGAACTTGGACAACAACATCAAAGGGTAATTGATTGCAATCAGCGATGTTTGTGCCATAATGGCAGAAATTTAGTGGTGTTTTCACTTGCACGCCTAAATCAAGTTGCAGTAAGGTCAGATACTCTGCATAGTCTCAAAATATGAAAGAATTTCAACATTTGTGAAACTTTTTTTTATATATGAGACATAAGGAAAATGTACAAAAGTTGAAAGCAGGTTGTCCATGTGTTTCGTTGAAGTTTTCATTGGAAACTAGACTTGAGTTCGAATCTTTTGAGCCTTTGATCCACTTTCTTGCGTTTCTGGTTCAAATGTTATGATTTAAAATAAACAAATTAATTAATTATCGGTTAACTAATTAACGAAATGTCTGTTTACTTTCGATCATAACTTTTGAACCAGAAACCCCAGCAGGTCATATAAAGTGTCAAAAGACTCAGATTGTAGCCTAATTTCCAACAAAACCTTCAGTGAAATACTACCATCTGACGGTTTGGGCCCAGGGCCAGGTGATGTGGGCCAAGGTGGCTTAAAGTCCTCCAATTATGACATCACTTACAAGAAATCTGCACGTCCTAACCAAAAAATTTTTTTGAATGCAGACAAGAGGACTTGCCATGTCTTTTGAGCCTTTGAACAGCTCTCTGCTGCTTTCGGCGCCAGAGTTGCGCTTGCGCAAAGCCACATGCGATCCGATTTTCATGACGCGATATCCTCAAACATTATTGGACGCAAAAGACTTAAAAAAAAGTGCTGATGATGTCATCCAAAAATCGTTTGTCCTTCATGTATTGTTTTGCACCATCAAAAAAAGTTGAAACAAGAAGCTTCGTATATTTCACATATCTTCTGGAGGTTTTAATGCCTCTTCACCCTCACCAGCTGGCAAGTTACAGCCTATTACAGTTCAAACAAACTGGCTAAAATCACCCTTTTTTGCAACTCATAGGTATAAACCCAGGATGTTGTACTGCTGCACCAAAAGCACACAACCAGATTGGTCTAGACTAAACCAGCTTTTTTTCGCTACACATTTTAGTCATTTTGCTGACGCATTTTGGACACTGAAACATTTCAGTGATTTGTCTCACAGTTGTTTCAAAACTTGCCATAACATTGTTTTCCAGCCTGTATTTTCAAAGAATCTGACCGAAATGACTTAATTTTTTCCAGTCATTTCAAAATCGTTTCGGTCTATGACTGAAAAAAAACAGGACCACACATTTATCAAGCCCTGGGGGTGAGACAAATCACTGGCCCACACACAGAAGATTGGCAACGCCATTTTGGATCTTTCCACCATCCACAAAACTTCAGCTTCTGTGGCACTTTAGACACGCCGGCAATGGGTTGCATGCCCCTTGGTTTAAAGGATGATGCAACAGACCACCTGCAGACTTCTCAATCATATTTCAAGCATGCCACAAAGTTGTATATAACAGGTTCAACAAAATCGCTCCTATTTGGAAGAATTTATGGCACGTTGGATGTGATAAGTTACACTTGTTGGGAAATGCTGATCTAAACTTATGTTTTTCAACAACTTATAACAGTGGAGTGAAATAATGGATGTGATGGTCAGGGTTGACAAAACAATAATTAAAAAAAAATTTTTTTCAAATTAATTCCAATCAATTTGGCAACCGGGTGGTTTCGGGGATTTTTGGAAAAAAACGCTTAAACGCACGTGGCTTTGCGCGGGAATTTCTCTGGTCCGGTATGCTCTACAGACCTGATAAAAGTCTCAAAAGACGTGGCAAGTCTTCCAGTCTGCACTCGAACAAATTTTTTTTGCTTGGGGAATGCGGTTTTTTGTGAGTGACGTCATAAGTGGAGGACTTTCAGGCCACCTTGACCCACTTTGCCTGGCCTTGGGCGCCAACCGTTAGGTGGTAGTATTTTGCTGAAGTTTTTACTGGAAACTAGGCTACAATCCGAGTCTTTTAATACTTTGGATGACCTGCTGGGGTTTCGGGTTCAAAAGTTATAATGTATGTTAGTAAAAATATTTGACTAATTAGCTAATTAATTAATTTGTTTATTTTGAACCAGAAACGCTAGAAAGTCGATCAAAGGCTCAAAAGACTCAGGACTTCAGCCTAGTTTCCAATGAAAACTTCAGCGAAACACTTTGGCCTAACGGTTGCGCCCTAGGCCAGGCAACATGATGACCCAAAATGACCCCAAAACTACTTCACTTATGACGCCACTCACAAAAAATCCACAACCCCCAACCAAAAAATTTTTTTTCGCTTCAGACTACAACTCTGGCCGATCTGTTGGAGCTCTTAACTAGCTCTCGAGAGCAATTGGCGGAGGAGCTATGGCGTTGGTGAGGTAATAGAAAACAGCTGTCTTCAGGCCGAAATCTTAGTACGAACATATCGTGCGCTAGCTCTCGAAGTGTTAACAGACATTTTCCATGAGGCATGTTTAATGATAACTGTCATCTCACAATCAAAACTGCGCTATTCCAGCATTTCACAAATACATTGATGCGGTGATTTGGCGATTAGTCTGATATCAGCATGGTAGTCAGTATTGATTGTGACATCACAATTGTTGTCTGTTTAATAAACACGACCAGAAAGCCATTGTTAGCAACAACGCAAGATTAGCAAGCTAAAAACACAGAGTTTGTGATTGGATCAGAAGTACCGTGGCATTCTTTCGCAATCATCGGATGCGTAATTCACAACTGTGCACATCAGCTGCTGAATTTTTTCTGGCTGATGGCTGGTAATTACTCATAGCCTAGTGCTGCTAAACATAATTTTGTTTAGGCTGAGCTGTAGATCAGGGTTGGGGAACCTATTTGCTATCACGGGCAGCATAAAACTTGAATCATCGCAGGCGGGCCGCAAAAACACCAGAACTAATACCAAAATTTAACCTATATCTAACTACGAGGGATACAGAATTCTCTTCAGATACTATTCAAGTATCTGCTTGTCATGGAGCTTCATTTCGACACAATTTTATACTCTAAATTGGGTAACGGAAAGTCTGATCCGGCCAATGTCAAATGATAATGCGGGCCGCATTTGGTCCACGGACCGCAGGTTACCAAACCCTACTGTAGATGACCAGCTAACTTAATATTCATTAACATTCCTGACAGTGCAAGTCGCACAGATCTGCAGCAGAAAACTTTGCATTTACATTTCAATTGACCTCGCACCTTAACCTTAAGATTCAACTGCAAACAGCATCAAACCTATGCAGCTGTCATCTTTAATCTTTGGAATATGGAACCATCCTGTGTTAACAAGTTAACTCTTTGGCTTCTGGGTGGTCTTGGCAATTTTCGCAAAAAAAGCAGCAGTTTTCGGTTGCCTTACCAACGCCATACCTCCTCCGTCATTGTGCTAGAAAGCTGATCAACGGCTCAAACGGATCGGTCAGTCAAGTAGATTGCACTCGAAAAAATTTTTTTTCCTGGGGAGTGCATGTTTTTTGTGAGTGACGTCATAAGTGAAGTAGTTTTGGGGTCATTTTGGCTCATGTTGCATCGCCTACAGCCCAACCACTAGGACAAAGTGATTCGCTGAAATTTTCATTGGAAACTAGACTAGAGTCCGAGTCTATTGAGTCTATGATCGACTTTCTAGCGTTTCTGGTTCAAAAGTTATGATCTAATATAAACAAATTAATTAATTAACTATTAGCTAATTAGTCAAATATTTTTACTAACTTACATCACAACTTTTGAACCCGAAACCCCAGCAGGTCATCCAAAGCATCAAAACACTCGGATTGTAGCCTAGTTTCCAGTAAAAACTTCAGCGAAATACTACCACCAAACGGTTTGTGCCCAGGGCCAGGCAAAGTGGGCCAAAGTGGCCTAAAAGTCCTCCATTATGACGTCACTCACAAAAAACCCGCACGCCACAGGCAAAAAAAAATTTTTTGAGTTCAATCTACTAGACTGGCCGATCCATTTAAGCCATTGAACAGCTCTTTAGCGCAATCGGCAGAGGAGCTAGGGCATTGGTAAGGCAACCGAAAACTGCTGTTTTTTAGGCTGAAATCGAAGTACGAATATACCGTAGACCGGCTCTCAAAGTTTTATCAGCTCAACGAAAAATCATAAAAAAATATTGCTATTACTGCACTTTGAAAATTCAAATAGAAAAAAGTTTCAAAATCCGAAACTTCAAACACCTCTGAAAAATCTGTACATTTTAAAGCAAATGTGACCGAAAAACAATACTGGAACTTTTGCCATATTCCAAGCAACAGTACAAAACATTCCATCCAGTGGGAAACAACTTTTTCAGTTGCATTACCCTGAATCCAGAGAAGAGTACTGTTCGTTGCCACAACTGACAAACAAGTTAATCATTTCACCATTCACTCAACACTCACTTGTCCTTTCATAACTTGAATGTTCT
>Ga0210059_1010243_pt1 | contig 14505 bp, 6 predicted proteins | sample Ectturendosymbi2_FD_188042 | JGI IMG/M metagenome (GOLD analysis project Ga0210059, IMG submission 188042) | Ecteinascidia turbinata endosymbiont from Florida, USA - Sample 2 (SPAdes) (version 2) | ecosystem: Host-associated > Tunicates > Ascidians > Unclassified | place: Key West, Florida... | reverse complement strand
GGGAAGGAGCTGCTAGATGATCAACACAGTTGCGCAGGGGGTGCTGGGTCACAACCGGTCTCTCTCGGTGGATGGGTTGCTCAGATCCGCAAGGACCTGGGCATGTTACTATTCCTCATGATATTGTAAAAGGCTCTAGCTTTGAAACTATTTTATATGCTGATGATATCAATCTTCAATATGTCAGGGAAAAAACACAAAAATTGACAAAAACTAGTTAACCATGAGCTCAAAAATGCTTTGTCAATTCCATTTAGGGATTGACTGATTAATTTTATGAAAACTTACAGAATTATAACTGCAATACATTTCATGGTGCAGGTATGGTCTGGCCTGCACCATGAAATGTTGTGGTGCAGCAATAGCTGTGGTAGATTGTCTGCCTCTTAATTGAAAGTTTGGATGTTTGGTCCACACTCATTGAGTCAAGTATTCCTTGGGCAAGACCACTCATCTCAACCACCCCATCTAGGAGCAAGTTTCAGGCTTCTGCTGCCAATTGTCGTCACTCAAACCATGCACATTACATGTGCAAAAACCATAAAAAGATTTGGCTACTTTGAAAGGCTGTTATATTAATTAGTCCTTTGCAAAAAAATACTTTTATGAAATGAAAACAGAAACTACTTAGCATGGAAACCTTGGAGGTTGTGTGAACAGTATAGGACACCTAACAACAAAGGTGATTGAAAATCAGTAACACAGTTCTTATATTAAGATGTAATAATATGATAATCACTACATGATTCCTTAGTCTTAAATTTGCAATTAGATGAGATGAGGCGAACCATACAAATCTGTAATCAGCATACCAAGGGTAAAGTCAAGAAAAATATGTAATTAGCATTTACCCTTTATGGATCACAAAGCCATGATAGTAACTCAGACTTTGTCTGGTCATAACTTGCTGATCAAAAGCTTAAGAGAGATACTCAAACCCTGAAAAGGAGCAGAAAGTCTCCTAGCTTCAAGTTTAAAATATCCAAGCACTTTTGTGCTCAAACTTTTTATGTGATGACTGAGGGGAGTCACAGGATTTTTGGATAACGTCATCAGATCCTGAGAAAAAAAACTGAAGAGGCAATTTAATCTTTTTAATAAACTATGCAAAAAACAAAACTTTAGAGCCCTTGATCAGCCATCAAACATTATTGGTTTGCATGTTGTGGCCTAGAAACAACAATTAATCCCATAAACTGTGACAATACACTTTTAACAAAGCAAAATCTTACCTGCACCAGATTTTAAAGATTCCAACCACATTTCTCGACTGCTAGTTTTCAAAGATGAATTGTGGGTCTGCAACAATATTAAACATTTCATTCACCATAATTTTTAGTTAAGTTTTTTTTTCTACAAACTACATTACTACCTATACCAATTGCATATCAGCAGACAAAGTATAACTTGTAAACATTCAGAAGACATAACTCTGCTAAAACATTGAAGCAAGTCCATATTTTAACGTTTTGGCTAATATTTAATCATTCTATTGTTGAATACAGTGCTAAGCAACACAAGTTTTACATTGGTGACTGAAATATTAAAAAAGGCTACTTAATAATTGCTGGTTGAAGAACAGAAAAATGCTTGAACTTTGCAAAAAAGTTCCTTGTTTTCATTCTCTGAAGGTCGATAGCATATTTAAAAGTGCTGTTTTGACCCACCAAAAAAGCACACTAATTTAAAATTACATGTGTAGAATGTTGAACCATTCATTACAATCACTATAGCATCTGATATTATGTCAACAATCTTTTCGGCTTATGATGAATTTATTTCTTTCAAAGAAGAAATTATGTTCTTGTCTGAATAAATGCATTAGCAAAGAGAATGAAGATATCAGTTATCATAAACACGGCCTTTTGAACTGCTTGTTTAGCTGCATCTACTTTGACCACTGTCTTGTCATGGAAGGGGAGTTTGGGTATCTTGATCATCTCAGGAATTATACTAGACAGAAAAATGAGCAGAAATCTGACAAAAACAATTGAAACTGATCTGTTTGTCTGACAGCAGGATTGTACAGATGTCTTATGCTGCAGAGCTGCAGCTAGCCAGCATGATTTTTGGTCTACATGCACAAGAACACTAACTGCAGACAACTTGATTACATTGCAGCCATCACAAGAACACTAACTGCAGACAACCTGTTTACATTGCCGCCATCACTTCTGTTGCTCCACTGAATATAATGTATCCCTGACCCAGGCAAGAGTATCTGCCATATGCAGGCATTTAGAATTATTTTATGTTTTGCCGTAGTGCTTTATTAGCAAGCTTAATGAGTTATCACTTGTCTCACCTGTATGGAGACTGATTACTTGAGCTGTCATGAAAAGTCACATAAAGATGTATCTGCATGATTTGGTTTAGCTTGATGATGCTCCTTTGTTACTGGCCGTTACGGTAACTGCTAGGTTCCTTTCATCTTTAACACATTTTTGCTTGACAAAGCTGCTTATTTAGATTTTCTTTTTGAGTTTTTCTTTGCCATACCACTTAAACAAACACTTCATTGCATCAATGCTTGAACTACATTGCAAGCATGTGGATTGCCTGAAACTTCGTATTTAAGATTTTTCTATATAGAACTTTTGCAAAAGCATTTTTAAAGTGCATGATAATCATTGGAAAATAATAGGGGTAAATCAAACCAGCTTTGGCTGTTAAAACATTAGAGTGTCAATCAATTTGACTATTTGTTGATCAGCATTGGGATGCACCTAATCACAAACTATGGCTCAACTTCCACCATAGATCACAAATTTTATCTTGTGTTGCCCACAAAGAAAAAACAACACATTGAACGATTTACCTCAACCCAAACATGTCGGACAACAGATTACAGCTAAAAAAGTAATGTTTTTTTCCTGAAATACTATTAACTAAATACATAACATCATTGTGATACCTTTCTCTAATAATTACTTGTCCAATGCTAACAATTACTAAAATACATCAGGTTTTAAGCTGAAAAGACTATTTTTAATGAGCATAAAAGTGTTATCATATTAAATGGAAAAGATAACACCAATGGTTATTTTAGTGGTCCTTATATATATATATATCTCCAGTGCATCTGTATGCTGTCTCTCATTCTCGCTACATAATACCATGCGACACCACATTCTCTGAGACATTTTTTCCAACATAGCAGAGTTTCTTGTCCCAAATGCTGAGGTAACTGCTTTCAACTCATCATTATGTAATATGTCTCCCCAAACAGAGTTAAGATATCACATGTTGCTAGGTTCGAACTTCTTGTAGGCCATTTCATGGGAGATGGGGAGATTATAGAAGCGGGTCATTCCATGTCAGGTGATCCAGCAAAATGGGGATTTTTCATCTGACCCTCACCGAAATTCATGAAATTTTACAAGGGGAACGATCTCAGGCTTCTGAGCTTAACGAAGTTGGAATTTTTAAAATCGGACCTGTATTTCCAAAATTATGAGCATTTGAAATTTTGATGTTTTTTGAGAGAATTGGACCAAAAAATTATTGGAGTTCTGCTGTTGAAACTTCAACTGATTGTCACTCCTTTATCTCTGAATATTTTTATTCAATATTTTGCAGTAAAGTGGAAGGCTCCATGCTCAACAAAACAACACACGAAGTTTTTCACTGGTGACCTTTGAACCCTGGTTAATCATTGTTATAAGGCAACAATTTTTTCATGTGCATTCAAGCATGATGATATTTTAAATACCTATAACCCAAATAGTACAAGTTCAGTTGACTTTTTTTAATGTCAGGGCTAGTGTTATGGAGATCCTACTGTATCTTGGTCACCCATGCTTATTTTTGATCTTCAGGGCAAAAAACATTATATGTTTATATAATAACATATATCCATTAAATAATTTTTTTAATCAAAAATATTTTTTGAAATATTATCATGAAATTAAAAAAACTCAATTTTTTTTAACTAAATTTGTTTTTTTTATTTAAATCTGATTTAATTGGATTTTTTAAATTAAATCTAATTTGATTTTATTTGTTTAATTAAAAAAAAATTTTAATGAATGTTCTTAACACTTGGAGAGCTAGTGTACAATATATTCGTACTTTGATTTCGCCCTAAAAAACAGCAGTTTTCAGTTGCCTTGCTAACGCCCTAGCACCTCCGCCGTTTGCGCTAAAGAGATGTTCAAGGGCTCAAACGGATTGGCCAGTCTAGTAGATTGCACTCGAAAAAAATTTTTTGTTTGGGATGCAGATATTTTATGACTAACGTCATAAATGAAGTAGTTTTAGGGTCATTTTGGCTCATGTTACCTGGCCTAGGGCACAACCGCTAGGCCTAAGTATTTCGCTGAAGTTTTCATTGGAAACTAGACTCGAGTGCGAGTCTTTTGAGCCTTTGATCGACTTTCCAGCGTTTCTGGTTCAAAAGTTATGATCTAAAATAAACAAATTAATTAATTAGCGAATTAGTCAAATATTTTTACTAACTTACATCATAATTTTTGAACCCGAAACCTCAGCAGGTCATCCAAAGTATCAAAAGACTTGGATTGTAGCCTAGTTTCCAATAAAAAATTCAGCGAAATACTACCACCTAACGATTGGAGCCTAGGGCCAGGCAAAGTGGGCCAAGGTAGCCTTAAAGTCCTCCACTTATGATGTCACTCACAAAGAACCCGCACCGCCCAAGCAAAAAAATTTTTTTCGAGTGCAAACTAAAAGACTTGCTGCGTCTTTTGAGACTTACCGGGTCTGTAGAGCATACCGGACCGGAGAAATTCCCGCACAAAGTCATGTGCGTTTAAGCATTTTTTTTCGAAAATCCCCGAAAGCAGCTAGACGCCAAAGAGTTAAGTACGCTCAATACCCTCAACAAAAATTTTTAAGATTAAAAACATGTTGAAAAATGTGAAAAAATTAGAAAAAAGGGTCAGTTTTGAATATTGCTAATTTTTTTAATTTTTGAAATTTAAACAAATATAACATAAATCTGCATACATTATTTTCATGGTCACGAAAATTACCATTGTGAATTCTAACATGCAACCTCATTTACAATATACTTAGTGGAAAACTTGTTATTTTACTCATTTGTTATTACTGATTATAATATTTTTTTCTGGTTGATTTTCTTTATATTTCCATTCAATTTAAAAGCCAGAGTTGCATGACCAGATATCTTACTTGATTTGATACCAACATAAATCTTATTTCCATACACATTGACAGTTGTTTTTGCTTCAAATTCACCCATACATTATTGTCTGATACATACTTCAGATGGCATTATTTTTGTTTTGCCAAATAATCAGTTATGTTCTCAAGATTTAACCTTTCATACCGACACCTTGTTAAAACTTTGAGAGTGAAACTAGAGATTCAAAATTTGTGCATTTTGTTGAAATTTTTCAAAAAATTATTATCACCACTTTAAAGTTAAAATTTTTTCAAATTTCTAGCATTTTTCCAATTTGTTCTGGTTGTTTCTTATTTACTAACACAACAGAGAAAAACTCGTTGAATTACAGAAGTTTTACAAAGTCATATCCTTGCAATAATGACAGTTTCAAGACAACAGGCTTGTGACCGGGACCTGTAACCTTTGAGAGCAAGATGAGACCTCAACCCTTCAAGACCGAGACTGAGACTCAATAAAGGTCTCAAGACCAAGTCTCAAAACTTCATCACTCCAAACAATCCAACAAAGTTGTCGAATCAAAATAGTTGTTAAATTTATTGACTTAGAAAAATTGCTATCTTTTTATGGTCCGACAATTTTTCATGGTTACGCTTATGCTCGACATGCATGGTGCAAGCAATTCAACAGCAATGAAATTCTTCCCAACATCAACCTCATGTAGTACACAAGGTAAATTAGCAGTGAACTATTTATTTTGTGTCCACAGACAATAGCAGCATTAATAGAGCTAATTTCCTCAAAACTCTTCACTATCTTTGTTATTGATCTTGAAGAGACATGGTAGTAGCCACAGACTGATTTTGGCCATGGTTTTCAATAGTGCAATTAAGGTAGCTCTGTTAGTATCCAGCAAAAATCATCTTTTTGTGGCCAAAAAAATGAAGAAATTCCATTAGGATGCATAAATTGTATTGAAGCATATTTGTTCCTGGTCAACATCTTGCACTATGGCAGTGTATATGTATTGTTATACACAGCTGCAACATTTTTTTTCTAACATATGGGTTTGAGTTGATAATTCGTTGAAGTGTGCTTTACTAAAGAATTCCTTTCATTTTGTTTTGTGTTGGACAAATTGGATGAGAGTGGTGGGCATTTTGTGTACCCTTGATAGCATAAGATTGGTAAAATGAAGCTGCATTGCCTCTTGCAAGAGTCGCAAATAATTTGACTTGAAAACTAACATAATACTTTGAAATTTGATGTCACAGATTGGCCACACATGTACCCTTGTTTAATCTTTCCCTGGTTAATCTCTTAATTTTTTGAGGGCATGATCTTGTTTGTTACCATTTGACAGCTATGCTTTTATATAACAGTTTATTTTTTGCATTTTGGAGAGAATCTGATAGATAGGACACCACCTCAGAAAAAAATAGAAAATTAATTAACCCTTGAACGTCCGTGCCAGCCAATAAATGGGCGCGAGTTTTTTTGGTTATAACTCGCCAGCTGCTATAGCTAGAGAGTTGTTCGAACCCTCTACGGATGTGGCAAGACTTCTTGGTTCTATTAAAAAAAAAAAATTTTTGATTTGGGTGAGGGGTTCGCCTGGGAGAGGCTCGCAAATTGGGGGTGTTTCGTTTTTTTTGACTGACTTTGACAGGCCCTGGACGCCAATCCAATGCGCCAAAATTTTGGCTCAAACGTTTTTTGAAAACTAGATGATCTCCCGCGTCGATAGAGCCCTTGCTTGACCTTCTAGCATGTCTGGAACCAAAGTTATGGCCCAAAAACCTCATTTTACCCCCTAAATCACCATTCTCTGAAAGCCTGTGTCCACTGAATGGATTGCGCTCGTTTGTTCGATAAAATAGGCTATGGTTACTATAAAAATGGAGTTTATGCGCAGCTAATCAGATCAACAACTAGACAATATTTTTGAGGGTGGCAACATGGTCCCGCAGGAGTATGTATATATCCGAAAAATAAACCTGCATAAAAGCTAGAAATCACGGAAATTTTAAAGAAGAGAACTTCTACACTGCAAGAAAAAAACTATAAATTCCAAGAAAAGAACGCATTGACATTTGCTGTTGAGAAGAATATAGCAAACACTCTAATTTCTGTTGAAGATTTAAGGCAATCGTAGAACCAAAGTCGGCACCACAAAACACAAAATTTTGAGAGGGTAATACATGGAAGAGGGGCATGCTTTCACGTTTTTAAGACAAGTGACCAAATGGGTCACACCAGCATGGGGCCACAAAAACTAAGATGGCCTAGTGCCCCGCGCTCCCTAAATCCATCCCTGTCTGGATCGCCTGACTTGGAATGACCCAAACAGGACCTATCCACTTATCAGGAAAAATGACGTTATAATAACTGAGGAGATAATGAACTTCAGATACATCTTATTATACACATGCATAACCAACTTCAACATGATGACATATGGATGACCCATCCTATACATTAAAATACAATAAATACAACACAAATCAGCATTGAAAGTAGTTTAAAAGCGCAACTAAGCATGCCTCTACAGTTTGAATTTTTCTGATGTTTTAGCAAAAGACTCTTTCTACTCACTGGTTTAGAGCAGGGGTCTCCAAACTTTATTGCCAGAGGGCCACATAAGCTACTGCACAGCAGTTCGAGGACCGGACAATTACATAACGATTGTTTAGAAATAAGTTACATTCTACCACATCAACATAAATATGGAGTTTTTTCATTATTGACAAAATGTTGGTGCTGCCAGATGAAATGCCTTTGCGAGCCTGATAGAATGGCTTTGTGGGCCAGATTTAGCCCACGGGCCATAGTTTGGAGACCCCTGGTTTAGAGTACAAACACACACATACCAACAGTGAACAAAATAACATGTGCCAACACAATTTTTAAATTTGGATGAATGCCAAAATGCTAAGCAGGTTTGATAAAATTTTTCAACGTTTTAGAAAAGTTACTGCCTACCTGATTCTGCATTTTTTCTTACATTAATTTCTGTGAATATCTATTACTTACCCCTTGTTTTGCACAATATTAAGATATCAGAAAAATATAGCCCTGCACAGCCATCACCAATGACAACCTCCAAAGAGCTTTAGCCAACCCACAATTTAAATTGATTAATACTGCCAATCAGCACCTTTAATTTTCCAGTTGAATTGCGTCTTCCATAAGTTCCACAATATGGGCTTGCCGATTGCTTTAGTGGTAGAGGAGCTTTTGTTGGTGGCATGCTCACATAGTATGCCTACAGCTGATAACAGCGCTTCACAAATAAAATACAGTTATAAAAAATGGTGACAAGATTATACTCAAACATTGTAAGCACAAGTTAAATAGCAATTATAATTACATAGACTAGATCTATGATAGCCACATTTTGATGTCACTATCAGAGTTGAATTCATTGTAAATGAAGATTACTGTTGTAATGATCTAAATTTGAGACTGATGTTAAAATCACTCAACTTATACAATTACAAATAGTTTAAATTTGAATATGATATTATCACAGGATGAATATTAAATTAAGGTTCAAAACAAGAAATGAGCATGATTTGGCATGTGTGTCATGACATACAACCAGATTAATAGGATTTTCAAAATGAATGGAAATATACTATAAATGTCGTATTGAACATATCTTATGTTGATGGAAGCAGTACAAGGTACATAAAAAGCTCCTGATAATAGAAACCAATGTTTTGCAGAAACTTCAAACTACTTAATAATAAAACACATCATTAATCAGCAACACTCAGATGCTTCAACCAACATTTGCTTTCACAGTTTTGATTGGGTCACATCTTGATGCATGCTTATTAGTGTTGCGATCGGAAATCTGGAGCGGCATGTGCGCAAAGCTTCGCACTGTGGCAGCAAGCAACAAAAGAGTTCACATGCCATGATCACTCTATTATTGCTTGTTCGCGCCACATATATGTATGGTGTTGTTCTTCACACACATCCTGTTCGTGGTGAATCACACAATCAACGCAACACCACTGGAGAGGTTGCAACAACATCCCCTCCTTTTTACAACGAACCGCACCGATCGCACGTTCTTTGTGTGAAGGCTGAACTCCGCACGACCTTCACATCCTGGTCACAGCACCATTTTGTTGCGATCGGAAATCCCGAGCGGCATGTGCGCAAAGCTTCGCACTGTGGCAGCAAGCAACAACAGAGTTCACATGCCATGATCACTCTATTATTATATGTTCGCGCCACATATATGTATGGTGTTGTTCTTCGCGCACATCCCGTTCGTGGTGAATCACACAATCAACGCAACACCACCAGAGAGGTTGCAACATTAGCATATTCAGAAATTTTTTGTGTACAAGTTGAAAACCATGCACCCATTCTTCAGTGAAGTTACCCTGTCGAATTTTTTTCACTAAAATTGATGATTGCACACAAATCCTTATATACCAATCCTGACTTCTTTGAGAGTTTAATGAACTAACAATTTTTCAAACCAACTATTCATCGAATTTTATCAAACCAAGTACAGGAGTTTTAAAAAGCACACAAGCAATGGAACAATTTTATATGGAACCGATTTTATTATCAGAATGAGCAAGGTGTTTTAAATTAATATTTCACATTCATACACAGTTTCTAATCATTTAAAGTTACAAGTTGTGTGCAGTTGCTAAGGTAGCTGCTTATTAAGTGACTGTGTTCAGATGCCACTCTCATAAGGCTGTCATCCTTAGTTGTGGACACAGCTTTGACATTGGAGGTAGTCCTCACATCTTCAGTAAGTTACAACATTTGGGGTTTTATCACTGACGTACATAAAACTTTCAAAGCCACTTGCATCTGCCTTCTTACTTAAAATGAATTCCATTTCTAAACTACTTCACAATTCCCTTACAAGTCACAACTGCTCTGACCACTGGTTCTGATGGTTCTTATTCCTGCTGGGTCCCAGTCGATACTAAAGAACAGTATAAATGCACTTTTGCACTTGGAACAAACTAAATAAGCATTATAATTGCAGCATGGTGACCAGGGCTGCGAAGACAAAGATTTCAACCTGAGGAGTCAGAGAAAATTTTAATGACTCTGACTCCGCACTGATTTTTTGCTCGCTGATCGTGACTGTTTATGCCACAAACGTGTGTGAGCATCACACTTGGCAATCCAAGTGGTCCAACATTTCAACAAAACAGAATCGTGGCTATTCAGAACAGCTGCAGCGCACTAGGTTTCATACCTACACTTATTTAATGTTTTTGCACAAGGGTTTTGCCCTGCAAACATGTAATGGTTTTGATTGACTTGTCCACATTTGGCACTCATACAGTCCGATTTGATTAGAACAAGTTAGCGGCAACTCAAAATAAAAAGGCAATGTGACTTTAATCCCCAGTAGAACAGACGCTAGGTCTTTGCCATGCTGCCAGTTTGCTGTGCTCTTACTTGTGTGACCTATATATTTCAATCAAATCAATTTATTAAACAGCATGGGTGAAGCACAGTAACTGTATGACCACCAATCCCAGCCTTTGGTTTCTGGTCGTACTGCTACTTTGCAGTGCTTTGATCCAATTGAGGACAACACAGTTACTTCCCTTTGTCTTCAAAGCACAGTAGCAAATAAAGCAACTTTGCACACGTCTTATGCACTTAAATACTTTAGTGATTTTTGCATCTTACCAAAAAAATTCCTAGTCAAGTGTTCTTCAACATTTTACTATCACCACTAACAACAAAGGCTTTGAGTGTCAATGTGTAATTGAAGATGATTTTGAAAAAAAAATGTGAAAGTAGAATTAGTGCTTATTGTGGCACTGACAAGCATAACAACCTTTTTGTATTGAAAGGTCTATCTTTACTGATTCTTAAACCTTGTGAGTTTGTTGTATTTAACTGAACGCAGCATAATATGAAATGTGTAGAACGAAGAGTAAAGTGAATGCTCCCAACTGGTTAGGCTAAAATTCTAAGTTGTTTCACTTCCTTTGTTGGAAGTTTGTGGTTTTCACCTGCGTAAGAGCTGACTTGTAACATGTTCAGTTAGCCATCCGAAGAAAAAGATAGCAACACATGTGCGATCAGCAAAGCTGAAGCTTGTCAGCATTCAACCGTAAAAATGTGCCAATGAAGTCCTTTGAGGTGGTATCATGAAAGCCAAAGCAAGTTTTTCAACCACGTCGTGCAATATGTGCACATGCACATCAGCAGGATGCATACATTTTTAAATGTTACTTGTTTGTTGATATTGTTTATAATGTATCTACTTTAATCAATTATCAGCATTTTATAATGATTTGAATTGTGGCTATTTTAGGCAAGTATTTTTTTTCTGTAAAAATAATTAAGATTAACCCCCTGCTCGATCATATTTTGCAAAAATAAGAGATGAACGAGCATGTACATTGTTCCAGGACAAGATTCTGTATTCTTGGAAACTACAAGTAGGTTTAGGTTTATGAACTCATCTGAAAAGAATTATAACTTCACGTAAATAATACAGAAGGTCGAAGTTCGATTCGGAAAACAGAAATTGCCTGAGTTGGAGTAGGATGTTGGGACGTCTGACTCCGCAGCCATTGGTGACCACACCATAATGTCTGGCAACAGTTAAACCAGTTCAGTTAGTTCAATTAAGTGTTGTTCAATAAACTGTCAGTTTGATTAACTGTCATTCAATGATTTGTTGGTTCGATTAACTGTTGTTTGATAAATTGTTGTTTGATAAACTGTCATAGTACTGAGATGGATAAACAAAATTTTATTTTATAAAATTCAATAGTTTTGCAGTTTACAAGTTTTATGCAATGTTGTGACTTCCAATAAATACACTTAACTCAGATTTTAAGAGTATGCATGAAAGTACTAATGATATGATGATATAATCAAAATCTAAAAACAATGTTGTACATTAGTTTTAACCTAATGTTGTCATTCCGTTGCCAAACGATCAGCTTTTCTTGTTTGGCTATAAAGTAGTCAGCAAAACTTGTCTCAACCTTTTTTAAGGGTTATGGCCACATGGTTAGACCATCATATGTGGTGATGTCTACATTATGGACTAAATTAGCTTGACATATAAGCCTAGAGCTTTATGAACCAATACTTGCACATCCTACTACAATAAAAAAAATTTAATAAAAACAATCTTTGCTATTTAATAGCATTTCTGCACATGCCATTAAGTAGGTTTTCCGCAGCATATTTTTACAAGTAGCAATATTGCCAAGAAAAGTCTTGTCTTTCATGCAAAACTCTAAAAATAGCACATGAGATACAATTTTTTAATGCCACGTGCTAAATTATTGCCTTTCATGAAAAGCCTAAGGACCCATCAAAAAAGAATTTAAGTTCCACTTCCTTAGAAAGCGAAAACCAAGTACAATCATTCAGACACTACCTATTGTATTGGCATGGCCTATAGGGCTGGGCTTTAGATGTGATTTCATCATACAGAACAAGATTCAAGTACAAAAAAATAACCTGCAAGGTTGAAGCTACACTACAAATGTACATATCCCAACTCCAAGAAACAAGTAGAAGTACAGTATATATGTACTAAAACCATAAAATCAAGGTTTGCTAGAGGCTTTTGAGAAATTAGCTGGTTAGGCTTTGTTTCTTTGCTTCGAGATTACTGAAACTGGCACATATCTATATTCAAGTAACTAGTCTAATACCAAGTGAAGTTGATTGAGTTGAATCCATTTGCCTAGTTTTTAAAATAGGACAAAATTTTAAAAAATAGTACTTTTAATGAAAGACAGTAAACTGTGCAAGTATTATATATATATAAATTTTTATAATTGGATAATATATAAAATATGGATAATATAAAAAACACAGCTTAATATAAATTTATTTTATTTATTTTTATGGGTTTAACACAAACTCATGGTCCATATCACAGGCATACACGAATAACACAAGAGCACAAAAATGGTTAGTCGTGGTGCATCACAGAGTTGATGTTAGCGCACAATCAACACTCAGCGGAGCAAAACGCTTTAACATCTCTCCAGCTATAACTACATTCACTCATCGTCATACAGGGCTGGCAGCAGTGGGAGAGAAATGAAGACATTCTAACATCAGATTTTGACATAAACAGCTAGCAGAAAAAAAAATTTAATCAGATGGGTGCTCAACGTCAGACAGGGGTATATACATTGCTTTCATCAAGGTTTCAAATGATTTGCAAGTGATTTAGCATAAGGCTGACAACCAATTGTTTTTCACTGAATCTGAAACAAGATTTCACGGTTTGTGTTTTATTAGTTGCATATTTTCAGTGTTTACGTGTTTGGCTTCCAAATATAGTCTACATGTTGGAGGTGATAGAGGAATCACAAAAAAAACACAAAAAGCATAGGTAAGGTTTTGGTTGCTATGCAAAGGCAATACTGATGAGACGCTTACACCAAAACAACCTGCCAACAACTACCGTATTTTTCAGGCCATAAGGCACACCAGTTATAAGGTGCAGTATCAATGATTGAATGATAACTATTCTATTTTCAAACAGTGCACCGGATTGTAAGGTGCATTAAATGAAGCACAACCCAGAAGTCAAACTGTATCATTCAACTCTTTCACAATAAAGAAATACAAAAATTATTTAACCACGTATGTAATGAGAAACAAAATACCTTCACTCTACCTTTTGACAATAATAAAGATACCCCAACCGAACCTGACATTTGTAAGTATTATGATCAAAATAGCTTTATTAAATTCATAGAAAATAAGAGGGAAAAGGATTTATTTTTTCTACATTGCAATGTGAGGAGCTTGCAAAAAAACTACCAAATTTGCAGCAATATCTATCAGAACTAAAATCAACCCCACACATAGTTGCCATAACAGAAACATGTCTTAATCATACAAATAATCAGGTGTCTAACCATAATCTTGAAGGTTATGATTTCTACCATCGCGACTCTCATACATTTGCTGGTGGAGTTGGCCTATATATAAAGAGCTTTCTTACTGCAAACTATAGGGATGACATGGCAAATTCCACAGATGATTTTGAAACAATATGGGTTGAAATCAGCAATAATAAGGATAAATTTATGGTAGGGCTAGTATATAGACATCCAAATACTAATTTCCTAACTTTCCAAGATGAACTTTTTAGTAGCTTACACAAGCTGTCCTCTTGTAACTGCCCATATTATATTCTTGGAGATTTTAATATAGATTTGCTAAAGATAAACTCAAACAGCTCAAGTATGTACTTTCCACGATGGGTGTAAGCAAGGAATCGATCAGCAAATTTTTAATAGGAAATCGATTTCACGTAAAATTACGCATCCTCAGTCCTGAAAATTGCAAGCAAAGCTTACAGGTGAAAAGTTGAAAGGCTGAAGTAACAGCAAAGAAAAAACAAACTC
>Ga0210059_1010242_pt1 | contig 14505 bp, 7 predicted proteins | sample Ectturendosymbi2_FD_188042 | JGI IMG/M metagenome (GOLD analysis project Ga0210059, IMG submission 188042) | Ecteinascidia turbinata endosymbiont from Florida, USA - Sample 2 (SPAdes) (version 2) | ecosystem: Host-associated > Tunicates > Ascidians > Unclassified | place: Key West, Florida... | reverse complement strand
ATATTTGATCCAAAATGTGGGCCCATTCGATGGGCGTCCAGGGCCGGTTAAAGTAGGCCATGAAAAAGCGAAAACACCCCCACTTGTGACGACCCCCCAAGAGAACCCCTAACCCAAAACTGAAAAATTTTTTTGACTCGAAACTACTAGACTTGCTGAATCCGTAGAGGGTTTGAACACCTCTGTAGCTGAAGCGGCTGGCGAGTTATAACAAAAATACCTTGAGCCAATCTTTTGGCTCTGGTGGTCGTTAAAGGATTAAATTGTTAGTGGTTTAATTTATGTATACGTTGTTTTGGAACACAATGGCATTCACTGCCATTCGCATTATCTTGCAGCAGTGCGGAACATGCACTTTTTTCAAGCTACAATGTAAATGCCTAATAAGCAAGCCATGATATGCACAGGTTAAATCTAGGACGATTATTCTGAACGCAGATTCAAAAAATCATTTTCTGATTTGGTTGATACTGTGTGTGAAATGTATCACATTCAAAGATTTGAATGCATTTAACTTTTTACTGATTATTTCAGTGAGTTTGGATAGAAATAGGAGACTCCGCGGCTATTCCACGAATATTGCTGAGACAACGTATTGACTAATAAATGATCAAAAGGTTGACATAAAAGCATGAACGGAGCTGTAAAGTCAACTTCCTTATTTTTCCCTTCTGACGTTTCATTTCTTCACGTTTGGTATTTCCAGAAAGTATACACAAATCGAATAACCCATCTTGGCAGCTGTAACGAAAGCTGACGTTATGATGGGCCGTTTCTGGACACCAATTATGTTCGCAAGCAAAGATTTTTCAAAAAAAGATAAATTGTGCCAAGCATAGACGAAGATGTTTAAAAACAAACCTAAATTTTTGTCAAGTGATTTATACTATGTTGATGAGAATGAACATCGCATAGTGGATGAAAGCAGAATATCAAAATGATGTAAAAGTGATAGTCTGGAAAACTCTGTCGTGACTATCACCGAACAATGATGTTGCCGTTTGAATTTTATAGAGACCAACAATTCGTACACTTCTTATATTTTGGAGTTGATCTGAATGTTCACAGCCAGCCCATCAAAAATTCACGATATTAATTGTGTTTTCAGCAGAAAACAGATGTCATGTGTAGGGGTCACTTCATGTAATAGCATTTAGAAAAACTCCAGAAAAAGCTTGTTTTTTTCTTATTTTCGTGTTCTAAGATTGTTTTTTTTGGGGATAAAAGCAACTTTCGTTGCACAAACGCTAACCATTTGACCACAACGCGCAACAAAGTTGAATATTCATTTCATGGCAAGCATCCAATTGAATAATATCAAGAAATTACGTCAGGTACAATGCACCACGTACGGTTGTGTTTAAAAATGGATTAAAATATTAATTGAATGATGCATGCTTGTAGGCAATCAACTGAAAAATAGTGTTGGAAGGAAACTTATAGAAAATGCTTTTCGTTGAGTTGTGGATATATTCAATTCAATGAGTGCAAGTAACTACTATCCACAAAATTCAGTCAGGTTATAAAGAGACGAAATTGCGAAGTTTGCAATATGTTATTTGAGAAAAACGTGCTTCTAGAATACAACAATAAAATTGTTTACACTGATCAAAATTGTTGTTTTTCTAAATTATGTAGCAAACTGCTTCTGTTTGCAAAAGTTAAAATGGAACAAATTGAAAGTACACCAAATATTCTCTACACACAATTTGAAAACCGTGGTTACGAAGCATCCCATGACTACACCTCCATTAAAGGAAAAGATGGAACTTTGCCGAAGACGTTATCCACCTCTGCAGGTTTGCCGATTCATTCTTTTGGTTTCACAATAGCTTTGCTGTTGTTTTCAAACAGCTTTAAATCTCAGCAGCAGCAGGTAAGCAAATCAACATCAATGCGGATAACGCCCGTCCGCTGTTTTTCTTGTGAAAAATACTTTGTCTTGCATTAACGAAACTTGTTTTTCGCCGATGTGTACTTTGTGTAACAAATATCTTTTTTCCTAAATTTATAGCTGCAAGACAAAACTAGCCATGTCTTGGTAGATATTTTATAGGCTTATGCATCTGTAACCGTACATGATAACTAGGGCAAGTTTTTGTTGCAGTAAAAAAGTGAGAAGGTTGCATTTATTTTCAACGAAAGTTGCATTTGTGCGCAGGAAGTTGCATTTATGCGCACATTTGACTGCGAAAGACTTGACACAACCTATTTTCGTTTGCATGGACTTGGCCAAAAGCCAAGATTTTCCGCACTTCCACCTCTAATTGAGTTCGGGCACTGTCGTACTTGGCTGGGTTTGTAAAACTTCTAGCTTGCAAACCAATGAGACGCAGCTAATCCGTCATATAGCCCTTTTTCATGCAATCAAAGAGAATAGAACTAAACTGAAATAGTTTTGTATTTTTTTTAATTACACTTTTACATTTTGCGCAATACTTGATAAAAATTGCAGTAAAAAGTTGCACGCAAAAATCGAAAATGTTGCAAAAAGTTGCAATATAAAAACCCTGGAAACAGCTCAAAACATTGAACTGCATGTATTTTGAGTATTTAGGAAGCTGTTGGAAGCTGTAAAAAAAAGTTGCAAAAGTTGCAAAAACTTGCCCTAATCATAACATTTCTCTGCTCAGCACACCTCTGTCTGTACAACCAGAGATCGTAAACTTTCAGTGGTTTCTCTTAAAACTTTCGGTTAACTTTAGTTTTTCGTCATTTTTTCTCAACAGTCAACGGTGATCATCAAATGTGTACAGTATGTCCTTCTTTGCCAATAAAGAGTTCTTTCCAACTGGTGTTTATCTGCATTTTCTAACATAGTGGTTAAATAATGTTTTCTACCAAATGCGACTTGCTTGACTGTAGCAACCTGGACAGATGGAAAACCATGCACTTTGGTTTGAAACCATAGCAAAGCAACTGTTTGTGTGTTGCAATACTAAAATGATTTAAGCAACACATTGAACTCTGAATATACGCAAGAGTAAATTAGACGTACTCTTTATTTGAAAGTAAAGTAGTTTGTATTCTTAAACAGTGCACTATTTCTAGGATAATGTGTGATGACCTTGCAAATAAATATATGATTAGGTAGAAATTTTATTGCAATATCACTAACGTGAGCAAATAAGAAGTAGCATAGAACTTTTTTTTATTTACGTTTGTACTACAGGCGCTTGATCAAAATTTGTTCAGTTTGGAACATCCGCCATGTTTGAAAAACGTGACGAAAAGATATCGGGATCAATAGGCAGTCGAAACAAACTTATTACCCTCGTTCGTTTACAGATTCAAAGTTTGATCAAAAGACAGTGAACTGCGGAACAGGTCTGTTGAAACAATCAAAAACTGGGCACGGCAATGTCATGAAACTGCTGAGCGTGATACTGGTTGGACTATTGGCTTTGCTGTGCCTAACAATTGGTTTTGGTGTTCATAAACCCAAGGTGATGCTCGAAATCTCAAACTAAACGTTGAGAAATTTAGCAAAGAACTCAACAATAAATGCTCCAAAGACTAACAACGGCTTACAGCAGTTTGTTGCAGATGAGCAGCTTTAAACTGTAATATCTGTCTTGTAATTTGTGTCGTTGCGAAACAAATTGCTGCCTGTTCAGATAATCGCAACGAGAATTGCCAGTCAATTGTTGCATTGCAATTAATAGTTCTTTTAATAATATTTGGACTAAGCAATATGTCCTAAATTAGATGATATTTATTTAAATAAAAATACTTTCAAAGGTTCGCGTTACTGATAACGTTAGTCTTTTTAATGCCATTTCTTTCCAAGTGTTCAAATTATGTGTTTAGCGAAGTTTCCTTGAAGAAAACAAAAACAAGAGGCGCAGTCTCTCCATTTATTCAACAACTTGCAGAACAGTTCGTTAAAACTTTTCAAATCGATGTGCTTTTAAATTCTGAATTATTTTTACGCTATATTTGCTTCCTATTTCTGCTGCAATCTTCAGTCGCCAACTGAATATCCTGCTTCATGCATGGACGCAAAACGACATGGAATGGATTCAGGAATTACCATGATTCAACCCTTGAATTCAACTCCATTCGAGGTTTGCTTATAAGATCAGGAATTACCTGAATTGTAAAACGTTATAAATCACCTTATAAAAGCAAGTAGATTCTTGCCAAATTTGAATAAACTTTAAGCATATCATCATAAAAATGAAAAAAAATGTAATTTCTCCGCGCATTTTCAATTTAGCAAAAAATCCGGCAAAGTAACCTTGGTTTGATGGGTGGACAATCAATTAGACTAAAAGTGCTTTGTGTGTTAACTTTTGAAGCGAATCTGATTTGCGTAACACCTGCTGCACTGATTTCATGTAGTTTCATAACAATGTTTCGAAAAGAATCATTAACCTGATCCGTCCTCCAGGTGTACTGCGATATGTCTGCGGCCGGAGGAGGCTGGACTTTGATTGCATCGATTCACGAAGATGATATCAATTCCAAATGTTCTCCCAACGACAAGTGGTCCTCCACATCCAACGCCTACGGCATGTCCTCTTCGTACCACAACTGGGACAATCTACTCACATTCGGTGAAATCAACGCTGCAACAAGTGCCGATTTCAAAAGTCCAGCCTTTTACAGTTTGAAGGTATTTCCACGCAGGATTTCAATTTCATCGTTTGAAAAAGAGAATTGCTGATTTTTTGTGCGAAGATAATCATGCCTTTTAAAGAAATATGGGACTGATGCTTAAAACGCTGTTTCCACTGTGCGAAAAACGCCGATACCACTGTCTGCTTGAACCCATAGTATTGTGCAAATTAATTTTTGATCCAAATAATGAGGATGAATTTTGAAAAATCTGCAGAACAACCTGTTGTTTTCAAAAGTGTTTCACGAAGGTGATGCGTATCATTGGTGCTAGCTGTGGATAATGTCTCAGATCGCAATGTATCACTGCATGTAATAATAATCATGAAAACCACAAAAATGCGCCATTTTTGAGAACAGTGAACTGCTTGATTATTTGCACTCTTCAAAGTTGTTTTCATTCTCTCAGGCCTCAGACCTGATGGTATGGCACGTTCCCAACAACGTTCCTATGTATTCAGCGGCAGAGGAAGCATTTTTCAAATATTATACCAACACAAAATTTCTGAAAAGTTACGGATCAACACTGCAATTATTGTTCGCGAAATATGCTCCTCTTAAAAAAGTCACAATCCACGGTAAATGTTTTCTGTAGTCAATTCCTGTAGGTCTTGTGGCTTTGCACCACCTGTTGAAACGGCTGAAGCTGCGTTTTGTGTGGCAAGACAGCTGGCAGTAATTGTGTTATTATTGTAACTGACCAAGGTAACACACATTTGCTAAAGTTACATATTGGTAGTAAAAAAATATTTAAATAAACCTAACTGCTTTCGGTTCATTCTTTAGACATTACACCTGGGATCTGGTCATGTTTGCCCTCAAATCTCAACAAACGAGGATTGACGTCGGGGAGCAGTTCATCGCAAACATCTGTCTCAGTGAACGTCGTAAGTACATCAAAAGGAGTAGAGAGGTGTTGCTGGTTTTCTCTAGTTTGATTATTGTGGACAGCAGTAGTCACGGGAAGAATTAATATTTCAATTATAAAGTACAACACAGTTCATTAAAAAAAAAGTTCAATATGTCTCACACAACGTATCACTTTCTTGCTTCAAAATCCAACAATATCAAAACATTTTTTAAGATTAGGAGAATTAATATTTCGTGCTACGCGTGTTGAAATAACCATTTATACAGCTTGGGTCTGTTTAGCTTTGATTATATATGTGCTTGTAAATTTCCCAAATTTTGCAAAATGCAGCTTCATAAAAAGCACAGCAGCGAATAAAAACAAACTGATGATATTGACAGCCAGGTCCATGCTGCAGAGTTCTGATTCGTGTATGCTTAAAAGTACAGTGTAACTAAGGAGAGTAACTCCGTGTCAATCAGTAGGAATGATCACGTTGCTGCATCGGTGGCCTTTTCGCGAGTTGTGGAAAACTACAATTTAAAACGTTTCAAATACCCACTTGACAACCTCTCGCTTATGTTGATGCCTCACAAGATCAGTACATCCAGTGGCGTGGCCAGCCCAAAAATTTGGGGGGGGTAAAAAATTTTGGGGGGTTAAAATGTTTGAGTTTCGGCGAATAACACTATTTTGTTTGGAAAAACGCGTCTCAAGGCACAAAATGACTATATTTTCTAAAAATTTTGGCGGGGGCTGGCCCCTTTGGCCCCCTCTGGCTAGGCCTATGAGTACATAACGGTTTTGTAATCTCGAAATCTTTGCAGAATTTGCAACAAGAAGGTTTTCAGAACTTAATGCTTGTTGTTCAAACCAGTCAAGATTGAATTTGCGATTCAGTCGTCGAGGGCACGTTCCGAAAAATAATAGAAAAAAATGTGTAACTGGTGAGAGCAACTCTATGTGAATCAATAGGGAATAGGGATGGCCATCTTATCACAGCTATCGCCTTTTCGCGAGCTGTGCACGGATACACTTCACAAAATTTTCAGCGTCCACCTGACAACCTCTCGCTTACTTTGATGTCCTGCAGGAGGCCTTGTTTAAACCCGGAATGAGACTAATTGGTGCCCGCCTTTTTGTGCCGGGCTGTTTTGGCGCTGTGCTAATTTGGCACTGAACTGTTTTGGCGCTAGCGCTTATCTGCTTGATTACTATTACGCACACGTCGTTGTCTCCAGCACTGTGTGTTTTCCATTTTGCTCCGATGATTATCAAGAAGTCAACTGCATTTTTCAAGAAGGCAACAAATGTTGTGCATTCCTCTTAAGATGAAATTGAGTGTATTTCTGTATTTTACGGCATTAACGAAGTGCTTTTTTATCATTAACTCTGCTCAGGTAACCTCTAAACACAAACACTTTTGTTGTCCTTGCCCAAAATGGACAGATTTTGTTTATTAATTTATACTGGATTAACTGACAGGATTAGACGAGCGCGTGGTTTTTTTTACAACTTAGTAAGTCTTCTCAAACTCATCCGATCAGAAAAAAAAGGTGTTGATTTTGTAAAATTTTTTATATGATTAAGAACAAAAGCAATTTTGGAGACAAAAATGTGGGAAATGCTCTTAACAAATGAACGAAAAAGTACGGAAAAATCAAAAAATTCCGCCAGAAGACGTCATTGGTAGTCGGTTTAAGGTTTAAACAGAACCTCATATCAATCTTGTGGTTCTATCTGCAATAAAAGTAAATTATGTTGAGATATGAAACTTTTCTATTTTCATTGCAATTTTCAGCTATATTGATCAACCTTATCCAAAATGGGCAGTTTTTTTACGAAAATCAGGCACATCAGGTAAACTTGTCCAAAATGGGAAAATGTTTTACGACAATTGTTGGGCAATCAGATTGATCGCGGCACTGCTATTGACTTTTATGTCTCACATAGGGCTAGTTCCGTCGCCACAGGGGGGATTTGGTGGGCTAATCCCCCACAAACAATGCTCCAAGCCCCCAAAAATTAAAACATGAAAACTATAGGCTAAACAAGTGCAGTCTTGTCAATTTGTACAATGTCAAGGCATTGACAGGGAAACAAAAAACTCACTCTAACCATAACGTCGGGTGATTTTTATCTAGGTACCACGTGGCCACCACTCCTGTCCCAGTGGAAATCACCGGGGTTTGGTATTCCAGTGGTGTGATTAATCTTTGCAGAAAACTTGAAAGTGATCAATGGCGGCAAGTGCTCCCATCTTTGGCACTGGTAGTTGGCACGTGAACCTCGTTATGTTCTGTTTTGGTGGTGGACAGGTTCCACAGAGTTGTCTGGTCTCAAAGTTCATGTCCTCAATAAAATGCCTTGGCCTTTTACCACAAGTGCACGCACAACAAGGAGCGAGCTTTTTGGGCTAAGCCAAAGTCATAGAAACTTCAATTAAGAAAAGAGAAGCACAATGTTCATCATGTCCTCAATTAAATGCTTTGACCTTTCACCACAAGTGCACACACAACAAGCTGCAGGCTCTTTCTGGCTCCAACTTCTTCCCTTTGACGGAGAAGGCGTCATACATTTTCCTGCCTGTTTCTCAATGAAGACCACGAGCTGAGCAGGAACCATTCTCGCCAAATTCATTTGCGTCGTCAGGGCTTGCACTCGTGTGATCTACTCCCGTGCTGGTTTCGGTCAAAGGTTGGTGGCGTGACTTACTAGTGAACCTACATGCACCAACTCCTTTTGCCCAAATTGGTCAAGGTTACCCTAGGAGGGATCTTTGTGTAGGAAATTTGTTACACCTCAGGTAACCATGGGTCAATTTGGGAAAATTTTTGTTCCCCATCAAAAACTACAAAACTTGTGCAGATTTCGATAGGACTGCCCGAAAGAGCGTCTAAAAATACAGCTACTGAAGAATCAGCTTTGTATGTCAACGTTAACTAGTTTTTAATTCAAGTAGAAGAACCGTTTGCCCAAATTGGACAGAAGTTACATGAGCAGGGTTAAAAATATTTCTCTCGTTTTCGCTTGTAGCCAATAACATAAATGACTGCGAACCTTCTTAGCAAGAGGGATAAACAAACGTTTTCCCACGATAGGTATCTATGCGTTTTTGATATGCACAGTAAGAGTGACTCAGTGCTACTGTTTCGAAGATGCGAATTAAAAACCGAATGTAAATTCTAAACACCGCAAAACATTTTGCCTCAAGGGTACCACTTGACTTTTGCGAGATCTAGCTTACAATTACCATACAAATTAAAGTTATAGCCGTGTATTTATCCTTTTTCATAGCGAACACTTGTCAATCTCTGCACAGGCGCCAAAACAGCCAAGAGCCAAATAGTCGTCGCCAAAGTGGTGGCGCCAAAAAGTATCCGACCAGTTTAAACCGGCCTCGCTTTAGAAGTACCTGTTCACATCTGACGATGGTATCAATGTCAATCAGTTGCTCGCTTGGCGCTTCTGCAAATGTTGCTAAAGTAAGTGAACAAAACACGAAAAAGCGCTAAGATCCTTTACTGCTATCTGCCTGCTGTAACGAACCTTGATAGTATGACATTTCTCGCTCATTGTGAAAGGCAACAGGTGGATTTTTTTGTGCCAGTATTCTTGAAATTTTGTAGTTTTTTTTTTAGCTCTTGGGAAGTGATTGAGACTAGAGATGCATTTTGTTAGTCTTTCTCCTGGTTACGAATGATGACTCCAGATCATTTTCATAATACGTTGACAACTGAGATGGTTTCGTTAAGATCCAACAGCTCAACGTATTAAGTTTTTGTTTCGTCATTGAGAAAAGAAAAACTGAAAATAGTGGCCAAAATGAACGGGACTTGACGAATCTGAAGCTCGGGAGCTTTTCACCGTTTTTAATAGATCCTAGGCAAACCCTGGCGAAATCCACAATGTACCAACTTTATTTTCTTGGTTCCTTTGTCCAATTTTTTGACAACCTCGCTGTTTAGGTTTAATTCAACTCTTTTTCTCAACGTTTACATCCCGACGGAATTGCTGCAGCCGCATTATCTGCCTGTTCGTGCACAAAATGAATTCTGAAATTATACTTTCGTGATTTTACACGACATTTTATGTAAGGAATTGTTGAGGTGTGATGACCCTTTGCCTTACTTGTAAACACCAGCTTTGCGTTGCAGTACCTAAAAAAGAAAAAAATGAACCACAAACGATACGATGGACTACGGATAACAACCTGGAGACTTTCGACCCTGCAATACTTCTTAATTAAATTGAATTAATTTTGGTGCAATCAAAAGACAACAACCGAGGCACAATTGAGTACTATGGACTTATTTTAAGAACAACCCAAGCCTTCAACTGATAAACTTGATTTTTCTATGCGCAAATGTATTGAGAAATTAAAGCGACGAAAACAATTTTCACACTTTGCGAAAATCCAATCAGCACGCTCCGCGCATTCATTTATAAACGAAAAAATTTCAACTGAAACTCTGATCACCAAGCAAAGCCGAAAGTAATGTTCTGACAAAATTTGTATAAAATATTCATACATTTCGCAGATACGCAAACGCACTCTGTCATAGCGATCCTATACAGAATAAGACCATTTCTCAAATGTTGAAATATTTGTTGGAGATAATGTTGCTTGCAGAAGTACAGCTGCTAACTCTCTGACTTCCAGAACTTGAATCTTAGCTGTTAACTCGTTGACGTTCAGAACTAGAATGAATCTCTGGGTTGGTCAGGCCGGCAGAAGATTTTTGTTTGTTCTTCATTCCTTAATGACCGTGTTCAGTTTCGTGCGTTGTTAAGTTTGGTTTTCGGTTTTGTGCCAGGAATAGTTTGTTTCGAACTTCCTTTCACAACACAATTTTGTCCTAAGATCCGTAACTACATGTCTATTTTCGGTTCCTCAACCTTGCATTTTTTCAAATTTTTTTATTTTTTATTTTATTTTGGATTCAAAGTAATCTGCGAGTTCACCTCAGATGGATACGTAATAACGTTTGGTTTCTTGTAACAGCAATGTGACGCATACTTTATATGGCATAGACTTGGTTTGCAATCTTAGCTCACTTTTTTGTTTTGTTTCTTTGATTTGTTTGGCGTTTTCCGGTTGCAAGTGATTTGCTCATGACGTGCAACCAGTGTGGTTTTCCAGGGTTCTACTCTCGTTTCATGCAATCGCCTATGCTTTGAGCTTTGGGTTCTCGATGATCTGAAATTTAGATTAATTACCTGGTCAAATACTGCTATAGTTACATTACGAGGTATAGTACACAATGCACAAGTTTAAAGTACAAAATTTGCTGTTGGTATTTTTTGCAGCATTGCGAAGCAGTCTTGCTTCATTTCGTACGCTCAGCGTTCTGTTGAGAAGCCTGTCTTTCTTTTTGTTTTTGTGCGATGTAGTTGTTGCTCTCTTCAACAGCACGGTTCATACTTTGTTGTGCACCTCTCCTGTAAAGAAATAACATGTTAAATCTGTTTGCAAACCATACAATTGTTGGAGTTTCGCCACTGCGTGACTGCAATGAGGAATTTTCATACAGCGTTTTTTTACACATAATCATTATTTTTGTGATTTCGCACACTTTATTGTTTAAAACGTAAATTTTTAAGATCGCTGCACATGAAAGCTAATAAACAAAAAAGGAAGTGACAAAATAAAAAAAAAATTATGCTTTAACCTGGTCTTGCGACAGATGATGGATGTTTAACTTTAGAAGTTCACTTGACAAATGCTTCAATGGTTGGAGTTTTAAGTTATACGAGAATGCTGTTTCTTATTTCAAAAACGTCCTTTCATTATCAATTCCTTCTGTATTTTCATAAAATACAGGTTGGAGCACGAAGTGTCCGCAAAAGCCCTCCCTGCAACCAGCACTACAAAAAAATAAGCTTGATGTGAGCACATACAAAGCTAGTTTATTTTTGAACACACAAGCAGTCACATCGACTGCCATTTTACGGAAGAATAATTGCACTGAAAATTCCAACAAAGGTATTAGACGATTTTTTGTATCTGCACAAAGATTTATGCTCACAGTTACTGGCCGGCAAGATGGCAGACCATTGTGTTTTTCTTCAAAGTACAACTTTTCCACTACTTTTTACAGGATGGGATAGGCTGCAATCCTTCCTAGCAGACAATAGTAGCCGCATCCAAATCACAAGTTGAATGTTCTCTTATCGACACTACCTATCTGTAACAGAAAGGCAAAAATACCACACTGTTAATTTACGACTGCCGCCACGAGGTCCGATAGTGAGCTTTGCGGTTATTTAATTGGGCAACTTGTCACGCGATAAGCGCGAATCAACAGTTGGAAAAATGCGTGATAATGCAGCTGGCGGGAAATTCCTTTACAAACAATTTTACTGCAAATTGTTTTTGCTTATTGGTGTTTTTGTCAATGAAAAGCAATTTTTGATGGTTATCCACCAAAACCCGAAAGGTTGTGCGAATAAAAGTTTGAAAAACACGCTCTGTGTGAAAACTCAATCGACTTACTATGCCTTATTTCTCTCAACAGCCCTACCTCGGAATTAACCAAGACGCCTCCATTCAGTTGACAAAGACAGCAGCAAAGAAGTATTTTAGTTTGCTAATGTGTTTAGTGACTTGTTTCGCTTTTCATATGAAGTACAAAAATCTGAGTATATTATTCTAAAATGTCAAAATCATTTAACCAACGTAGACGTTGTGAAGGAAAAAGAGTCTAATGTAAAGATTGTATTAACCAGTATTTCAGGCGGAATCCATATTTCAGTTGATAATTCGTTTGTTCCATATCTAATGCTTGGATGGGTATCCAATGAAAAGAAAGACATACAAAATCTGACAATCTTCAACGGAAACAAGGTGATTAATATTTCTTCTGTTCTTGTGATTTCTCCTTACACATTCAGTTATTCAAAATAGCCAACACAGTGATTCTCAATTTTTTTCATATTTTCACCTTAAAAACCCAACCACTGCCAAATCCTCTCTAAAAAATACCCAAAAAGATAATTGCAAATTTTCACCTTACCTACTGTGAAGAAACAATAGATGATTATGAACCAAACATATTGTATTTTGAGGTCAGTCAATGCAGTGAAAGTACCTTGTCATTAAGTACTGTAGACATTCCCATGCAGGGGCGCAATCAGGGGGGGAGGCGTTTGAGGCATTTGCCCCCCCAAAATTTTCGAAACATTCCACAGAAATTTTGACATATGCAGAAACTTTCAAAGAATAAAGATGAAATTTTTTATTGTAATCGTTGTCAAGAAAAGTGTTATTTAATTTCCTTTGTCTTACTGGTCAATCATCTCCTCACAAGATTTATCTTGAGACAGGCCCATTGAACGAAAATTTCGTAAATTATTGGTATTTAACCACACATATGCTGCAATTGCCAAAACTTGGGAGAGAGTTTAAAATGTTGGCATTTCTAAGGCATTTTTTATCCTTTTGTTCGCGTGCCACTTTTTTCTGAAACAGGCATCATTTTGACCTCATGAATCTTTAACATTACTATTGAACAGTGCAAACTGTTGAAACTTTCGTTGATAAGAGAAATCTTGACATGTTGGTTGTTATTTTAAAAGTGTACAGCCATGTCAAGCCGCTTCTTTTTCTACAACAGTGTTCTTCACCAGGGCTTCCCCAAAACATGTAGTGGGGTTAGCGGGGTTCTGTGAGAGTCTCTCGCTTTTTAGGGGAAATTATTTTTGCTTCAGTATGTTGATGCGACATTATGAAATTTCGTAGATCACCGTGCCGCTTTCAGATTCCAAGTAGGTCAGTTGATCATACAGGAGGTTGAGTGCAGATAGCGGAAGAAAAAATATTGGTAGTTTGTGCGTCGCTTGTTGTTCATTTGTGTGCAATCGAGAAGAACGTTATTGCTGCATCACAGTTATGCGATGTTGCCGATGTACAGTTCGTAGTAGAGTAGACTGAGTAGAAAGTAGACTCAGCCTGAGTCTAATAGAGAGTAGACCGAGTCACAGGTTAGACCTGCTGTTCAACCTTTGTGAGAATAAAGTAAAAACAACGTGAAACCCAACTTTTTACATTTAGTCAAGCCAGATGAAATAAAATTGCACATTTTCATATGTGAAGCAAAATAATAACAACAGCGAAGGTGCGGACTTTAATGAGCAGTGTAGTTCAAATGTAAAAGAGGCACCTGATCCGAAGCGGACCAAATGTAATTAAATTGACAAAATTGAAAAATGGGACGACATATATTTGAGATACGGGTTCTGTTTGCCGGATGACCAAATTCTGAATCTAGCAGCTAAATTCCAAAAATGCAAGGACAAGCGAGTCATTAAAGTTCTTGCTTTGTAAGTTCTGTAACAACTGTTCATTTGTTGAACTTTCTTATGATGAAATACTTGATTTTCTTACAAGTAATTCGTGTCTTTTGAATTTGTGTTAATGGGGTTCCATGACAAACGCTAAAGTATATCAGGGGTTCCTCGTTGACAAAAAGATCGAAGGGCACTGTTCTACAACATTTTGATTATTTTTGGTAGTGGCAAAACGATACACCATTATAACCGTAGTACATTTCTTAAAAAAACGTTGTATAGTTGCATTTTTGGTTCGAAACCTGATATTTTTAACTGAATTTAGCGTGTGGGCTGTTTTACGTTTTATTGTCTTCCTGGGTTGGTACCAGTGCCACGGTTTGTGGAAAAGGGTTGAGTAAAGTGTCATATGAGTGCTAGTCAAGTGTTGAACGCACCTACCTACTACACCACTTTGGCTGCAAATGACGCTTCACCAGGCACTACCTTTTGCAATCAGTGCAAGCCCTGAAAGCCCATGGCCTTTCATAGGTGTAAGAGCAGTCAAATTTTTGGGGGTGCGAAGGATTTTGCCCAAATTTCCCGAAATTTGCCCGAAAAAAAACTGTAAAGAAAATTGCCTCAAAAAATGACTGCATTTCATTCCATTTTGGGCGCAATTTTTTCAAATCAAAGCACTTCAAGCACCATTTTTGCCCAAATTTCCCCTAACTTGCCTGATAAAGAACTTAAGAAACATGACCTCC
>Ga0210059_1010241_pt1 | contig 14506 bp, 9 predicted proteins | sample Ectturendosymbi2_FD_188042 | JGI IMG/M metagenome (GOLD analysis project Ga0210059, IMG submission 188042) | Ecteinascidia turbinata endosymbiont from Florida, USA - Sample 2 (SPAdes) (version 2) | ecosystem: Host-associated > Tunicates > Ascidians > Unclassified | place: Key West, Florida... | reverse complement strand
CCTTTCAACTTTTCACCTGTAAGCTTTGCTTGCAATTTTCAGGACTGAGGATGCGTAATTTTACGTGAAATCGATTTCCTATTAAAAATTTGCTGATCGATTCCTTGCTTACACCCATCGTGGAAAGTACATACTTCTTTCATAAAATGCACATTTTGTTTTTATTCGGCTAACGTTGAAAACTGAGATCTAAACCTATTCGCTGATTCCCCGGTACATCCAACCCCAGTTGGAAATAAACTGTGCAAAGATCCATGCCCTCAAATCGAACCGTGAAATGTACATGTGCTGTTTAAGCAGCATTTTTTGGACATTCTGCGAAATCGCGACATTTAAAACCGCGGAACAAGTGTGTCGCAATAACTTGCGCTGGTGGCGAAAGCTAACGGGACCAGACGTGTTTTGCAAACGCTCTGTGCTCAGATCAAGCTCGCACAAATATAAGTCAACTCCGCTCAATGACGTCAGACGGCTTGGTCGGCACAAGTGCGTCACAAAACCACGTCTTTCGTGCATACGTCACAATCGCACCCATCACTTACGTCTCGAATGTTTTGCGGTTATCAGCCTCATTAACATTTCATGATGTTGTGTTTCGCTCGAACAGGCGTAGAACGCTTGCCTGCGTGCTGGAGGTATTCGGAAGCACCGTGACTTGCTCCACACTAGCTTAGACGTTCGTGAACTTTTAAATCCAGATGAACAATTACCCGGGAATCAAACTTTTTTTGTGCTGATTTAAGCGAAATGTCCGCACTATCGCGATTGTGGTCGTGCTTAGGAAAGAAAGTTAAAACAAACTTTGGGATAGTTAGCCACATTAACATTTCATGATGTTTTCTTTCTCATAGCGAGTCTGCAGCCCCTTAACCAGATGCTGCCACCGTAACTTACATGAAATGAATTAAAACAAACTTCATCGAGGTTAAAGTTTTTTAAATGGTATCCTGACGTCACTCACATTATGAGGCGACAATGAGTCACATACGTCTGCAATCTGATGGGCAATGTGCCGTTTTTCAGAACAAGACGAGTGTGGCCTAAAAGGCAGTCATCTTTTGCAAAAGTCTTAGTAAAGTGTTGAAAAGCGCTGTTTCGTCGCAAATTGTCCTACTGCCTCAAACGTTTGCACCTATTTCACCAGGCAACTGACAAATAAGTTTATTCCAGGAACTGACGGAGAAAGAACTTTTTATTGCGGAATTTTGTTTACGAGCGCATTCGTGCATTCAATTGTGTTGTTTCTGGTTTGCAGTCTATTGTAGAAGGGTTATAACAGCCATTAAATTCTCGCAGGTTGCCCTTAATCTGTTTTCAGACATTTTCCTGCTATTGCGTAATATTCAGTACTAACTCAAACTGAGCAGTAGCATTGGCGGTACTTTGGGACTCACTCATGGGTTGGGAAAATTTATGGATTTAAGTGGAAATTTTCGACGGGCGAAAAAGTTCTGAATCAGGACATCAGAAAGCGTAGACCTGCAGTGCCGCTGGGACCTGTTCACTCACATCTTTCATAATATTCCTTCTTTGCGCAGATGCTGGTCCTACGATCCGGGAATGCGTCCCTTGTTCCAGGAAATCCAGCAGGAAGTGGGGTAAGCTTTCGAACCCGCATGTGTTCGCCAAGCCCAGACGGGTGCGTGGTCGTCGGAAAGGGGCTGCAGGGGGGCTTTAGCCCTCCTGGATTTTTAAATTTGGCATTTTCCTTTCAAATTAGTGGAAAAAATTCTTAGTTTCGAATTGGTAAAATGAAATCTCACCTCTATTGACCCCCCTGCAAACAATCCTTCCGGCGTCCGCCGTCCATGGCCGGATATGCAATGATATTTGTTTCAAAGACCAGGGAAGTGCCTGGCGTTGATCCGTTTCCGTGTTTTATTGCCATCAGCAACCTTGTGTTTATTCAAAACCTGCTTCCATTCGTTGCTTAGCAACAAGTGCCTGGGTTGACGTTGTGCGCGAACGTGAAGCGTGGCCCGTACTGGTGAATTTACAACAGTGACGTTATTCTCCAAGTAAACAATGTCTGATCTTTTCACAAGCGCAACAGATTACGACGAATTACCTCTGTAGCGCTTACGTCATGATGCAAAAGGGGCTTGGGCAGACTAGCGCGATGACTGCTTAAATAATGCTGTGATCTGTTGCCAAGCGACAAGTTTCCCACCATCTCTTGACATTTCATTCGTCGCACAAACTTGCAAAGCAAATGTTGTCTCCGCCCTAGAAGTTTTTAGACCTTAGAAACGAACCAGCAACGGTGTTCCCTCGTGAGCCTTCCTTCAAGAATGTGTTGAAAGCTTCCACCTTCATTGATTGAAAGGCGCCACCGAGGACATTTTCTTATGTCCCTACCGCACGGGGCGCTCACGAGCTGTTGCTTTGTCACTTTTCGTTTCGTCCGTGCTTCTCTGCTCCAATTGCAGAGTTCAGTTTGCGTACTTGGCAGCACGACTGCTGCACTCGCATTTCATTAAAACTTGCGAAAAAATAGACAGTTTTTTTAAAGGCATTTTAGGGACCCGATTCGGATCCCTAGAATTTCAAATCGGGTCCCTAGAATACAGAGAAAATTATCATCAGGTCCCTAAAATCAGAGAAAATCGGGTCCTAGAATCGAGAAATCGGGTCCCTACAAATCCATACCGGGTACCTAACATTTTCTTTTTAAAAAAAACCTGAAATAGAGCTTCAAAGGTAGCGAATATTTTGCTTTAGGATCGAGAGGTTGGGATCGTTTCTCTTCTCGCCAGTGTCTTATAAACAAACCACCGTGCATTTTTTTGCAAAGATGCGATAATTTCTCCAGTGCGTCACATTTCGTGTCATCCATCAAGACACAGCTTTTAACGCAATCCGTTAATTGAAAAAGCGACATGATACACGTGCGTTTGTCTGCGTTGCGCAACAGCGCTTCCAGCGCGCACGTCCATCTTTGCTATATTTTCTCGCGCTATGAATTATTTAATTTGTTGACTTGCGTTCCGGAAAAAGATCCCATGGCATTTTTCAGCACACAGAGCATCGTGCGACAGAGTGGCCGGGAGTTTATTATTCAAACTAAACCGCGGTTCGCTAATCAGGACACGATTCAGGATGATACGGAGTGAGCTCTCCCAGTAAGACATAGCAGACTAGCAGCTGGATTTCGTATCCCGAGCTTGGAGCCATCAAAACAATGAATAAACCGCGTGCGGCAAAATGTGCAGCGTACGTGGTTTCGAGTTGTAGGCGCGCGTCGACAGGGAGACATAACAGCGGTCGAGGACGACGTGCAAGCAGTACATGTATATTTGACTAACGCAGTGAGAAAACTTGGCATTCGGCGCAGACGGACCGAGCTTGCTCGTGCGACTTCCATTGCTCCTGGTCCCAGTGGTTTGCTCATCAGTTAGCTGGGAATCGGAATATATATCGCGTTCTCGTTGCGGAAAGTTCTCAGAAAAAGAGCGATTTTGCGAACGGACCTGCGCTGGCCCGACCTGCCTGGCATCAAGATATGTTTACTTTGTGTTCATTCACGCATGTCCGAACTCATGGCCAAATCCAGTGGAAAACGTCTCAGATTTGGAGATGAGGCAGAACTTCTAAAATTCGTCTCAAAAATCTACAAAACTCGAAAAAAACATATGTGACTTTAATTTTTGCCAACCTGCATGGCAATATTTATTGGTTATATTTTTAATATTTATTGTCCAATTGACCCATTTTGAATCGATTCGCACGATTCTATACCTCGTTCTCTAGGACACGGTTTTTTCAGAAAAAGTGCGGTTTTGAGCGCATGTTTTCCAGATCCTCAAAAATACTTCGTTGTAAAAGAATCACGTCTTTGACTTTTTTCTGGGCTACAGCGTCAATATGAAGTTTACAAAATTGAGAGGAACAGCTTGAACGTGCGCGATCCATGGTGGAAGCGTCGACGCCAAAACGAAATTTCGTCAGTACGCTACCGAGGCGTTAGCAAAGAAGAATGTCAGCTGCCCGTGGCAGATAAATGCACGTTAAGTGGCAGCTTCGATTAGGGCGTAGTAATCTTGGGTTCAGCGATGCCAAAGTTAAAGAACGTAAAATAACTCGTACAGTGGCAAGGTGGCTGGCGCTGATTTCTGCTTGACACGTAATTGACGATTGCCAAGTTCTGCCCCGAGATCTTGCGCGGTCTGGCAGTGGATCGAAAGATCTGCTCATACGATGAAGAAGCCAAATTCTTATTTTATTGGAAAATGCCTGGAAACAGAACTTGACAACTGCTTGCAAAGCAACAGCGTTTAACCTGATTGTGGATTTTGGTTTCCGAATCGCAGTATGTATATTTGAAGTTGTGTTGCATGCCAGCCCGTTAACCATTATACACGTATTGCGCGAAATTGCTGCGCGGGCAATTTATAGTCGTCCAAGCCTCCTTCAAATCACCGTATCCCAGCAACATTCGTGTTTTGCGTGACGCATTTTCAGTTGCGAGAGTGACGACGACGTCGTCGTTAATGACGTGGCTCCTTTGTTGCAACGGCACGCAGTGATTGTTAGTCAGTCAGCCGGCACGTGCCGTTGTGCATGAACTGTCAACAAGTTTCCGCTCCCCCCATCTTGCTTCACGCCCGCCAGTCGACCCTCCCCGCAATGGCAAAATGAGTCGTTCGTAACGCTGTGTTTCCTCTAAGATGCGCAGTAGTAGTACTAGACAATTTGCGCATTGTTATCTCATTCTCGCGCACTTCCAACATTCTAATTTCAATATACGGTATAAATACATCGCATAGACCTCTTAGCGTTGAGAACCCTTCGCTCTTTGTGCGTCCGCATGGCTGCGCAGTTGCATGCGCTCCGTGCGCAACAAAACAAACATTTGCTCAGTGTAGAATTTTCATAGAGGGAACACTATCGTAAGCTCAGCGCCGATTTTCCTTCGCTGCAGATCGATTCTGCGCCGTTCTGTTCTCAGTGAGCTTCTACTAACTCGCTATAAGATCGCACGAAAGTTGAGTAGAGATCGTGTCTCGGCCCCTGATCGTTAAATGTCTGCAGCTGGATTCGACAGGTCGCACTTGGCGCCCGCACGGGCGTGTGTACCTTTCCATGCGGGCGCGAAGCGACGTTGAAAAGAAGTTGATCCAACAAAATTGTTTGCCGTTTGTTTCGCGCGAAGACCCATTGTGACGCACGCTGCAGAGCCGCGCGAAAGACGTAGATCACAATCAATATTTCACGATTGTTTGCTTTCAGTGCGGTCACAATCGACTGTTTAAAAAACGCAGAATAACTTATCCAACTCTGATGATTAATTTCCAAGGCGATTGCCTGTTCTTGATGCAGTCAATTGACCTCTTGCTGGCGTGCTTCGATTCGCTTCTGATGTGTTCGACTGAAGGGCATCTGGCAGTTGTTAATTCAACTAACCACATGCACCACGACCGCGCCGCTATCAATTGCATCGGCCCTGCGTTAATGTGTATGAGCATGGTGGATTATCCTGTTTCGCGAAGCATACTACAAAGTCACCCGATGCGACTCTTGGCTCTCTTCGCTTTGTGAAGTGACCGCTGTTGCTTTCTGCTGTCGCAGTTGTAGTAACTGTTTACGGTGCTGTCGTCATCAAAGCGGATTGCCGACTAAAGCGTTAATGTCCCTGCGTTTGAAGCGTCCGAATGATAGCGCGAGCGGCTTGTGAAAAAAAGGAGAAATAGTCGACTGGTCCTGACGCGCCGTTCAGATACATACGTACTTTTGCAAATGAGGTTTCGTTACGGTGAGAGAGAGTGCAGGGCGTTGCGGCTATATATAGTCTACGTTGACAAGAGTCCTGCTGAGCTGTTTATTTCTGAGCTTGTTTCTCACAGTAGATTATGTATGATTTTTTCAATCTGACGATGATTCCAATGGAAATGTTAATCCCTTGTTAATATCCCTAATTTAATGTCGATTCTACTGTTTCCAATTTGGTCCAGAGTTAATGGTGAAAACGACATCTACATACAAGCATTCCCAGCGACAAGAGGCGGTTTGGGAGTTCATTACCGTTTATAGCAAACCACAGACGCAGGGCCCGCGCCTTGTATGCTTGGTCGCAACCCTGAATAACGAAAACCAGTGTGCGGACAGACTAGTGCAACACACAGAATCGAGACCCAAAACATCACCGCGGCAGGAGGTCGAATCACACCAATTAATAGAATTTTAGACGATTAATACGAAGCACTAACGAACGCTGAAAACTATTTTCAGTGAAATACGGACTGACGCCGCCAGTGTTGGAGCTGATGTGCTAAAAAGTAAACTTCTAATTCAGTCTGTTTTTGTCTTTGTGTCATATCTATTAACCGGATCTATTTAAGGAGATTTCTCACCGTGCGTGGGCTGTTGAATACCAGGTTTAAACTACAAATAAGCAATGATGAAACGATTAAGCCGGAGCTATTACTGATGGTTTTTAGCAAGGGAGGGGCGTGTAATTGTTAACGTGTCTTTACAAAGCCGTAAGTATGAACGCCTTTCCCACAGAGGTTTCGTTTACTGCACCGCACAGTCTTGCTTTTCATGTGGCACTTCTCATCCAACTAGTGAATATAAAATTGTGGTCAGCGCTGGTGTCTTAAAGTGTGAACTTCCGGACCGCCATCGAGAATCTGCTGCTGCTGCGTTTCAGCAGCTGCGTCGGCTATTTTGCGAAGGTTGGCGAAAAGCTGCGGGTGCGTTCTCCCCGGTGCTCGTGGTATATTATTGGGTCGAGTGAACAAGGCAGTTTTACATATCTTTTAGCTTCTGGCCTTGTGCCCTTCCATCATTCCAGGAAGTCTCAAACTTGTGGTACTCCCCCGCCACTGTGCTGGCTCGCGTCGTGTAAATGGTCTTGCAAAATTGCGGTCGCAAAGCAATCTCTTTAACGACTTCGACCGCGGGCCGCTTCTTAAATCGAGAGCGCCGAAAATCAAAGCCTGCCGCCTTGTTATCGATGTGCCATGTCCCTCGCTCATTGTGATTCATCATTCCCGTCGTTGTGTTGTCACAATGGTCTTTACCGAATGATCGAGCGCACAATACAGAGATGTTATGTACTGATGTCGATGCGCGCGCCCAGGCGGAGCGAGTGAAGTTTCGCCTCCGTGCGCCTGTTGAACGATCTCTTGGGACACTTGACAAACCTCGCGTGAAAGTCAACCGGTCGTCGTCGCCGGCTCACGTTTGCAAATAAGATGATATCGTTTACCTTTGAAATGCATTGCGTTCGGAACGAAGCTGATCGTCACCCCGGTCGTCGCCGAATGTGTTGGCTGTTCGAACCTGCTATGAGCTCATTCTCTGTCCCTGGATTGAAGACGTCGTATAAGCTGCCTCCCATCGCGTTCAGTCGCTGGGGCGGTGGAAGCGCCTCTGTATTTGAATCGGGATTCTTCATTTGCCAGCTAAAAGTTTTTTTTCAAGCGCTGCTACAATACGTTTGAATGAAAAACGTCGTGTGTTTGGGAATGCAATGTGTTCCACCGACACGCGTGCTTTTGCAAGTGCGGCAAAGTGTGCATCACATCGAAGTCCTGCCCGTGCGCATTTTGCGGTGTGTGGCTTCAGCGGCGCGGAGTCGTGGCTGCAGGAGTCGGCCGTTGACGGCTTGGAATGTCGTACCAAGCCGCGCTCGACAAGGTTGTTTTCGCGGGCTGCTTGAGAAAACTCTGTCGGCATCGTGCCATTTCAAACGCCTACCATTGCCCTGTGTATGTGTATCGATCGTGACGTTGGAGCGTGCTGTCTTATGCGCGCTTCGTTGCCTTTTCCGTGCCACGGGAAACTCCAGCTCGAGCGAGTTTCTTGTTGTTTTTTGTGCGTGCGCTGCTCTTCCGGAAAAAACACTTCGTCTCAGCCGATGTCCTTTCCACACCGTGCTTCAAGACGCGATGCGCCTTCGCTTCGATTCTCTGTCCCGTCTGAAACGTTGCCGACTGTAGTGCAACTGTAAAAATTCGGATACGTTTTTTGCATAGTCCTTAAAATTCTGCATCAACAAACGTAGGTAGAACACGCACGTGTTTCACAGCGCTTTTTCATTTACAAGCGCTTTTTGGGACTTGACATCGTGACAGTGGGTTCTCGCCGAAACCACGAGGCAAAACGCCAGCCGTGTGAAAGCAACCCCTGAAATCCTACTTCATTAGTTGCTACAAAGTTAAAAGCTCTTTCCTTTGTGTAGTGTCGACCCGTTCGAAAACCTTCTTTTTCGACTACTAATCTCGGCATTCGAAACCACCAGATGTTTACATTTAAAAGTGTCAGTGGTCATGGACGAATGCAAACCCGCCCCAAGGTACTGCGTAAGCTTGGTGGGAATGACCAGTGATTGCCAGAGAAGCAAGTGGTATAGCCAGCTGAACATCGTACAGCGCGGCATCGCGCTGCTGCTGCTGCTGTTGTTGTCACTGGGTTTTGCTTCGGTAAACACTGCATCGAAACTGGAGTCGAATCAAAATAGCAAGAAGTTTAAAACGTGGACAAGCGCATCGGAAGTCCGCGTAAAGCACTTACCATCGGCTTTCTTCATCTCTGGCATGACGCGCAGTGGCATAAACGTGCTACGATTGATGAGAGAAGTTAGCCGAGCGCAGCTCATAACTTCACGCGTACCAGCTGCGTGCAACTTCGTGCTCAAATAGTGATGGGTGCGGCATTTGACCAAAAGGTTAGTTCGCGTTTCTAACCGTGCAGGCGTTAAATTTGTTCGTTCCGTGCGGTGCAGGTCAAAGGTCGAAGAAAAATCGTGGAGTTGAGAATCAAGCATTTCATCAATTCGTGAATTGTAACTTTTTTTTGCAAAGGTTGCCCCGAAAACTTGAGCAGGTCGCACAGTCTGCAAATGATTGTTCAGATCACATGAATAAGCAGTCAGGTGCGAGTTTGCTTTGCTTCAACAGAAAAGGAGTGGTACGCTGAAGCTGAGATCTTCGTTTCGCTGAACACAGGTACGCACAGTACAACTGCTTACGTCAAATCGCGCTGGTAAGTGGTTAAGTTGGAAGATGCCGACCTTCGGCGACCGACGCGGTTGTTGATGTTGATGCCAGACGAAAGTTTTAGAAAGCTTGCTTCTGCTTTGAGGAGCGTGCCAGCGCTACCGCACCGCGGGCGTGTTCGAAAGGTTGTTCGTCGAATGTGAAAGAGGTATGCGCGCGAGTTGACGTTACCACCGCCTCGATTGACGAGCAAAGGCCCCTGGACGACACAAGTGAGGGTTTGAACTGTATACAAGTTACGGCCTCCTGTGCTCCCAAGGCCGTGCGTGCAGTCGCAGGCGTGTTTGTCCGACCCTCCTCCGCGCCGCTGCGGTCGTTCGTCCGCCCGCGTCGCAACTTTTAATCGCAAAATACCGGGGCTCGTCCCGCCTTGTGCGTTCTTGCGCATGTCTTCGGTGCGATAAGCCGCTGAAGTAGTTAAGACCTTGTTTTTTTGCGCCGTCAAAAAATTCGTCCGCCGCTGCAAGTAAACTCCGATCTGAGGATTGCGCGAAGTTGTGAGTTTTTTGAGCGGAGAACTCGTGACGCGGTTCCTTGCGACGCGGCGCAGCCAGGACCGGTTCGCTTTTGCAGCGCCGCGGAATACCAAGTTGTAAAAATTGCTTCATTTCTTTTGTTTATTGGACCCGGTATCAGGTTTTTTTGACTCCGGTTTCGATCAGGTTTCAAGAAAACCATCAAACCCGGACCGGAGTAGACTCCGGATCTTGTACGTCGTATATTTATACTCGCGTTCAGTGTTTACCGTCAATTTTCAACGTGCTTTTCGTCACCGACCGCTTGAGCGGAGGCCCTCGGCAATTAACTGTTGCAATTTTTTCAAGTTATTCAATCTCGTGGTTGCACAAATACAACCCGGACGTTTCGGTGATCAACAGGAGGCCAGTTAAAAAATACAATGGGGCTGCATACTGTTCCGTTTTTTTGCGGCGCACCTTGCTTTTCCTTCTGGACATTCGTTGTGTGGTCCGCTCCTGGGACGAGGTAATTTCGTTTGTGGCTAATCACGCGCTGCAACCGAAAATCACCCAATTACGACGCATTTCCAGCTCGATCGCTTGGTGGTGTATGTCGAGCACAAACGCCTTGTGTTTTGATAACCGTGCGCCCGCTTCTAATCATGGTTTCTGAAGTGTGCTGCTGTTGAAACAGCCTCGTCCGGTTACATCCGCCCGCGTTAAATCGACATTGAAACTTCCCGAGGCCGATGTTGGGTAAACTCGTCGCTCTTTTCACGCGCCGACCGCTGAAACAAGAACAAAGGTTTCTTGAAACGTAACCTCGCGCTTGTGTGCTTTGTTTGCAACTCGCCGCGAGCTTCTCGTGCGGAGTTTCCATTAATGTATGCTGGATATTAACTGTGTCTGTTGAATAACATGAAGTGCCTAGTGAAAACCTAAAACGGCGGTTCCAGTTTTCAGCACGTTTAGAATAAATGTCCTATTCTCTCATTCATTCAAATTATGTAGCCTCACACGTTCCTGACCATAATCACGTTCACGACCTGCTTTTTTTGTTGGTAATACGAGCTTCGCTCAGTGAATATTCCGTTGTAGTCATAGTGTGGAAGTAACCATATTGAGGTTGAGCATATCAGTTGTAAAGGTATAATGGTTGTGTTGGTCAATTGCCTATTTTTCAGACTCGTCTGTACTCCAAGATCCAAAAGAGACGTAGGCGTGTGTACTGTAGAAGCCCGCTTACTGTGATAGATACGCGGCGCTATTTTCAATTTGCGAAAAGCGAAGGCATCGTATCGCTGTACGTGCCTGGATTTACACCGCACCACAAGGATTTTGCCTCTGCCAAGCCTTTTGGGTATTTTGACTTTAATTTGGATGAAGCTGTTTGTTTTTCCCGAAGGTCTGTCACGTTTTTTCATTACCTGCCCACTTATGCGCATCGATGCAGCAGTGGTCAACTTGCTGGAGCGATCCCGAGTGCTTTTTTGTCGTCCAACATCAGAGCAACTTCGATCGTCGATAAATTTTGCTGAAAGTGTTTCGTTTTGATTTTTTAAACAGATTCGCAAGTTATGTTGCATCACCAAGCTCTTTTTTTGCATCACCCAACATACGACTTTCGTGTGAGCAACTTTTGGTCACTCAGTGCGTCGTTGCATACCATGGTCCCAGTATAAGTTCTAGCCAGATCACTGCAGAAAAACAAAAAAAAATAAAAACGCAAATCGCTGGTAAAAATGTCTTCAAGATCGATTTTCAATTTCACTCTGTTTGGCCGGGACAGATCTCGAAAAGCTGCAATTTGAGTAAAGCCGCGAAAAAGTCAAGCGCGTCAATGTCTGGCTGGGAACTCTTGACGTTTGCATGAACCCCGCCTAATCTTTGTCTTGGGGGAGTTCAATTCCTTTTCAGGGGAGCACCCGTACTTTGCAGACAAAAGCATCGCGTAGCTGCCGCACCTTCGATCGACTAGGGTTCGCGCATTTCACGGTTCGCTTGTTCTTGTGTTGCGTGCGAATCCAAGTGCTACTTTGCAGGACTAGTTTCGAATTCTCGTGCTCTGTGAAATGAAAACCGAGCGAATTGGCGTTTACACCTCTGTTTACGGTCTTGCAGAGTGAGCCAGTCGCTGAGGCGAGAAGTTAAAACCCGTTTCATATTGAAGGCTTTGTGGCGAACTTTTCTTCGACGCTCATATCACAGCAGACAGGCTGCAGAGCAGCACTGTGGGCAGAACGTTTCTCCCGCTCTGTCAGCGGTGCTCGGTTGTTTGTATGGAACCGCCTGGTCGTTTTAAACCAGAAGCGACTTTTTTTTGAGCTCGACAAATAAAGCGAACGCTTGGCCGGAGAACTGACTTAGTCCACCTGGTGTTGTCAGTGAGGTTTTCCACGCATCCTGGCGCGGCCAGACCAACAGGCCAGTCAAACTGTAGCACCTGTAGCGTTGTTATTTGTCTATTGCGAAGTTCTCAAGCAAGTTGAGTTCCAGTCTGCTGCTATGCGTAACTTCGCGATCAAAAACAAGGTAACAGTTGTTGTTAGAGCAGTGCTTGAAGCTACAAATGCTAAGTGCAGTTAGATGACTCGCGTTTTTTTCAATCCCAGGTCTTTTCTGTCAGTTAACTGTTGGCTTCAAACAATATTTGTCAAACATGGCAGTAAATTCACGCCATGGTTTGCACGAAAAGTTAGTTGCCGCAGTGTTTGCAGCTGAAGTATGGAAATCAGTGTTAAGCCAGCTATGACCGCAGTTTTATGAATGCTGCTATTTCTATTGCCTCGAACGATCGGAGCTTCAACGCGCCCAGTCCAGTAGCTACGTTCGGCGTTTATTTCTACGCGCCAGAAAAAGACCACAGATTGTTGCGATCGGTGCTGCGCGTTGTTTACTGCCGCTCGCAGCAGCAGCAGCATGCCGGTTGCAGTGAAACCGACTAGTCGAAGCAAAACTGCCAGGTCGACGTTACCGACCGACGCGCGATGTCGCGTGAGTTCGTATATGATGTTCTGTTTGCGATGCGCAGCACGCCGGCTGACTTCGCCGTAAATCGACGCCGCGCGTGCCTCTCATCGCGTTCGAATAAGAAAGCTATAAATTTAGCGGGCGCGGTTGTCGAGATTTGCTCCGATCCGGACCCGGGCATCAGTGTTTTTTGACAAAAACGGTTGCAGATGTTTGACACATGTCCGTGTGTGCGCTTACGTGGCATCTTGGTATAATTATCCGTGCAGCGCTGTGGTACCTTAGGGTATGATTGCTGCAATCTCAAACGCAGTGATTCAGGTGGCTCCATCAGGCCTGTCAGGTGCATCGCGACCTCAGCCTGCTATACCTTGTGCTAGTTGGTGAGGACTGACCTTTCCTGTTTCTCTTTTGTTATGTGATATTTTGTTGCGTCTGATGGGAAAATGCCTCCGATTGGATTTGAGGTTTTGACGGCATTTCTTCAAATTGGAACCAGTGAGTTGCGCAAAGCGAAGGTCTTCTTCGGGCGGACTAACTCCTGGCGTAAATGCTCATTGACCGGAAGTTAGGGAGTCATGTTTTGCGGCGCCGTTTTCGAGAAATAAAGTTCTTTTGTTACTGGCGAGATGAGAAGGGAAAGCAGTTGAGGTTCTTTCGGATTTTGAACCGTTATTAGTTTTTCCGTAACGCAATAAACTTTAGTATACAGCAGATTATCAACAAAAAAATTTAGCCTCACGGCAAGCTTCTCAGAAATCTGCCTGCTTGCTTTCATTTTTCTGCAATGATTAAAACTTGCAGGTGTGTCTATTTTTCATAGTTATAAGCCACAAAGATGGAGGTAAGTAAATCGATCACAGTTTATTAACAGGGAAACTAGTTTCGCGTTTTTCAACGCATTGTGTTCTGTCTTGTAACTCTAAGATTCCAGCTAAACACGCGGGCCAATAATCCTGGTTGAGAAATTGTTGAGCGCAACCGGATTGGTTCGTGAAGTTTCGTGTGCTGATCAACGCTCGTTTCATTTTGGACCACAACGCTGCTCAGAATTTAACATATTTTGCAGAATGGCATAAAATTAACTTCATGTCGAATCCGCGAAAACAAGAGCGAGAGATAATGTTTAACTTCACCAAACACTGCGCTATTTGGTTAGCAGGCTGACCCGAGGCAAGCCGCCAAAAACTTAATTCAGAAGCGAAGACCAGCATAGCATTTCGTTGTCAGATTTATGTGATTGAGGAAACGGTAATCAACGTGTGATCGTTTGATTGAAAGCAGCGCTTCTACGGTTGCACCGCAGCATCGACAGACGTAAAAATCTTAGAACCGTCAAAATGTCAGCACACGCTCGCGATTATGATGGTTGTGGGCGGAAACATGGTTTGTTCGCTTTTCTTCGCATTTAACCCTTAATTTCATCTTCTCCAAGCGCAATGCTTCGAAATAAATGAAGTTAGCATTGCAGGTCACATAATCTCATGTGCGCTTATTGATATGAAGATAGTGTCGGCCTGGCTGGAAAGGGTGGCGTTTTAAACACGGTCAATTGGGGGGTTCAGCAGCTTATTTCCGCAATCGAGATGTTGTATGATAACCACGGAATCTTTGTTATGATCGCGTACGTGTCGAGTGTAGTTGAGTTGCAACGTGAAGTGAAAAAAATGGTGGAAACTCGGTCTGCTGACCGAAAATATATGGTATTTGTAATACGCAAAATGTCACCTTGCCGGTTAATGTTTGAGGTGCGACATCTACACAGCATAGACAATCATCTCAAGCCTTGACGTGTCAGTTGTTGTTTGCGGCGGTAAATGATGAAAATTTCGGCGAAATCCACCGCCATTTGCGCGCGCGAGCCGTTGCATCAGCGCGACCGAAATCACATCACCTTTCGATGCGTTTTAAAAGAGACAACACAAATAGAAGTAGAAACGATAATCTGCCACTGGATAGAGCAAAGGAAATGTTCGACAATCGGACTACCCTGCCGTTAACCCCGTAATTCCGGCCGTTGCATGGTGTCTTGAAAGGGACGACACGAACGCGACCTTAAGGTCGACCCCCCCCCCC
>Ga0210059_1010239_pt1 | contig 14507 bp, 5 predicted proteins | sample Ectturendosymbi2_FD_188042 | JGI IMG/M metagenome (GOLD analysis project Ga0210059, IMG submission 188042) | Ecteinascidia turbinata endosymbiont from Florida, USA - Sample 2 (SPAdes) (version 2) | ecosystem: Host-associated > Tunicates > Ascidians > Unclassified | place: Key West, Florida... | reverse complement strand
CGTAACAACATACTATTAAGGTTTATCGCTGCTCTAAAAGCACGCACAGTTGCATGCACTGTGAATGCTGGATTCTCGTCCATTGTGACGCAACTATAGAATGAGAACGAAGTGGGAAAGTTCGCAAGCATGGCTATCTGAAAGCATTGTGACGCAACCGTCAGTCAAACCATATGCGGGCGCTGGTTGCTGAAGACACAAGTGACGCCTTAAAACGTCACCAAGGTTCGTAATTGCTCCCTTTGCGAATCTTGGTGATCTTGATGAGATTTTTCAACTGGGTATCAGCGACTGGCATTCGACATTTCGTAAATCGAAATTGCATCCGCTGACATTTGACATTTCGTAATTGTTACGTGAGATTCCAACCTCAATTTATGCTCTCAAAATGCTGCGCCCGGGGACAGATATCTTCCCCTTCCCCCAGGCTACGTCACTGTCTTCAAGACAGAATCATTAGTTTGCTTCAAGTTATGCATACAGCAAAATATCCTGAAGTCGAAGCAAGCTACAGAAACTGTCATACTGACATATGCTTGAAAACAAAAACCCGTAGTTGCACATGCAGCGAAATGTCGAACCCGGCGCAATATGTTTCCAAGCATTCAGTTCAGTCATACGCAGCTTTACCGGTAGCAGTAGCCAATGCTTCAAGCCCCAATTGCTTTAAGTTTGTCGCTGATGCTGAGTTTTTACCGAACTAACGTGGAACCTATCGATCAGGTCAAAAGCAACCTGATCTAAATCTTTCCTGATGCTGCTAGCTTACCACAAACAAACCATCCAACCTCAGCGCAAAACAGTGAGAAGAGTAGTTACTATCAACGTGTGCTGACGGAAGAGCTTTTGCGAACTTTTTCCTTTGGCCACCACTCACGTCAATGTAGCGCATAGCGGTAGCGGTGAAATGGTGATAGCTCGCTACCGCATCCGTTATTTTTTCAAAAAAGAGCGGCGCTATCGCTAACGCTAGTGGCAAATTAGCTCGCTACAGTAGCTCGCTATTTTAGTAGCTCGCTACTGCCCAGCTCTGGTGACAACCGTTTCCATTTTGTGTATTTTGTTTAAAATAATTGGAAGATACACAAGGTTTCTCGGATTCTCTCCATTCTTGTAACTTGGGGACACGTTTGGAAAGAAACCACAAATTGTGTTTTGTGTCTTTCCATTGACATAAGACCCCCCAATGACATCCACATTAATGAGAATTGAATTAATGCTCAAAATATTGACCACATTTTCAAACTCGTGAAATCCGTCTTCGTAAACACGATTTCGAAATCCAAGAACGCTTGAAATTGAATTTCGCATTCCAAAGTCAACCTGAAAGTCGCCTGAAATTTCCAAGACGCTTTTCAAGGTGGTTGCGTTTGCTGTTATTTTAACAGACTCATCGTTATGCCCGTTTCTTTTTATTGCAATTTTGATTGTGTCTGCAATATCAACGAGGTCGTAACTGCCTTCAGGAATCCGTATTTCAAGCGACTGTCTTTGCCGCGACGGCTCTTCATCATTTTCTCGCACTTCAACGAAACCGGTAGAATATTTGAAAACGTTGTTGTTTGAATCAATATTTGGAAAACTATATACGTTTCGATATTGACTAAAGCTACCTCAAACTTTCGAGTGCTGTCCAACTCGATTGGAGGTGAAAAAACTGAAGTTATTTTTGTCGAAATACCAGAAACAACAACCTGAGTTGCAGTTTTCGGAGAAGTATTTCTCTCAGTTTTTTCGAGAATTTCTGTGTGAATTCATTCAACGAAATAAAAATGTTCAAACCCGCTTCTGTATTTCCCGCCGTCCTTTGCTGAGGTTAAATTAATCACCATAAATTTGTATGGTTTTGACCATGCGCGGTTGCATCAGTCCTTGAACTGTTCTTTGGTCATATCTTGAGACACATGGTCATTAAATATGTCGTCAATAATTCTTTGGTCTTGGGGAAACAGACTACAAAAATTTGCATTTTCTCGAATTGTTTGACGAGGCAATTTGAAGTAATTTTGTGACAAATACAAACAATCACAGTTACTATGCCTTCCGCGAATATAATATGCTTCACACTTGTTCTGCTTCTCAAGCAGGAGGTCATCAAATATCATGAGATTCTTATCCTCTGGAGACAGCTCTTTTGTGTATGGAACATCGGCTGCCGATTCACAAAAATTACACTCAATAGGCTCACAGCGCCTTTTTCGTGTGGTTGGGCTGAAGCGACAACATTTTGCCAATGCTTCAATCAACACACTTGGCGAAATGTGTTCTTGCTGTGTTTCATCCTGATTTTCGAACAAATTCATAATCACCTCTTTCGGCAATTGTTCTTCGAAACCCTTTCTCAAACTTCTGTTTCTGGTTGATGTAAAGACTTTCCAAAAATACTCAATTTTCAATAATCAAGCCATTTAGGCTGGAGAAGAAGATTCAACAAAAGTGTTGTTTTTCCACAACCTGACTTTCCTACAATCAAGCCACCCAAACTTCGAGGCAAAAGAAAGTTGTTGTTTTTATTTGTTATGTTTTCATTCCAACTTAGATTTTTAATATCCATTTATTAAATGAAAAAACTATACTGTGTTAAAACGCGCATAACGACCTATTTTTTGACCAAACTTTGTGATTCCATAACTCGCCAGTGGCTAGAGCTAGAGAGGTGTTCAAACCATCTACGGATTCGGCAAGATATCTAGTTTCGACTGAAAAAAATATTTCAGTTTTGGGTTTGGGGTTCTGTGGGGGGGGCGTCACAAGTGGGGGGTTGGCCTACTTTACCCAGCCTTAGGCGCCAATCCAATGGGCCAATTTTTCGCTCATGTTTTTTAGGAAACTAGGCTATCATCCGAGTGTTTAGAGCCCTTGTTTGGCTTTCTAGCATATCTGGAACCAAAATTATGCATCAAAAGCCAAAATTGGTGAAAAAATGTACTCCCACAAATGCTAAAGTAAGGAGAAAAGCACCCCGAGACATAGATGGCTATAACGCGCTGCCAGAATGAGCTAGAGAGCTGTTCAAACCCTCTAAAGACTCGTGAAGACGTGGTTTAGACTGCAAAAAAAATTTTAGTTTGAGATCTCGGGTTTGTTGATGTTTACATAATGAAAGGATGTTTACGCATATTTTTTTACATTTAGATGATGACGTCATTCCCTGAAAGTCGAACAATCCATCCAATTTTGTCGTTCAAATTTTGTTGGATTCTAAGCTGCAATACGAGTCTTTAAACGGTTTGATGGACTTTCTAGCATTTCTGGTTTAAACGTTAAGGCAAAATAAGCAAAAATTAATCAGGGAAATTCCCTGAAATTACTCAGCTTATTCCCCAGTGATTTGGGGTTTTCTGGCACTAGCTTGGGCACCAGAAACGCCAGGAAGTCGATCTAGGGCTCTAAAGCTTCATATTCCAGCCTGGAATACAACCAAATTTTGAGCCACTATTTTGGCTCATTGTCCAGGTGATTGCGTCATAAAAGAATAACCAAAAAAAGCAAAACCTACCCTTTTTCTAACGACACCCACCGAAAACCCCAAACCCAAATCTCATAAGGTTTTTTTTTCAGTACAAACTAGAACACTTCACGAGTCTCTCGAGGGTTCGAATAGCTCTCTAGCATGTTCTCGCGGCGAGACATCGCGAGTTATCACGAGTCACACCAGCCGCCAGTGGGAGACTCATGCAGTTGTTGGATTTTTGTGCACAACGGGGTTTTTGGGCCATAACTTTGGTTCCAGACACGCTAGAAGGTCAATCAATGGCTGTATAGACGCGGATGTTCACCTAGTTTCCATAAAAACGTCGAGCCAACATTTTGGCTCATTGGATTGGTGTCTAGGGCCAGTCAAATATTGGTCAAAATTTTGAAAACACCCCCACTTTGTTACGTCCCCCCAAGAGAACCCCTATCTCAAATGAAATAATTTTTTTTAATCGCAACTATAAGACTTGCCGAATCCGTCGAGGTTTTGAACAGCACCCTAACTGAATTGGCTGGCAAGTTTTGGCGTTGCAAACTTGGTAAAAATGTTTAACGGTGGTCTTTAGAGGGTTAAATGCCGCAAATTTACGGAAACGAACGACGTGAAACAAAAAACGTCCAAGAACAATCGCCAAATGCTTCATGGCATCTGTGTTGTTTGTGGATCGAAAAATTCAAAGTTTATGACAGCGAGCGGTAAAGGTTTTTAAATGACACAATCAACAGCCTCCCATTGAGATGCGTCTTCCAGGACACAATTTCACAGGACCCGGCCAGAAATTGAACAAACGTCTCGATCCTGATACGAACCCGAAAGCATGGTCAAAACCAATCAACAGAGTTGATAAAGTCGCTTATCATCATGACATCTGTTATGTGAAAAATAAAGGTACGAAAACACGAAATGAAAAATGCGACAGAGAAATGTTGGAAGAGCTTGATGGAATCTGCAACCCAACTCTTCGAGAAAGAATGGAACGAGGAGTTGTTTCCAAAATTATCGGGACAAAGAAGCGTTTCGGAATGGGGTTAAAAAAACGACAGCTTGATTTGGACTGACCAGCTTGCCGACGAACTTCATAAACCAGTTGTCAAGAAGTTCCGAAAACGAAGAGTGTATTTGAACGGAATCGAGCAAATCTGGGCTGCAGACCTTGTGGACATGCAATCATTTTCAAAACTCAACTGCGGCGTCAAGTATCTCATGACTGTGACTGACGTATTTTCAAAATATGGTTGAATGTTTCCGTTAGAAGACAAACTGGAGTTTCTGTTGTGAACGCATTGAAAGAAATTTTCAAACTGAGAAAACCAGAAAAGCTTGGACGGATAAAGGGAAATAATTTTATAATACTGCAAGTATGTGAGAGAGATGGGTGTTGAACTTTACTCAATTGAGAATGAAGGGAAATCAAGTGTCGCTGAACGCTGGAACCGCACAATGAAGGGTAAAATGTTCAAGTATTTTACAGCAAACAATACCAGCAAATATCCAGCAAATATATTAACGTTCTTGACGACTTTGTTGAGAGATACAACAACACCAGATATTCATCCTGTTGAAGCAAGCAAAAAGATGAACGAACTAACAATTTACAGAAATCTCTATCCGGACTTTGAAAGACGACCCATGAAAGCAAAATTTAAGATTGGGGATAAAGTCGGAATTCATAAGAAAAAGAAGCTTTTTGAAAAGGCTTCACCCCAAATTTGGCAGAAAAAGTGTTCACCGTGTCAAAAGTTCAAAGAACCGACCCGATTACTTACAAAATAACAGACTACAATGACGAAGAGATACATAGCACGTTTTACGAACAAGAGCTTCAGAAGACATCTCAAGAAGTTATCAGAATTGAGAAGATTGTGAAGAAAGGCAAAACTAAGTGGAAGGGGTATCCGGAAGGTTGAAATGGAAGGGGTATCCGGAAGGTTTCAACTCTTGGGTTGACAACAAAGAATTAATTAAACTAATATGAATGCCAAAAGAGAAAAGTCTTGGCATTAAAAGCTCAACAGTCACTACGTTTCTAAACGACAAACTCACACCAACGCAAATTAAAGAATTGCAAAAAATTATTAATATTGATCCAAAACAGTATAGAAAAGTTTTCATCTATCGTGGTTAATTTTAACCCTCCAAAATTGGTCCTCCAAAATTGGCCCTTCAAAATTGGTCCTCCAAAATTAACCCTCCAAGAATTTGAACATATAATAAAATGAGTTTTCTAAAAATAAAAGACCCCTCCAAAAGAGATGCGCTTGTCGCTGAATTTCTAAAAATCAAGAACGAAATTCAGAATGATTTTCGCTCGGAACGATTGGGTGAACAATCACTTTACGAAGATTTTGGAAAAATATTCAAACCAATAACTGAACAACAACAAAAATTATCTGAAGAAATTGTTTCAAAGTTTGCCCCACTTCAAGAAGCGATTGAAAATATCCCTCCCGCTTTACCTTGGGGACAAGAACATGAAGGACATCACGAAGCTCTTCCAGTCGCTCCCGCTGAGACCCCTCTTCCGATCAATATAGACCTAATTGCAAGAAAGTATCTGGTAAATTCGTATGGAACTGCTGGTGACAAAACCTTTAGATTTGATAACAGAGGTGGAGAATTTTTTCTTGGGAACACTGAGGTTGATTTTGAAGGGAATGATTTAGTAATCGGCGGTAAAAGGTTTTCAGGAATGCGGGGCCTTTGGGATTTGATTATTATGAAAAGGCCAGTGGTTGGTTTAGCAACAGAAGAAGATAAGAAAAATTATGAAGAAAGTATGGTTGAAACAGGGGCAATTAGGAACAGAAGAAATCCACAAAAACCAGCTGCTAACAAGGGTTATAAGTGGGAAAATCTCATAAGACCAATTTTGGATAAATATGTGCAAAAACCAAAGCAAAAAGCGACACGTCAACAGAAAAAAAACACAAACACCCGGAACTTCGGGACAAGGCTTTCTCCCCAGCGACCCAAGCGCCTTGTGTGAGCGACTCGAACTTTTGATGGCTTCGAAAAAAGCAGGAAACACAGGCCTTCGGAACAAAATTGCGAGCATTTGTGATGAACCTTTGAGACAAAAAGAACTCTCTCGTGATTTTCACAATAAAACGTATGCTCTCATTAACACGTTCCATTCCGGGTTTGTGAATTGGTTTGCCAAACGTTCCCTACCGGTGGTTTTTCGGCAATTGTCCTCAGACGTTTCACACCTTCACAGGATACCTTTGAAAAGTCGCCAAAGCGTAGAAATTCGCACCAACGTCGCCTGAGGCGCGTGTAAGCGCAAGAGTCGGTCTAGCGCTTGTCGTAGATCAAACATCGGCTTGCGGATTTGCCTATACCCTTCCCTCATGCAATCCACAGTGCTTCAAATATTCATAAAAGTTTCAAATATAACATTCTTTCCAATTACTCTGTATTCATTGCGATTCATGATACATGCAAAAAACAAACCTAACAACGGTCTTAGTGGAGTTGCGTTTTGGTAAGCTTTTTTCTTTCGATTTGTGGCCTACCAACCACATCAATTTTGCCAGATTTCATGTGCAAATAATCAACACGTTGAAAATCTAAAGTAATTGGTGCATTGTTCTTTGCTTGGAAAATTTCCAACCCATCAACACCTTGGTTTATGCTGTATTCACTGCGTTTTTTGTTCCTTCCAGAATTCAAACGTACCAATGTTCTCGATGGAGGTGCCTTTTATCGAGATATTTTTTCTTTCGAGTTTGTGGCCTATCAACCGCTTCAACGTTGCCAAATTTCGTGCGCAAACAAGCAATAATTTGAAAAATTACAAACACTGATACAATCTTTATTGCTTGGAAAGATATAAACCCATCGATACCTTGGATGCAGTAGCGGACACAGGCCAATTTGGTGGGGGGGATACGACATCGATTTGCAGTGAACCCAGGGCTTCGCAGGACCCTATTTAGGGTCGCCAGATAGCCGGTATTTCACCGGCCTGGCCAGTATTCACTGCTAATTTAGCAGAGGCCTGTAAAAGGCCGGTATTTTGAAAATTAGTGCCTGAAGCCAGTATTTCAAAAATAAACACTTTGCCGTTGCTTCAAAAAGAACTAACGCCGAATTTCTCAAATTATAATGACTCTAGTAGTGAATCTTGTCAGGACTGTTTTTTCAGCGAAGTTTATTTGCTGCTGTTGACGCAATCCTTGGTGCGATTTTCTCGTCACGCACACATCGAAATGTAATGAGCCAGCCAGAATACAAGCAAATTATTGTGGTTCAACAATAGTGATTGTCTTTCTGTTTTCTCTTTGTCGCTTATGAAATACGACACAGGCTTAGATCTGGTACTGTTGAGTGTTGACAAATCAAAATGGCCGGGATTTTTACAAAATGCGTCTGGCAACCCTGACCCTATTGCGTAAACCAATCACTTCCACACACGTACATTTAACGAGGAAAGAAGTCTAAGCTTGGTTTAGAAGAAGCTTGAGTGATAAATTGGTCAAACTTTAACACTGCACCGCTGCGGAACCAACAAGCAATGTGGCACACAACAACCATATGACGCAGTCACTGGCGTGGGCGTGGGCGTCGGCGCAGGTACATAAAGGACTCGAGATAAACAATTCCTGTGACGGCATAATACTTATTCTCATTGTAGGTTACGTTAGTTACATCACTATTACCGGTGGCAGTAACGAGCATAGTGCAATAGTGCTGTTTGACTTGTATGTTAATTGCAGCAAGTGAGCGTAGTCACTTGGATGTGGTTTCGATCAGTGATCTTCAAATGGAGAACCTTACAGTTTTTAATTGTCGTTTGGAATAGTCTACAACACCCGTAGTACTAAGTTGTGTATAACATTTGTTATTGCAGATAATTTTGATGAAATAATAACAAAAACCGCGTTGATTCTGTTTATACTGAAACCGAAATTAAGAGAGCGGAAAGAAACAAACAATTTGTGATGAGTGAAAGCACGAAAGTAACAAAAAAAACGAAAGCGAGAAAGCACGATCTTTCACGGGCGTCCAAAGAAATTTTTTCAGGGGGGGCAAGATCAACATTTTGTTTAACATTTTCAAATTGCTGACGATTAGTGGTTCCCTCTAAGATAATTTTGCACTGAGCAAATATTTGTTTTAGTGAGCATGATTATTTTAGGGCTGAGTAAGTAGAGTTTTCAATGAATTACAAACTTTGTGAATTATATAATAACTTAAGAATACAATCTTATCAAAATACAAGCAAAGAACACATATTACAAACTTTATTAATTATTTAATAAATATACAATCTTATCAAAATACGAACAAAATACACATTTCATTCAAATATCTTCTTGTTTGCGTGCTTTTCCATTGCTTTGAAATGTTGCAAGTACGCGAGAATGAGATTTCACTGCGCAACAGTTCTGGAGGTCCTGATTATATGTGTCCCTTAGAGGAAACACTGCTGACGATGCAATGGAAGTGGCCGTTAACAAATCGCTTTATCCTTTCTACACTGCAAAGGAAATGCCCGTGTTACGGTAACAATCACAAAAAACGCTTCGTTGGCAGCAATAGCCAGGTGTATTAGTGTTACGACAATTTACACAGCAGGCTATCTGCAGATTTTCAACGCAAGGCATTTCTTTTCAAGTAAGCATTGCCATGATCTGTAAAGAAAAAAGCATTGGATTGCCATGGTTTTCAACGAAACCATAAATTATCACTTCACTTACTTAGCAAGCAAGACCGCACCCAGCTGATATATTCAACTGAACTTGTTTTTGAAAATGTCAGGGCAATTGCCCAGTTGCTCCTACCCCTGATTGCGGGATCAGCTAGCAAGACTTGTGAGCATTACTTGGAAACTAGAGCTGTAAACGTATGGGATCTCGTCCAAAGCGATCAATAATACCTTGCTGCACAAACCGGACAATTAAGTAGACCTGTATGTTGACACGACTACGGACAAACGTACTAGACTTAAAACACCACGCAGGTTTTGCAAAATTTGCCAGATGAATTATGAAAACTCGCAACAGCCAATATGGCTTTGCACTCAGTATTCACTCAGATGTCAGAACTAAACCTCAACGATTAAGACATATTCCCACAAGCCTGCATAGATGCATTCCAACAAGCCACGTCATTTTATACTGAATGAAAACAAACCTGCATAAGTGTAGTTTGACACTCCGGCACATTGGTCACACCCGCACTAACAATGAATTTTTCAAACGTGCGGAAGCACTGCTATAACTCACTGATGCTTCTTTTCACAAAGTACAAATGTACGTGGCTTACCGCTATCAGCATGTCACTGTCTCGATGCATTACCTGCCACGATGTGTACGTTCAGCAGTCTCATGCAACAAAACGCCTACTACCGTGATGTAAAGTGAACTTTTGAAGATTTGTTGCCATGTTATTGTTATGCAGTAAAGACCAATAGTAGAACAATCCGCTCGCAACTTTGGCAACCAACCTCTGCAGGCAAAGGAGGATACATGAGTGAACTGAAAGCTCATCACTACATGACACTTATATCTGTGAACCTGACTCTTGTGCAGTATGAGTTTCATACTGGCAAAAAAAACTGTCATTGCAAGAATCAAATCAAATGATCGGAATTATGGTGCCGACTTCAGGTTTTTTCCAGAAATATTTGGTTCTTAATCCCAATTTCCAGGGTGGAAATGCCCGTTTTGCCCCCCTGCGGACGCCCATGCGATCATTGACTATTGTATATCAGGCTCCACAAACAGGCCAGCTCATCTAATGAAAAGAAGAAACGTTTTTGACTAATTGTTAGCATAAGTGAATTTTTAACATCTTTAGCGATTAAGTAATGTGCAGAACAAAAATATTTTTGGCGATGATTTTCAATGAAATTAAGTGTCATGTCAACACCTCTTTAGGTCTGGTGGGGGGGAATGCATCCCCTGCATCCCCCTGCTGTGTCCGCGCCTGCTTGGCTGATGCTGTAATTACTGCAAAAGTTTGTTCCTTGCGAAAACCAAACCTACCAATGTTGTAAATGAAGCTGCCTTTTTGTGAGATGCTTTTTCTTTCCTATTTGAATCCTACCAACCGCTTCAACGTTGCCAAATTTCATGCGCAAATAAGCACAAAGTTGAAAAAACAAAGACATTGGTTCAATGCTCATACCTTGAAAAGTTTTCAAACCCTTTAGGGACGGCAAAAGTCGATTTATCGTCTTGCTCGGCGGTTTTTCAGCGATAACTCTCGAACCACTGAAGGTATGTCGACAGGTAAAACATTGAAAGAAAGGTTTTCGTGAGGTCTTTCAGATAGGTCTAACAGCAAGTTATCTTTGCACTTGATAATTCTGAGAAAATCTGCTTTTTTGCTTTGTTTCTTGGCTTTTTGGGAAAGTTCTTGATGATTTTCAAAAAAAATCTTGCCACCGTTTTAACTTTTTAGCAAGGAATATACCTGGCCGCGAGTGCTTTCAAGGACTATACCAAGTCACTTACGAGTGGTTTAGGGTTGGGGAAAAACAATGTTGCGGCAAAAAAAGCAAATCGGGGCAAAAACGGCAATTCGAAAAAAGCGATTTTTAGGTTTTACGCCAAAATCGCTGCCGATACTGGATTTCGGAGTGCAGCATTGGAATAACGCAAAAACACAACCACTAACAAAAAGTCGAAACTTTTCAAAATGGTTTGTTGAACTTTGTGTCAATTTTTTTTCAATTTTCCGACATTTGTCAGAAATTTTTTGGATCATTGGTATAACTTTTTTTATTCTCATTACTTCTGCTTCAAATTTGGTAGGATGTTGTAGGACGCAGAAGTGAAAATGTACGGCAACTTCCAGATTTTTTTGTGTTTGGTACAGGAGATATGATACATTACATGTGAAAAATGACCAAAACTCCAATAGAAAATCAACAAACTCATTTTTGTATTTTCAAAAAATTGGCACAATTATTTTATAAATATTTTTACAAACTTTGGGTCCTGGCCGACATCTTCTGTGCCGAATGAATTTTTCTAACGTGTTTGTAGATTTTTCTACAGGTTTTTTAACATGCCCACTGCTTTTGTTTTGACTACTCTGCATTTTCAGCTTTTCCCCTGTTTGAATTCAACAATGACGCCACAAAGCTACCGCCAATATCTCCAAATATGAGCGGTGAAAAAACTTTTCTTACAATACCTTCCTTGTGGACGTAACTTTAGCGGTTTGCGCGTTGTCGCAAACTTCGTGCAGTAAAGTCAATATATCGGCTTCTGCGGTCCCTAAATGGTTTTCTTGCGAAGGTAAAAATACCAATGATCTCAGTGGAGCCGCCTATTCGCGAGATATTTTTTTCGTTTTTCCGTTGCCAAATTTCTTGCTCACGCAAGCTACAAGTTGAAGCAAATAAAAACATTAGTGCAATGTTCATTGCTAGAAAACTTAACCTGGAATGCTGTTGATATGTCACACGAACACTGACCCCATGTGAATTTCACCCGTTTTGGAAAAAATAATCTTGGCTATTTTTGGCCAAGGTTACCAAAGGTAAAAGCTTTTGTTTTTCTTGGCCATCTTTGGCCAAGGATACCAACGGTGAAAGTTTTTGACTTCGAGCATTTTTGGCCAAGGATACCAATGGTGAAACTTTTGTTTTTGTTGGTCATTTTTGGCCAAGGTTATGAACGGTGAAAGTTTTTCATTTTTGAGCCTTTTTATCCAAGGTTACCAACGGTGAAAGTTTTTGATTTTTGTGCCTTTTTGGCCAAGGATTCCAACGGTGAGAGCTTTGTTTCTTCTTGGTCATTTTTGACCAAGGTTAGCCGCTGCCGTTGCGGTTGTGACGTCATCAACTGCAAGGAAATCCTAAGACACCGTGAAAGAGTGCTCTCTGCACAAAAAGATAAAAAACAAAGAAATAGAAATGGTCCTGGTTCTATTGATACAGCTGGTCCGAGCTCTCTCAGTTCCCTACTACTGTTAGTCATTGTAATTTGAGAAGTCTTGCGTTAAATTCTTTTCGGAGTTAGTCCAATGTATTTACTTTCAAAACACCGGCTTCAGGCACTGATGTTCCAAATACCGGCTTCTTACCCGCTTCTGCTAAATAAGCAGTAAAATAGCGGCCAGGCCGGTGAAATACCGGCCGTTTGGTATCCCTAGTGTCTGTGCACCATCACTGGCGTAGTCACTCACGTTCAAAAGCATTTCATGATAAAGATAAAGATCTCAAAAAATAATCTTTGCTGTTTTATCAGAACTTCGAACAGAGTATCCTCCCGAAAATGAAACCTTTTCACTTCGAAAAGCACAAAACGTTTGCGTGCAATATGTAAAGGTCCCGTTGGAGTAACCCGATAGCAGTGACAGACTACGTGAAGGTAGGTACTAAGTTTTATTTTGACTACAGGTTAACTCTAGCTTGAAACATAAAGCAATTGAAACAAAATAACGGTAAGCACGATAGAGAGCAACACCATTTGAGAACCACACAACAACAACGACGACTGAAAGAGCTCAAACACTCTGAACACCAGGGTTACTAGGTAGTCATAAGCAAAATACGCCAGATCAATCCTTGAAAAGCCAAGTAGCACCAAAAAAAAACAAATACAAGATAAATACACAGCGACACCTTTAAAAAACCCAAACGCGTTTTAAAGGCAATATATAAATATTTGAACATAGAAAGAATAAAGCTCACTCAATTAATTAATTTCTGGAACCTTTTTGTCTTTCTGAAGAGTAACTTGAAACTGCAAACTTAAAACCATGAAACAACAAAACAAAATATTATTAATTCTCGTGCAGAGTTTCCTTTCAAAATGTATCATTCGATGTCTAGAAATCTGCCAAAATCATGTTTAAATCTGCCAAATCGACGTAAAAGAGTCACCTTCCATATGGGCGTTTTTCAAAGATAAAAAAGCCAAACGTGTTGAAACAGAGCCAAAAACATGACATTTGGCCTCACAAAAGCCAAACTGGCAACCCTGCTGGACACATCAAACGCAATGGTGGCCTGAACAAGCGTTGGGAGTAAGCCAACGGCCAGCGCAAAGCGTTGATTAGTTCAATCACAATTGCAGCGAAATTCGCACACACACGTTGCACCTCATTACACTCCACCGACCTATGAAATATATTACTCCCCAAAAGTAAAACTGTTTCTTCCAAAACTCGTGTGGGACATCATGGCCATAACGGTCCTGGGGTCAACGTATCCTTGACGAAGGTCTTGCTGGTTGTTGTCTAAATTTTCGGAAGTCGTCTCGACATCAATAAAACTTTTCTGCATCTCGACCAGTGGCGGCCGGATATAGATCAGGCATTTATGGGAGTGGTCAGATAGAGGCCGCCAAAACTCTTCAGTTCTTTCAATACCGCATATTTTCTATAACAATCGTTGGACATCTCACAAAAACGTTACCTTTTGCAGGTCAAGAAAGTAGTTATTATTCTTGGTTGAACTTCTCAACCTTTCAGGAAATCACTACAGCAGTTTGATAAGAGCCTTATATCATTAATTTACAAAACATCTTAGAACAGGCCAAAAACATGGTTCACCATTTTCATAACCTACACCAGTGGTTACAAACAGGGGGTCCATGCACCCCTAGGGGTCTACAGAAAGATTGTGTGGTGTCCATGGCCTTTATATGAAAAAGATGAAAGGAAAATAGCAAAATTTCGAACTACGTGACGTGGTGGTCCAACTTGCAAAAGACAAATTTACTGCGTTTACATGTCAAGCGACGGTCCGCAAAAACGAGACAGCCCGTTCTGACGTCATTGTACCGTTCGGTTTACATTGTCTGAAAGTCATTCACGTGTGGCAGACGCGTCGGTGAACATCTACTGTGTAGGCTTGTGAACAAAGGGTTGTACCGAGTTGGAAAGCATGCACACTGATTACAGATTTCACAAAGTTGGCAATTGCTGTTCATGCCTGTCATGAAGTTGGTGCCGTGAACTATGGATCGTGCTGCACACTGTAAAATCCATCCATAGCAGACGTGCACTGACGTTTACAGCATGCGTTGATGTCACATGTGCACGGTTACAGGCATACAAATTTCAC
>Ga0210059_1010238_pt1 | contig 14507 bp, 11 predicted proteins | sample Ectturendosymbi2_FD_188042 | JGI IMG/M metagenome (GOLD analysis project Ga0210059, IMG submission 188042) | Ecteinascidia turbinata endosymbiont from Florida, USA - Sample 2 (SPAdes) (version 2) | ecosystem: Host-associated > Tunicates > Ascidians > Unclassified | place: Key West, Florida... | reverse complement strand
CGCAAGGCACGCTTGATTACGCCAATCGGCGAAAAGCCTAGAGCAATCGCAACAACTCTCGAAGTGACCGTAACATTGCCCCCCCGCCCCCCATGTCGGGCACCTGCCGGGTACCTAACATTTTCCTTAAAAAAAACCTGCTAACTGTATCCGATATATCTTTTTTTACGAACAGCGCCCCAAACGTGTCTGCGTGTCTGCTGAAGTTCTGCAACATTCCGTTGTATTTCCGACGCTACATGGGTTGTATTGATTTTATCGAAAAGAGAAGATAATATCTTATGTAATTTGTTGTGCAGTTTGTTTCTGTCGTGAATAGAACCAGCAACCTTTTGATGGAAAACCTTTTCTTCGAAAATATACAATACGATAAAAAAGAAACAAGGTATTGATCCAGCAGGCACATTTTATCAGTGTCAAATATGAATTCGATGTTACATCTCGACTATACGACTTAGTATACTCTACAATTATTACGCAGTAACTTTGACAATAGAATGCATCCTTTCTAAGAAACTGAACCCAGTCATCACTTAGGCATTTGTGTGCACCACAAATGCATGAAGATTAGTACCTGTCCAACAGATCTGGACAGGCCACAAAGCAATAATGAGTGCCATCAGGCTTTGTCCAGCACGCGAAGCAGTTTTTAAGCTCAATCAGGCACTATTTTTCTGATATTCAAACAAGGTTTCAACGCTTTTGCACTAGAACATAAGAAATATAACCTCGTTGATTCCACCCTGAACTGCTGACTATTATTAAAACGGAAGTTTTTGTTTTATTATTCATTTTCGCTGCATGGACTAATAGCAAGATTTGTTTTTTTAATGCCTGATAAGTTTTAATCTTTCTGTTTTCGGAATAGTGCTTTCACCCTCGCAAGTCGCAGCATGACAAATTTTTCTATACTTTTTGCAGGATACATGACGATTGAAGCTTCAGTTCCGCGCTTACTTCTGAAACAAAATAACTAGAAAAATGATGCATTTTTTATTCTCTTCAGGTGTTGCTGGTGTCTCTTCTACAATGATTGGAAGATCATGCGGTGTGTCATCATTGACTTCCACTGGATGCGTAACAAATGCGCTTTTATCTACATCTGCTTGCACTACAACTTGCAATACTGGTAGGAGTTGCTAAGGCCTATATCGTGCAACTCGCACAGTAGTTTCAGTTGACACTGCTTGGGCATTAGCGTTTTTGAAGGTGAATGAACCTAAATCCCTCGACAAACCTATTGTTGTTTTTTCAACATCTAGATTTGTCGCCTGGGTTTCTAGTCTCTGCATGGGTTTGGGTCGAAATCAAAATGGTCTCAGCGCAAAAAAATTCACTTCTATCAAATTGTTACGAAAATTCACTAGTGAAAGTGAAATATTACGTAAGTTTAAGGCAAAAACTCACCCTGAAAGATTTTTTTCTATATTTTACTAAAAAGTAAATTTTTTTTACTAAAAATTTTATTTTTGTTTACATTTTACTAAAAAATGAAAGGAACAAATCGTGTGCAAACGTTTTGAACGCGATTGTTGCACGGGGCCAAGCTTTTCATAAAAAACATGACTTAAGGCACATTGTGCTTTGTTGAATTTCGTGTAAACGTAGATTCAACGACGTCGTCAAGTTGTAAACACGATTTTTTTTCAACCACGAGAATAAACGTTTGCTGGACAGACGTTGCTGCTTGCGCGATAAGCGGTCGCGTGAAACTTTTCTGTCGCTCGCAGATCGCTGTAACGGGAGCAATGGCGCCGGATCAGCAAAAGTGTTCTCTGCGACGCTGCTCGTCACAAGCGCCTTGGGTTGCTTCTGTCTCAGCTATAAGCACGGGCCAAGCAAAATTGTGTGCGTGACTTGTGTTATTGGACATTGCTTCATTTGTTCTTGAAACGTTTGCGCGTGAGACGTTATAATCGCGTTTAAGCTGCGAAGTCTCCTTTGAAGCTGACATATTCAGCGGAGTTGGGGTTTGGTGTATGATATGCTGTACATTGGATTGAATAAATGCGTGTACTCTAATTAATAAATATATTCGGTTCAAAAAGTCAGAGCGCGTTTGTGTTCTTGAATTTCATAAAATATAATATACTGGTATTTGAACAAAAAACACATTCTTTCAACATCGTACACTGAAACCGATGTTATTACGTTTGCTTGTTTGAGCAGGATCTTTCAACGTTAGGCAGTTTGTTGTTTTTAGTCAATACAGTTCCTTACTTCAACCAGTGTTGTAGCGCCAAAAACTGAAGTAGACAAGCGAAACTGTTTCAGAAGAGATATGTTTTGCTACAGTCACGACTGTTGGTGATTTCTCGAAGGGAATTTCAGTGAAAGACGACATAAATCTCAATACTTTGGTTTCAAGGAAACGCTACTCTCATTCGAAAACTATTGAGGAAAGGGCGTTCTTTACCAACTGCACCACTGTTTCTAATTATAATTACGAAATTTTACTCTTCAGTTTGATATCTCGCATATAACAAAAGGCCTAATTTGTAATACCTATGAAAACTACACATTGTATTGTATTGAGTAACGTCTTCACTCCCACACACAACGCGCTTGAATTTATGCATGCATCGCAGTAACATGGAATACGCAAATACATCAAGGAAGACGGGGATACCTACATGGCGGTAATAGAGAGTATACGCTTGATGGCGAAAACACATTTACTTTGATGAAACACAAGCTTTTGAGACATACGCATGACTGACGTCATCATGCTTATTATAATGTAGTACTGCGATGACTTCCAAGTTCATCGATTTGTAAAATGCATGAGGGAGTGGGAGGCTGCGAAGGACCAAGGGACATCTAGGCTGCAGACCTCCCAAGGGGGAAACTGCTTATTTTGTAAAGGGAACAGTGCATAATAGTTAGTAAAAGTCTTTTGCTCTGGGTATAAAATGTAATATGGGCAATGCGGTTATACGGTAAATTGAAGTAAAATGTATTGCAGGCAAAGCCAAGCCACCAGAAGAAAATGGTTTAAAGTTATCAAATGAAACATTTACTGGCTTCACACATTAAAAAATATTCGCGTATGCTAGAGAGGAAATGCGTCAAAAGCAATAGATCGCTGCAGCACCGCAATGGTGTCACGAGATTTAAGCAGGTTGAGAACCAGTCGCGCAATCATGCTTTGCGGAAAAGAACTTGCTGTCAATGCATGCTGAGAACGGAAATTCGCTATTTTGTGTCTACAGACTACATTCTACTACTTCATACACTGGTTTGATGCGACCAATTTTTGTGAACAACCAAACGATGCTATATTTAACGGAGATACTTCATTTTTGGACAGTTTCCACTGTAACAACGTTACGTAATTAAATCAAACCACTCGGTTTATGTACACCAATCAATAGAAACACAGGGTATATTTCTATTATCCGAGTTAAACATATTTTTTATTTCTTATACTCCTCCGAAAAAAGTGCCAAACACGTTTGATTTTTTATTTCTAAAGGAATTCTTGACCAGCTTTCTATTGCACTATGTTTTATCATTTTAGCACCTGAGTTCGAACGTGCTTTTGGTAAAGCAAATTGTAGATCGCTGTCAGAGCGGTTGTTGTTACTTGTTAAGCATTCACAACCAGGAAGCAATTGAGCATTGCAATGTTTACAGTCAATTCATCTAGGTTTAGGTGGGAAGCTCACTTTGCACTGCTGCGCCAGCAGCCATATATTTAGAACAGAAAAAGCATTCCAACATATAAAATTAACACACTTACGTATGCATTTTGCTTCTGGCAGTTTGTTATTCAAGTATAAATAGTTGCTTGCATTGGACGTTTTGCTTCAGAATTCACGGAAGGTAATATCTTTGCGGTAGAGTTAGTTGTTAAATATTTTGCCACAGCCCACCTGTTTATAATCAACATCAATTCCGTGTTTGAAGAGATCATCATGTGAAGTGACGGTGACCCATTTTTCAGATGTCTTGAGCTTAGCTTTTATATGGCCATTTCGAGTGTAGCAAGTGGTAAACGTATCATGTTACGTCCAAGCAATTCCTCTAGTCGAGTTTCGCGCATTCCTCAAGCGTTGATTGGTGCAACGCATTTGATAGCAGCTCGCCACGTTGTCTTGGCTTTAAAAGCGCGTTGTCATGCAGTTGAAATTCTTTTGGCTTGTAGCATTCCGTTGTTTCTGATCGAATTCGTAACTGCTTGGTCCTGGTACGGACATTTTTCTAAAAGCTTGTTTTCCTCAAATTTGTGACTGGTTGTTTATCGACTGCTCGTGCTGCATCGGCATCTATCTGTGAACGTATCACTGCAAGGCAATACAACAGCTTTCTCCTCCTGGGTGCTACATATCAGAACAGGATTTTTGCATGCACTTCAGTAACTTGTAACGTAGAGGTGTGAGATCTTCACAAAAGAAGACGTGCTGTCTTCCTTCGATATTTTTGAGATCCCGTTTGGTAGTAAGAAACTCGTTTATTGTTTCTTCTTTTTTGTCCTAGTCGATGTACTCTCCGTATCTCATTGTCTTCGAGATCGATTTGGAGCTCATCTGCTAGTTTGAACAAGACCTTTTCCCCATCATCGTTGTCTTCTTGATTTTCTTCTACCCCATAAATAAGAATATTTTCTTTTATGTATTGTTCTTGACTGTCAAGTTGAAAGACAAGCAGATTTATTTTCTGAAACATCTCGTCGCGTAGTTCTTTTTCTTCTTCAAGCTGATTCAACTTATTTTCATATCCAACCATCTTTTGTTGTATTCCATTTAGCTTGTTCTCAAGATTTTGTGTGATGTTAGTTAACTTGTCCAGTTAGTCATTCTGAATGTCAGTTAACTTGAGCATTGTTTCTTTCAATGCCTTGCCAGAGTTGATTCAATTTTTCATCTTTTGAATTTGATTTTGCCCATGTAGCCCCATTCATTATGCTTGATTTCTTTATGTCTATTATCAATAGATCAATAATCAGCAGCAAGTTGCAAATTGTTAGATACAGTATTAAGTTAGGTTCTTACACACACTATTACAACACTATCCCCTGTCTTATTCAAATAGAATGATACGAAACACAGAATGATACAAAAATCGGTGTTTTGCCAAGAGTGCAGCCCTTGATCACGAAGACACTGCTACCAAATACTAACTTCTAAAGGGTGCCCTAAACAACGTCGCTCTGGCCATACTTTCAAATGGCAACGTTGCCCGACGCCCGCTCGCGCTGGAACAAACCAGGGGATTGATGTACCCACCGTTGTGTCGCAAGTCATGCGAATCCATCGCGCTGCAGTACTGACTCACCATACCATCTTCTGTTACTTTAAGTCTTAGTTCAATCCGTTCAGAAAGGATTTTCACGAAAGGTTCACGTAACCATGAATCTGAAGCACTGTCTTACTCCACGCAAGAAGTGACGTGACGATACGCGACAAGTTTCAAAGAGCATCAATAAATAAACGTATGTGGCGCTGATCCTGTTCATGCGGCCAAGGCCAAACTCAATCTCAAAAACACTAGCTGAACCCGGTTACCGGTGAAACGTTATGCAAAAGCTAATTTCGGCGCATCTCGAGACAGATACTTCCGTCGTAAATAACAACGCCAGCAAGGGCAAATTTTTCTGTAAAATGTAAAGAAACCAACCCAGAATACGAATTACAAAAATCATTGTTTGTGTTGGTTAATTAGAGGTAAATTCTTCTTAGAAGTCAGGTTGCAGTTGCTTGGTTCGGAATAAAGAAAAGTGACAGTTGAAGCAGGTTTTTTTATAAGGAAAAGGTTAGGTACCCGGTATGGACCTGTAGGGACCCGATTTCTCTGATTCTAGGGATCCGATGATAATTTTCTCTGATTCTAGGGACCCGATTTGAAATTCTAGGGACCCGATTCAGGTCCCTAAAACACCTTAAAAAAACCCTGGTTGAAGAGTCAAGTTATGTTCAACAAAACGTCGAAACTCAGCACCGTTGTGCTCATATATTCACTTCGGTCTTGAGTTTGCTTGCTGTCTCTGCCCTTGACTTGTTTTAGCTTTTCAACTTTTCGCCTGTTAGCATTGCCTGCAGATGCAAGGACTGATGATGCGTAGTGTTGCGAGAAATCGATTTCCTATTAAAATTTTTCAGATAGAGTCTTTGCTTGTCTCGCATATGTGGAGAGTATTACTTGAAACTCAGCACTTAAACTTTAGGCAATACCTAAACCAGGACCACGTTTCGTGAACACCATTTAAAATCTCAATATAATTTAGGTAAGCCCCGGAATGCCAGTAATGTGTAGTACTATTTCATTACAAAGTCTACCAAGTTTTTATAGTACTGGTATGGTGCCGATGATTACAGTGATGTAGGAGGCGGGGGTGCAGGGGTGCAAGCGCCCCCCCAAAAGTTTTGATCTGGTGAAAGTCCGGGCAAAATACCTGAAAATATGGGCAAATCCGTAGAAATCTGGGCAAAATCTTTGAAAACCTGCGCAAAACCTCTGAAAATCTGGGCAAACTTCCTCAAAATACGGGCAAAAATGGCGCCCAACGTGCTTTGATTTGAAAAAAATGGTGCCCAAAATCACGTGAAGACCTTTTTCCTCCAAAAATTTTTCGGGCAAGGTTGGGGAAATTCGGGCAAAAATCCTTCGCACCCCTAAAAATATGCCTGCTCCTACACCTACCGATGATTACCATCAGACTTTTGGACTGCGCAGAACTAGCTTTCACATCCATCTTCGTTTTACTCACAATTACAGTCTTAGCAGTGTGACCTGCAACAAACCGGCCTCATTTGACCATAGCTTTCAATCTTTTCAATTGCTACTCAGTGTTCTTGAGTATAATTTTGGGATTTCATTTACAGTATATTAACACGTTTGTAAGTGGTGCGTTGGTGAAATCTGTGGCGATTATCACAACATTCACAAAAAACTGGTAGTAAAAAGCGATGTTAGTACAATCGTGTTTCACAGTTAAAACAGTTTATAGAACGAGATCTTTGTGCGTTATTTGTCCTTGTACTGCACACCGAATGTAAAAAGTACTTCCAAAAATTCATGCAAAACTAGCGGTGTATCATTAGGTTCTGCACATTTTTCACAAAAACATGGATTGTATGATTTGTGGTTCCACATCGTGTAGTTTACGAATGTTTTGTCGAAATATGCATCCTTTTTCAAAAACCATAATAAAAAAATTGAGGTTATCTTTAGCCATTTTATGAAATTATTTCCATTGTAAACGTAATTATTCAACCACCGCTCCCGTAACTGATGTTTTCAAATGATTCGAATTCAGACAACAACAGATTTGTTCCATTTGAGCCTTGTGAACAGCAGATTATCTTCACACTAGTTTAGCGCATTTTTGCAGAGATTAACTATATTTTTGCTCAATTTGAACCAATTCTGTACATGTACATGTGCGTTATGTTTTTTGAGTGCAAATAAATTCTCTTAATCTGATTTACATTTTGAAAAAGTTTCCTAGAACATCAAATTGTCGACTTTGCAAAAATGCAGTAGATGTAGGCACTTTTAAAATCAAAATTCCTTCACAAAAGGGTCAAGATTAACTTTCCCATTCAATGCGACCATTGTTAGTTTGAATAAAGTCACTATATTTTAGAACTGAAAATCTGGCTCCCTGTTCAAACGACATACTATGGTTTGCAAAAATGCAGTAGATGTAGGCACTTTTAAAATCAAAATTCCCTCACAAAAGGGTCAAGATTAACTTTCCCATTCAATGCGACCATTGTTAGTTTGAATAAAGTCACTATATTTTAGAACTGAAAATCTGGCTCCCTGTTCAAACGACATACTATGGTCTTGTCGGCGTGAAGTACGTCTTTGGGTGTTAATGTCAATAAGAGATTGTTTTTGGAATGCGTGGCATGTTTGCTGTTGCTAACCCCAACTCTATTCGTCATCGGTATGAAAACAGCTTGAAAAAGTGCATGGTATCTTAGACAGATTAACAAACATTCTTGTTCGCAACGTTAGAGGTTTCGAAAAACCCTGTTCTTTCTGCTATTCATATTCGTGACAAAAGTTGCCACGAGGTTTAATTTCAAACAAATCACTTCTTTCATCTGGTGATGACTTTGATTTCGTTTGTATTCCGACGTTTTGCCCACATATTGATGCAGCGTAGAATTGAAAGTAATTAGAAGTACTCCCTGAAGGAAACAAAAACGTGAAGACTCATACCTTCACCCTAGGACAGTGGTTTTCAACCTTTTTCATGCAACGATCCATTTTGCAACCCACTTTAACCTAACGATCCCCTTTCGGAAAATTTTTAGTCAGGCATATGTACGGCAGTTGTGTTTGCACAATAGAAAACCACAATGACTAAAAAATAACGTAAGCTATCAGTGTGTTGAACAAATACTCATTTAAAGTCATGCACATGGCAGCATCGGTGAGAGAGACACGCGCTTTATACAAATCACTCTACAGCACAACTCCCTGAAGACTAGAATAACTCCCAAGTTAATTGCCGCATTCAGATATCTAATTTACAAACACAGCACATTCTTACCTCACAAAATTATTCATGCGTTGCCAAACGCAACAGTACTGCAATGGTCATAACCACACTTCAACAATTTTGAATGAAAAAGCAGGCTATCATTTTTTCCAGGTGATGCTATGATTTTGGCTGCGACAAAAAGTGGTTCCGTATACGAAATATAAAATATAGAAGAAATCATGAATATTTTATCAGAAGCTCTCACGACCCATAAAAAGGGCAAACGACCCCCAGATCATAGGCGGATCCAGGGGGAGGATAAGGGGGCTGAAGCCATCCCTTAAATTTCTTCAGATACGTTTTTTGATCGATAGTTCCCGACACAGAAACGTCCATTGGGGTGATTTTTTGTATAGTTTTTAAATAAACCATTTCTTGCACAGGGACAGTGGCGATTCTAGAATGGAAAAGTAGGGGGCCACTGCGGGCAGAGCCGGATTAAAGGGTGGGGGCCCGGGGCAATTTTTACTGGCGGGCCCCTATGACGAAATTCATGACGTCATCGTTTGCAAAAGTTGTTTTCGCTAATTCGCAAGGTTCCCGTTTGTTTTTTCCGGTAGTCGAGAATGCACTTGCTCAAATCACATACAGTTCGCTGCGAGAAGTAAATACTAGAGTGCATTTTTGCTAAGAAAAAATATTTCACAGACTAGAGAGTGACTCGGCAAGAAACAACATTCACCCGAACAATAAGTGGAAACCAGAGATTACAAACAAAAACACCGGAAAAATAGCATGTCAATATGGCCAGCCAGGCTGTGTGTGAAAGTTGTTTCCAAGCAAAAGTCTTGCTTTTCACCTTCATTTTCAGGTGTTCTGGTTAACGCCGCTGCATTAAAGTTGCTACTTGAAAGATTTCCTAGAAAAAGCGATTCAGTCGCGGCGTTTTAGCTGACACTGCCAGAACCTTGCGCTTCTCATAGATCGCGATGGCATTACAGATTTCGGCATCGCTCAAGCTATCTCGTTTTCTGATCTTTCATTCTACGAATCGACTGATTAAAACTTTTTGTGACGGACCACGAAATAACATGTGGTGTAAAGCGGCTTGAAGAGCTTCATATGTTTACGATGTAACAACGATAGTAACCATCGGAAGAAAAGCGCGTTTCCAGTACACGTTACCCTTTATGACGAAACAAAGGTGCAGTTCGACTGCAGCTACCTCGAGACTGCACCAGAAGTTCGGGATCATTGATACCAGTGTTGCCACTTCTGATATTTTAACATAACATCAGCTGTGATGTTCTCAGATAAATTTGTGATGTCTGACGTTTTGGCGACAAATCTGATGTTGACTTGGTTGTTGTTTTTGTTTGACATTTCCTCTCATTGTAGGACGAAAATAAGTTAAATTCATGTTTTTTAAGCTCCTTTCATTAATTTCACACCCTAATCATGTGTATTTGGTTATCGTTTCAAACTAAAGAAGCTCACTTCGCTGCGTTGAGACTAACATTTTTACATTATAAATGACTTTTCCATTTAATGACGATACTTCTCTTTGTTTTCGGATTCAACTTGGGTTTTTAGCAGTGGCGTAACTTGAGGTTTGAGCCAAGTGGGGCAAAGCTTAGCTGAAGCGGGCCCACTGGTCACTGTAGGGAGGCCCACCAGACAAAATGCAGAAAAATTTTAGGAAATTATAGTGAATCTCTGGATACGGTGGATCTCTATACTAGATAAAAAAGACACCTCGAAAAAGGTAAACAAACAACAAATTAAAGAATACTAAATATCAAAATGTCAACTAAAAGGGGCCAGTTTTTGCATTTAGCTTGCCAGGCGGGCCGGTTCGCTCCCTTGCCCCTCCCGTCAGTTACGCCACTGGTTTTTGGGCTTTTTTGGGTATTGGTAGTAATAGAAGCATTTAGCTTATATGAAACTGTAGCGTAAAAATTTGATGTCATGTAATGTTGAAAAAGGCAATAATCTGATGTTAACGAGACTGACCCCAGTGGCAACATTGATTGATACTAAACAGCAGTCAGCAACCACTAGCTTTAGCACGCAAATGGTAACGTTTTCGTGACATTTGTGCAATAGGCGTGATGCACGAGTAGAGAGTCATACCCATGCCAAAAGAACGATTATTAGGAAAACGTTGGCAGGGAAATCAAATATATTTGCATTGAACAAAACCGAAAATGCTTATAGGCTATTCAGTAGTGATTACTAAAACTGGTAGACAGTCAAACTTGTAGAGAAATCAGTTGCTGTTGGGGACCCTGATACTTAACGCAACATAGGAATATAATATAGAGTTGTATTCTTGTATCACTTCTGAATCACAAAAATGTTTCAAACGAGTATATTTTATTTGAAACAAATTAATTTCATCACGGGTGGCCAAGGGCCGGGGCAATTTCCCCCGTTGCCCCCCTTAATCCGGCCCTGACTGCGGGGCCAAGGAAAAAGAAGGGGGGGCAACATAAATATCTATCTATGCGTGGTGATTTTTCATTATTTTGAAGATTAAGTTGCTATGATTAACCCTATCAAACCCAACATAGGCTTGTGAATATCATTAAAGATGAATTAGCGTTATTATTCACTAGAGACACCCAAAAATGACTGTAGATGCAATCACACACGTGTACTGCTGCGTCGACGTTTCTGTGCTATCCATGCAGCTTCCACAGCACTACACATGTAAATCGAAACACCGTTTTCCGTACAAAATTGTGCCGGCCTCACATGAACGAAAGCAGCTTCAGAAAATGAACACAATTCACATGAAAGCGAAATGGTTCCAACCACGAATTCCATCTTGACACAGAGACAAGTAGGCTGTTGATAGCCAACTAGTTTTGTCAAAATATTCTTATTACAAAGCACATAAAAATAAACCATCTTCCAACGGTTTGGTGACTATTGACTAATCCGTTTTTGTGGTAGCTTATGGACATTTTGTGATTGTGGTATAACCATGACAATGTTATGCAACTACTATTACGACTGGGCAGCGTGGATAGGGTTAGGACAATTCAATGCAGTGTATACTTAACAGCAGCGAGGTTTCGGTACCAGTTGCACCTGAAGTAGCATAGCAGCGCCGCAGATAGGTGTGCATCGGCGTTTAGGGTGTGTACCTGATAGCAAGGTTTAACAGCAGGCGTAAAATTTATTTTACAGGTTATTCCCAACAAAGTCGTTCATTTTATTATTCACACTGAATTTTCCTCTGACTGAACCTCAAAGCTGACTTTTCAACCCTGCGTTGATTTATAACTGTCTTGTCATAAGCGAAACAAAAAGATTCAGACAAATAGACAATGAGCAATGTGATTCTCACACAGATCCCAGCACAGGCTAGGTTCAAATTTTATACTATCATCACCTCAACGTAACTTAATCCTTCGATTATCATGTCGACTGTCAAATCCATCAACGAAATCAACTAAATTTGTTCTTCAGCTGGTACTTTTCAATTTAAAGTAGATCAGTGTCACTCAATCTTTCACTGGTAATGGAACTTCTGGAAAATGTTTTCACTAATTTCATTTTTGAAAAAATTCTCTCGCATGAAGCAGTGGTGACGGGAAGAATTACAGCTACCAGTAAAAATGAAACGCAGCTTTGTAAGTACTGTAGTTATAAATGACAAAAATTGCTCGAGCGATATACGCAGCTTCGACTCTTTCCGAACCAAGTTCTTTGCCAAAATTATTCACGTTTCAAATCATTTTCACTAATTCAATATGATTTGTGAATTCTTTGAAGTGTGTTTCTGATGGAAATGTTTGACCTCCGGGGCACCGGGGGCAAAGAGATGAAATACACGAAAGAATTACTTCTGAATCATTACAGATAATTCGTACAAAATTCTGAGGTTGCAGGACATGTGGGTAGAGTTAAAACTGTAGCCACGAACCACTTGCTGTACGTAAGATGTTTCGAAGTCGCATACACAAGGCAGCCAAATGCAATACCACAGCGATGATAAATTGAGATAAATTAACTGAAACCGATTCCTAATGCTTGCACAAACCTTTTGCTACTGGGACAAGCAACAATCTGTTGACAGTAATATAATCCAGATCCATCTCATACTAAAATGCACGAAAGATCAATCTCCCCACTTCTGTGACTGTTTCTTTCTGTGACTGTTTCGAAATGGATTTTTCAACACCACGACCACTGTGTGACTAAATTTCACGCAGGATCCGAGCAACCCCTGATGTGTGTCGTCATCAACAACTCTAGTTACCCGACCGTCAAAAACAACAATACAGCTTATCATGCATTTGGGAAATATTGAATGCAGGCTAGAGGGTTTCTAAATTATCGTTTAAAATATTGCTGGCCGAAACTACGGCATATGTCTAGGGTTGTCAGATGACCGGTATTTTACTGCTAGTATAGCAGAGGCCGCTAAAAGGCAGGTATTTTGAAAATCAGCGTCTGAAGCCGGTAATGTGAAAATAAATAATTTGCCGTAACTTCAAAAAGAACTAACGCAGAATTTCTCAAATCATAATGACTCTTGTAGTGAATCTTGTCAGGACAGTTTCTTCAGCGAAGTTTATTTGCTGCTGCTGACGCAATCCTTGGTGCGATTGTCACGTCACACACACACCGAAATGTAAGCAATCAGGAATCAGTCAAAATACGTTCAAAATATTAATTGTGGCTTAACAATACACATTGTCTCTGTTTTCCTTGTGCCGCTTACGAATTACGACACAGCTTAGATCTGGCGCTGTTGATGAAATGGCCGGTATTTTTACAAAACGCAGTTTGGCAACCCTGCATATGTCAACCAAACTAACTTAAACGGGAAATTAAGAAAAAACTGGGGGGCCAAACGGGGGACCAACCAAAAATCTGGGGGGCCATGGCCCACCCAGCCCCCCCCTTAGAATCGCCACTGCACAGGGAGGGAAGAAAATATTACATGCAAAGCTTATTTTGCTGAATTTGGACAGTTTGACTGTGATTTTCACTATAAATGAAACTTCTAATAAACAAGTTTTTATATAAAAAATATGGTCCCAATGTTGTATAAATATGGAATTGTTTACATAAAGCATTTACATTACACACGCGTTATATCGACCGCACGTACATAGCCGTATAGCCAGGGGCCATGGACGCTCCGAATTTTTGGATGATCTAGTCATTTTAAGAGGCAGTATCTCAAACAATACACTGTCGCTCGCCTAAAATCAAACATTTTGACCCACCCAAAACTTTGAGCTGGCCATGCCACTGCGCACGTAAGTATTTAAACTCTTGTTTCATTTGGATAAGAATGGGCTTCTTGTGGACAAAAGATGAATTATCAGCTGTCTCAGAACCGTCGCTAGAAAGTTTTCAATAGGGGGGCTTTGCGTTCGCGCGGGGGGTTTGACATTATAAAAATTGACAAAATCTCCACTGATTTATAGTGTTTCATGTTTCAATTTGCGGGTTTGGGGCTTTGTTTGGGTGGACTAAGCCCACCAAAGCCCCCCCAGTGGCGACGGGACTGAGCAGACTGTGGACAAAAGTCGAATAAGCTGCAGATCATACAATTTTTTACTACAAGCTTTTATGAATGAGTGCAGCTCATGTTATTACTGTAGTTAAGCGAAGGCATTAAGATTACGCTAAATGAACTTACAATACAGTTAAAGTACAGGCTAGGTTAGAGCGCACAGTGGTAGCGTAAACTCCAAAACAGCAAACTTAACCGTAAAACGTGATCTATATGTCAGGTGGGCTAAAATGAAGCGCGTTTGATTTGCTGTACACTATGCTAAAGGTAACTACTGATCAGCATCAGACCTGCCAGCAGGGGTGTATAGTGGGGTAGGAACGGCGTTCCCACACCTTTTTGCACTAGTAGCGTTACTTGAAGATTTAGATTTTTCATTTCAATTTCTGCGTGTAGCGCCTGGAGCAGCATAAATAAATAAATGACAAGTTATCTCGTGTATAGCACCGTAGCACTAAAGTGAAACAGGAAGATCCAGTGTGGAAATTCTTGTAGGCGAATCAGTCTTCCTTTATGTTTGGTGTGGGAACG
>Ga0210059_1010235_pt1 | contig 14510 bp, 10 predicted proteins | sample Ectturendosymbi2_FD_188042 | JGI IMG/M metagenome (GOLD analysis project Ga0210059, IMG submission 188042) | Ecteinascidia turbinata endosymbiont from Florida, USA - Sample 2 (SPAdes) (version 2) | ecosystem: Host-associated > Tunicates > Ascidians > Unclassified | place: Key West, Florida... | reverse complement strand
AAACCGGAGCTGAATGCAAACATCCCGTCGATGCCTCTATGCATTTTTAACGTGTAGCAGGCCGTCATGCTTCTATCGTGACGTCACGTGCCATCACCATTGGCGCGTATCCAGCTGAGTCATGTGACTACGTATGCTTCGCGCCACTACGTCACTACCGAAACAGCCTTTTGCGTTTTTTCCTTTTTTACAGCGCTTTTCTCCTGATTAACCAATAAGAACCTGCAGCAAGATCACTGCAGTTCTATTGCTATGCACTGAAGATGATAACAGTTGTTATCGAAACGTTTGCAAGATGTCAGTTGTATCGTTTGCTTTGGCCGTAGTATTTATTATATTTCGGATGTCCTTTGACAAACGTAATGAATTTTTTAAATCAATTAATCATTTGTATTTTTGTGAGGTATAAAAATGTCGTGGTTCAACAAAAAGATTAAGAGGGTTGGCGAAATGACCGCGAGGTCAACAAATCATCCACTCCCTTAAAAAAAACAAAGAGAAAGGCAGAAATTTAAAATCATTTTAAATAAAAATTTCGATTTTGAGACACGCATACGGGAGATTAATGGCAGAAAGCAAGACTGAACTCGCACAACTTACCCACGTGCCCGGAACCCCTTTCAGACACGCTTATATGACGGCTGTTGCGTGGCACGACAATGACGTCTTCTGATCCTGCGGCCAACAAACAGGTACATGGACGTAAGCATACAGTCCAAACGAGCGTTACGAAAGGTTGCTTCCGCAAGAGGGCGCAGGAGAAAACCGAGCGTGCGGCGGGTCAAGCTGAAGTGAAAAACTGAGAGGTGCGTCACGTGCTGCCAACATTGACTTACGTGATGGCGTGACGCTAATGCCAGGTCTGTGCTCTGGCATCCTCCACAGACTATTTTTGAACATTAGCGCTGCAGACACTCGCACAAGCACCAAAAGTTAAACCAAATATTACGAGTTAAACCATATTTCGTGTTCTGACACTCCGACACTCCATCTGCCAACTGCGAGGATGCGTTTCGTGAAATTTCATGTTTCTACCTACGTTGAGTATGAAGTTCTTCAAGTTATTACCATTCACTGGTCCTCAACGTTACTAATGTTTCGAGGCAGCTGTAAGACTTGGAAGATTGTTTAGCTACTTAGCGAAGACAGGCCAAACACGCGTGCACAGTCCAATTCCAATCAGTTACTTACCAAAGTGCTTTCGCGGCTTTGCTCTGTACAGACCGGTTACCAGGCGACAAGAACTGCCGTCACCTCCGCACTTGCCGCAAACGTCCAAGCGCTTATTGCTGTCAAATTGCCCGTCGCATCCGACACTCTGCAATGCAAGAAACCGACATTAACTTTGGATGAAACCTTGCACGACATTTCCCGCGAGGTCACGAAGCGGTGCATGCTGAGATGTTTGCCACAACTGAAAAAAAATTTTATCAAATAGTTTTTTGGTTCGCTGATCTTCTCGTTTGCCCCGATTATTTCCTGTTTTCTCATGATTACATAAAACGTTGACCTTTATTCCAGCCAATCGAAATGCTTCACAACAGCCTTATTACGGCGTCGCGTCCAAAACAAGTTTTATCTGGACCATTTTCGTAAAACCGGCATTGGCTTCTTGCTGAAGTGCTACCGGTGCAAACGCAAACTTTTGCACATCAACCAGCTCGTTCCTCATCACTTGGAGTTTATATCCCACGCAGTGCAAACACGCAAAAAAGGAGCACGGCCAGGTTGCCATATAGCCATTTGGATGTAGGAATCACCAGAGCCCGCACGATTAATTTTCGATGAAGTACCGGCCGACATGACCAACGGACAACGGTATAGCATGCAGTGCAGCAGCTGGTATCAAGGAGACCCACGTACAGTGGAAGAGCCGAGCCCAAAATTTTGGGAAGGGCCAAATATTTTGACTTTAAGCGAGCAACAATACTTGGTTTGGGACAACGCCTCTTGAAGCACAAAACAAATATGCTAGAAATTTTCGGGGCATGACCTCTTTCGCCCCCCTGACTACGCCTATGTTCACGTCCAGAGGCGTAACGAAGAGGGTAAAGGCGGCACAACTCCCCGGGCGCCGAATCACTGCTGGGGGGTTCGAAAATTCCCAACAATGTCACAAGTACTTTCTGCAGTACAATACATTTGCTTCCGAAAAAACTCAAGTTCAAACACGGGGGCGCCAAACCTCATTATTGTCCCGGGCAAAACCGTGAAAATATGAGCAAACATGGCGCCAAACGGCGCTAAAATAACATGAAGAGCTTTATTTGGAGGTCACTTTTTCTTATGGGGTTATTTTTCGGGCAAGTTTGCTTCCAAAAGAAAAAGAAAAGACCTCAGTTCCGAACATGACGGCACCAAACTTGTTTCTTGGGCTGAATATGGACCTCGGTACGCCCGTGGCCACGTCAACTGCCTTCTGCCTGATCAACACACGAGAACACCCGAATACGCACACTACTGTTAACGAACAGCGCTTATAGATGCTAGGATCCACATTCAGCCCAAATGCATCCATCAAATGCGTAATCTGATACTCTATGATTCTAGAACAACTGTGAAGTTGACTGTCACTTGATCTACTCCTGCCAACAACTTTAACATACAAGGTGTTCAAAATATTTTTTATGTCATTACGCAATCTATTAGCTGGACCCAATATTTTCAAATGATCTCAAATTTTGGCAAAATGTGTAGAAGCAATTCCAAATTTTATGCTTTATGTTTCATGCATTTATCTTTTTAGGTTCAGAAATTGCACTCACTTCAATTGAAAAGACGCTTTGTGTGTTAGAGGACGTTCGAATTTGGTCGAATAAGACTATACATGGCGCGTTTGTAGCGAATTCCGTAAAGAAGCACCAGCTGATGCATAGATTTGTACATGGCACAAAATGTAAGAAGAGGAAGGTTGTTTGTGTGAGCCAAAGAATCTACACGACCACAAGTAACGGAAGATAGTTGAGAAAATTCAGGAAGCATTTATGAGAAGCCCTAAAAAGTTTATGAGAACCAGTCTGGAAATTCAGAAATGTTTTATAAAATCCAAATGCGCTTCAAATCGTCCATCAACTTTTTATATTTCCATTCGACTGGAGTGCGTAATTACTCAAATGCAGGCATTTCAAATCATAGTACATTTTTTGAAAGATGGTGCAAAAACACACATCGCCCATGAACATGAGGTCGCAGGGTAGAGGCGTGTAGCATGGGTGCCACGTTTTTCGTTTTTCGAAACAGAAATGATATAATTTGCAACGAAATCATGGCAACTCAGAGAGTTGATGATGCACCCTCACAAGCATCTATTTCATAACGGTTTCGTTACGTCATTTTGCTGCAATCTGTTTACGCTTCTTATCACAAGCAACATTTTGTGTCAAACAAAATCTGTAACGGGTCTAGGCATTAGCAAAATATATTGCCGAGATAAAAACTTCCCCCAGATGAAGTTTTTACTGCTTATGGCTCGGCTACAGAATCGACGACCCTTATGTTTGTTCTACCCGCCTTGCCCTCACATAAGTTATGACATACACGTGGAGCAAACTACCTGTGCTTTGGAAGACGACGATTCTGTTCAACAAGAAACATTCGTTGAAAAAGGTTTCTCGCATCGGTTTCAATCAACGTCCGAACCTTCCTGACCAAACGTAGTTCGAGCGCTTTGCACTATTTCAGTGCATGGGCGGCGTGCTTCGCAGGTGACCTTTACATGACCTTTGGCCCAGGGGTGAAGCAAAGGTACAGTGCGTTGTCGAGAACGGCCGACCGAGGGGCGGGCCAGATATAAATAACTGGGGAACATCGAGCCAGTCGATCGGCAGGCTTTGAAGCCCTAAGTAGGTGAAAGAACAAAGATAGCTAAGAAATCGACGACGAGCGTTCATCTTCAAACCTTTCGATGCTCGGCTCGTTTTGGGGAGATCGTGTTGATACCCATCGAGGCACCAACACACGTGCTAAAATACTCTTTGTGAAAACGTGGGTTGATGGTTTTCGGCGCACACGGAAAGCGATTTGTGGAACAATCCGTGAAAGTTAAAAATCAAATGCACCGAAAATAGCGCTTGACGACCTTCCGAACAATGCAAAGCCGATCGCGGGTTTTTGCGGCCGATATGACGTAGAGAAATTGCCGATCTGCCATTGCGTCAAGCCCCTCTTGAAGTTTAAGTTTTTGAAATTGTTTGCTTTGCTCTCGGTGCAGGAATACAATTAATGGCGCACGGAGGATCATCAAAACCTTTTCTTTGAAAGACAATTTTTCATCGTATCTGTTGCAGTATTTTGCCGCATTCCATAGAATCAAGGAAACGAGTAAAAAGAAGAAAATTTCTTTATCCGCGCAGGAACAACTCATATTTGGGAATTTCTGTTGAAGACAACCCCATTTGCGGAGTGGTAACTGCGACCGTCAGTTGAAATCTGTATTACCCCGTCTCTACGCTCGTCGTAACCTCGAATACAGTGGAAAACCGCTTTTTTGATGCAGAAACACGTACAGTTACGTTTTCTGTGGCTGATATACTGAAAATATTCCTGGAACGTAACACAGCAGATTAGCAAAACAAGTTACTTTTCTGATGAAGTTGGTATGCGTTTGGTAAACTTGTTTACAGCTGGCGATGTCCAAGGATATTTTAAAAAGTTTGTCACACAGCTACGTCTGAGTGGTACAGCAAATCAAATCAACTACAAAAACCAGCAACTACCAGCGGCTACCGGCAAGTAACATTTCACTCTGCAGGTCATCGAGCATATCCAAGCAATACACAGAAGCGAGACTGAATTAAGTATTTATGGACACAACGCATTTTTCACATAAAAATTCAGCATTTTTTTCAAAAAAGAAACAATTTCAAAACGATATAAACTTGCTGAGATATCGAACGTGATTACCCGGGAGGTGATCCCTCTTCTGCAGTAACCGAAAAATTATGATTCAAATTGAGAACAATTTCAGTGTTGGTATAATCAAAATATGTTCAGCTTTTCACGTAATCAGCTTCGTTCGACCCATGTAGACATCGTCAATTCATGAAGGAAAGAGAAAAGCTACGAAATCACTCACGTTTTTATCCTGTGGTTTAGGTGCAATTTTCCTCTAAGGTGCGCAGCTGCGTAGTGTCACCACACCATTTGGGGTCTAGGACATTTCGGCGATGCCGTTTCGGCGACGGGACGTTTCGGCGATGGTGGTCGCAGATATTTTATACGAAAAAAGTGTGTTTTTGAAGTACTTCAATGGTTAGACTGCAAAAGATGTATGCTTGATAAAGCGTTTTTGTTGTCATCCTGAGGTCGGGTGTGGTTTCTCTTCCACCGGAAGTTTGGAAGAGCTTAGTGCGACCGTGACCACATGTGGAAGGAAATATGGCTTGTGACGTTTCTTTTTGCTGACATGAGGCGCTTGTGAGTTTACACAAAAGTTAAGCCTGGACAGCAATTATTTCTTCAGCTTTCGTGTAGTTATTCTGATTGCATTTCACAGCTAATTTAAGAGTATATTTGTTCTTTCTTTCTGTCGGTTGTCTGTCTGTCTGTCCGTGTACGAATCTATTCGTACTTCCAATCCCTTGCCAACAGTTGCCTCCCGGAGTGCGAACTCCTGTTCCAACAGCGGGGTTAGAGATTGCCTCTGGACGAACGAGAACACGCGTTTGGCGGAGGGGGATGCCAGAGTTTGTGCAAAGGCAAATTCCAACTCACATACTTACAATCAAATGCCAAGTAAGCTTTTTCTTTGGACGTCTGACAAGTTTTTCTGGCCACCTTGGCCTTGAATACCAACATTAGAAATTTTCCTAGAGCACCTGAGCAGGGTTGACACTGTGGGTAAGTCCAAACATTTGGAAGCAACAACGTTTATCTAAAGTCCATCGCCGAAATGTCCCATTCAGCACCATCTGAGCAGTTATATCTCCTTCTCGCGCACTTGCAACCGAAATTAATATATCGTATATATATAGCATGGTCACTTTGCCGCTTGAAACGCTTCACTGGAGGTGCGTCTGCGTGGTTGCGCAACCGCATGCTCACTAACGCAAATATTTGCTCAGTGCAAAAGTTTCTTAAGAGTGAACCCTTTTTAGGTGCGTTTGAGTTCTCACGAAACGACTTAACCTTGTACTGTAGTAATAGAACATAAGAACAAAGGAAAGCCCGGAAAGTAAAAAGATATTTCCCGCAAAGGTTGGAAACACTCGTGGTGCGTCAGAGATGTTGGTCGCTGAAGCGCAACGAGCCTGTCGTCAAGCCAAAAACGTTAAATACTGTTCAGTATGCTGTCAAATAATGAAAGCAGATGACAAGTGGAAAACGATACCAATTCTTTCGAGCACACATTGATTCTTGGAACTGTCAAGTTTATGTAATTCCACAAAGGTTTGTAGTAAAACTGGCATCCCTACAAGTCTAGCATGCTGTGATATCATGATGATAGGGTCTATGCAGTGGTGGTGGAACTCAAATTTTTTACGAACAGGTTCTCTCACTCCAGGACTCACTAACAACAGGTTCTTTCATTATCACAGTCTCCAAAGGCAAACCAGGCTGAATGGCCCGATATAAGTGCGCAAAGTTTGATTTTTGTGTTGCCGACTAGTACAGTATAGCAAGGGAAATTATTATGGACTTTCGTTATTTTCCCAAATTTTAGTCTTGTTTTTCACTATTAGAAATTAGTAACAGGTCTGTGAGAGGTTTGCCAAAATTTGTTATAAGTAAAAGGTGCTCGTGGAGAAAAATTGAGAACCCCTGACTTAAGCCAACAACCGGTTCTCAGGATTAAAGACATTCCAAGGACAGGTTCTTGCGAACCGGTGCGTTTCCCATCACTGGGTCCATGCTGACGTTTGCAAAGCTTGCACTTAGCTTTAAATTTGCATCTTTCCCAAACTTCTAAAAATAAATTTTACAACTGATCACGGTAGTGAGGGGGAGCCCAACTGGATTTGCGACCACTTTTATGGATAACAACCACACCGGTGAGTCATATCCTGTTCGGACCGCACGTAACCAACTTTCGTGATCGTTTCTCTTGTTGGGAAACAGAAAATTGTCTACCTTGCTTAACAGATCGCTGAACCCGTATTAAAAAGCTTTACCCCAGCTTCTGTTTTAGTTACGTGCGAGGGACTTGTAAAAAGAGTCGCCTATCACTTCGATTATTGTGGCAGTGTTCCGATTGAGGGTTACAAGATTCGCAAGGGCTCAGAAAGCGCTGATCTAAATAATACGAATGATATTTGCTGCCATAAATAATACGAATGATATTTGCTGCCATTAAGGCAACCTTGTCTTGCACATCGTGAGGCTTCAGTCTTGTGCATTCTTTTTCAGCTCGCCCAAAGGGTTTTACTGAAATGAGATATAGCTTTCGATCTACATTAGTCAAACACGACCTGGATTTGGAACATTTTATTTCGTCACGAAGATGGAAGTTCCTCGTTCCGGAAAACTGCATTAGTTTTTGTTCGACAGTCCGATGAAACCCCATTTTCCAAAGTGCTTTCCCACGTAACAACAGTGGAACTGACCGGAATAGAGACTGATATCAAGCTCAAAATTCTCGTTTCCAGGCAATATATTCGCAGGCACTTAGCCCGAGCCTTGTTGCTGATAAGCCGACCGTTCAGCTCGCGGTGATAAACGTCATCCGAACACGAAATCGAACCTGTACAAAATCCTGATCCGCCGTCGACGCGCCTGAACCAGACCTTTGCCCGGTGCTGGCTCAATAACCCTGCACGTTCATTCTAGCAGCTATAACCGAAATTGAGCTTCTACTTTGCACTGAGAGCATCAATCATCATGCGCCAAAGGGCGAGATAGCGTTTTTCAGGGTCGAGCCGCTGTTTGTGGAAGTGGGTTGGAGAAAGCTGCGGTCAAGGCGCCCGACCAAGCGAGTCGGATTTGCGGTCAGTAGGCAAACTTTCGCGATTTCGTGCGAAAACGCCCAAAAAACGAAACGTTCCTTCTCAACTAACAACAGTGATTGAGTGCCCGGGCCGATTCGCTGCAGCACTACGCAATCCCGTCTCGTATTCCAGAGAGCTCAGTGAGCCGAATAAAAAACGCTCTTATCCACAACTGATTCGGTGTTTGGGATGCTTTGGAAACGTCCTTCATTTATCGTCTGCCTCATCTGTGCAGAGGTTCAAAGTCTATCGCTCAGCGTTTACATAATTTCAAGATCACCAGTGTGAAAGTCTGGTTCATGGCGCGGTTTACCGTGTGCAAGCTCTGTAAACAGGCAGTCTATGAGTGCTCGCACTTGACTGTAGGCAAATATGGCATCGATTGTTATCCATTTCGCTGTCCGATGGCCCGTGATTGATGGTTTTAAAACACAAGCGAAGGAGAAACCTTTCTGATTTTCCTTCTTCGAATCTGCCAGCAGCTCATCCAAGAACGTTTATCAACAATGACCCAGCACGTTCCTATCGCAATTTGTTTCCTAAGACAAACATTAGCTTTTTCATCTGAACACAACGCACCCTCGAAGCTTGGTATGCACTGGGTGTAATTAACAAAATGCCGGTGGCAATTTTAAGTCAAAATAAAGAACGCCCACGTTCCGCCAAAACTACGACTACTGAAGGTCTGCGGATCCGACAAGTCCAAAGTGGGTTCATCAGAAAAGGAAATTACCAGTCTTAATTTTTGAACCCAAAGTCGGACAGAAATATGCGAAGAAAGAGAAAAAAAACTACGAATATAGCGTGGTCGAGAGATTGATGCCGAATACGGCATAAATGTGCTAGTGCACAATAATACAATACGAATATATAATTCCACCTGCTCCGCTGGTTGAACGTTATTTTGAAGGGCACGTCGGTGGGGAATTCCACCCACGGAACATTTAAAGTTCGCTTTATTCGAAGGTTTTGATATGGAGAAGTCCCGTGTTCCCTCTAAGAAAATTCTATACTAAGCAAATGTTTGTTTTAGTGCGCATGCAATTGCGAAACCATGTAGACACACAACCAGTGCCGTTTCCAGCGTTACATGTGCTGTGTGATATATATATATATATATATATATATATCTGCGATATTAAATTTGGAATGTTACAAGTGCGCTCGAATGAGATTTCACTGCGCAAATGGTGTGGTGGTGCTGCGCAGTTGCGCAGCTTGAGAGGGAACACTGCAGAAGAAATATTTACGAAACAACAAGAAATATGTTTCAACTCTTAATGGCATTCATGTGAAAACGACCATATTTCTTAATTCACGAAAGTTTTTGATTTTGATACGTGAAGTCATAATGAGCGGATGCGGCCTTGAATTTGTGCTTTTGTCGATTGTGCAGCGTAGATGTCCGTTTAACAGGATGGGCTTGGGCAGCAGGTCGACCAACTTCTTCACTTTAGTTAATACTGCACTGCATGGTCTTTACCTTTTCATACGTGCTTTCGTTTTCAAGCGTAAGCAACGGTTCATGTTCGGGCGAAGTCGAAAAACGATCGGCGTGATGCATTTGGCGTGACAAGGGATCATCGGGCTAATTGGTTCCCAGGTACGAGATCGCAAGGCCAAAGGGAAACGCGATCCGCAAGCAAAGACTCTTCACCTTTCACAGTTGTCGTTGCCAAACCCACATATCGTCAAACCTTCACTCAACCCGCGCCGCTACACGCAAAGCTTTGCACATTGACACAAGACTCAGACACGATTGCATGGGTGAACCTGCTGCAAGCTGATTTTCTTTACTAACTTGACGAATGGACACGAAAACGGATGGGAAGCTTTGCTGCTTTCTTCGTTTGCGGCCGAGGCAAACCTGACAATCTCATCTTTCACTTAGAGCGTGCCAAGAAACTCTGCCCCCCTACTTCTCCAATGCCCTTAGTTTTTTTGCAATGCACGAAAGTGTACATTCTTTCAAGTCCGTTTATATCACTCAGCTTTCCAGCTGGCTGTGAGCAAGAGCTGTTGCGTGCAAGAGAGTGAAAGCGTGATAATAACTTGAGTAAGACACCAGGTAAAATTGCCAAAACAAAACCACCGGGAAAGTGGTTTCAACGGTCAACCCGGTGTTAATTAGAGTTTTTCAAATGATGCAAACTTTCATTAATATTTCTATAAGCCTCAATCACTCGTTGTGGTGATCCCATTGAAGCTAGCTTGAAAAAGTGAACAGTCGAGTACTTATCAAAATGAACTCTTTTTCAGAAAAGATCTAGCCACTGTGATATATATATTTCGCTTGGCTTTAACTAGGTGTCCTCAGCTCTTGCTGAAATATATTGCCGGTTCTAAAACAAGTGCTCATGGAATAAATACTAGTGAACACTGCTGCAGCATAGTAGCCCGTTTGAGCAATGGAAAAATTTTGTTATTATACGTCACTGTAAAAATTTTCCTTCACAAAACAGCTTTTTTAACAAAATTTATTTAATTGACGAATTCTTTGAAACTGCAAAAAAGGGTCTTGGTAAAAATTTTTTTTTCTAGAAAAAGTTTTACGACCAAATTTTTATTCCTGTACAACAATGTCTACTACAAGTGTTATTACAAATAAGTATGATGACATTTCCTAATGCTTGCGGTCTAGTATTCCACGTCCTCGTTGCTTTTATCACATTTATCTAGTGCACGTAGTCTGATCTAACTGTAAGGTTGAAAATGCAAAGCCACTTTACGAAAGGTTTTGATTCCTGACATGCATTGTTGCTATTTCTGCTTACCATAACAACAGCTGTAATCTAAAATCGACTTACAAATATCATTATGAGATGTTAGACTTCGTTGAGGGAATGCAAAGCAACATACCGTAGAAGAAACAAGGTTAGCAGTGTATTAGCTGAAAACTGCAGTAACAAACGAACATGTAACACATGAATTTGCAAAATGGTTTGTTCGCAAATGTGAACAGCAAACACTTTGCTGGCGGAGTTGGGCGTTTTAAGGAAGAAAAATTGTTATTAAAGTTTTTCTTGAAAACATGTTTTCATATAATATTTTGAGAAAAATATATTTTTTCAGCTTCAAAGCATTGTCAATTACACTAAATTTTCAAAAATGAGAAGGCTTTTGTGAAAAAGAATTTTTTTACAGTGATTTCTTAAAATTTACTAACATGTTTACATGGCGCAAACTGGCCACCGTACAGCAGAAAATGCTAACAGAAAGCAGTCAGGTTGATAGATTGTTAAATCGGTCCACAGCCTTCAGCTGCTTGCAGTATAGCCATTTCAGTGAAATAACGTGAGTTCAACACTTACGCAGAAGCATTGTATATAGTATACTGCCGTAAACGAACTGAAATTATCGTTCGTTCATTCCTCATTAAATGAGTAAAAGTAATCCAGCAGGGTGGCTTATGCGTTTGTTGATTAACCAACAAAAGTATGACGTAAGTCTCTATCGCACGCCCGAAGGCCTACAGTAATTGAGCGGTAGATGTTAATTACCAGGTCAGTTTGTCACTATTTAAACAATTTTCGATTTCTGTTTGCTCGTCACCTCGCTCCTATCGTTAAGACATTGCTTAACTCACGACCTTCGACCAACTTATCAATCACGGGTTTGTGAGACACGGCGTAAAACGCTCACCTTGTGAGGCACGGCGTAAAGCTCACCTTGCAAGTTCCGTTCACGCACATGTCGTAGGAATCGTCCCGGCATCTGGTTCCGTCCAACACTTTTGGTGACATCAACGCGACCACGTTGGTGTTGTTGGCGCGGCAGTAGAGGGCACATGGATGGTGGTAATCCCCCAAATGTGGTAGCCACTGGTGAAGCTTGCCTTGATATGGGGTGTCGTCGAAAGCGGCGCACTGCAAAGCGCGGAAGTCCTGCGAATCAGGCGAGCAGTCCTATGGAAAGAAAAACGGCTTGAACAGACCGAAGGTGAATTATTTTTTGCAAAGTGAGAAGCAACGTTTTCACGTCGATTCCCGTCTCATGCGCATATGATCGATTTGTTAGGATTCATTGCGCAAACAAATACAGTTAATACAACCCATTAGTAAAAGGCTCGTGAAAGCTGCTCAAAACTGGTAATTACTTGCACAGTTTTAGATAATTGACATTTGTAGCGGCTACAAATTTAGTGTCTTGTTGACACTGCTAGAGATTTCAGTGAGCAATCAACTGTTAGACGTGACTGGAGAGGACGACATAGTTTAAATTTTAAACTAACCTGAGTATTGCAAGTTCTATAACGGATGCGAGGTTTGTGGCTCGACGTGCAATCTTTTCTGAAACAAGAACAAAGCATCGACAAGACATTCAGTACGATTGCAGAACTATTTAGATTTTCGCATTTGTGCGGTGTGATCAGCAAATAAAGTGACTGACTATTTCTACGCATTGCCAATGCCAGAAGAGACCTTTTCGTGAGTCTGGTTTCATTGGTGAATACCGTGAACTCAGCATACTCTAACTTGACGAAAGAGGCACGCATGGTTGGCCCAGACCCACAACCAGAAAGACAGCACTGAAATCGCCCAAAATTACAATCGCGGTGGCAGGTGACGATACATGTGTAAAATAACGAGGCGAAACAACTTTGATTTCAATGTCACATTTTTAGCACCAGCAGTCACTGGTAGCACTAGGTGGGCAAAAAAGCGAATGACATTAAAGTCACAATCATGATCTGAGCACAACAAGCTGTTTATAAATTCCAATACAAGCGTGCTGGTTGGGTCAAAGTGCACAATTGCAGGAATCAACCAAGTCACACAACAAGACCCAGCGTATTTTCGAAATACCGACCTTTGGAAGAACCACGAAAGAAATACCGAAATAGAGGACCCCTTGAACCTCTGCCAGTAGCACCGTGCTAAGCAGCAGCAATGCCGCCCTTTTCCGTTCTGCTAATCCACTTGACATTTCAAGCGCGTTTGCAATGCTGTTATGACGTGACACTCGTTACGCCAACAAAAAAAGATATTGTCATTAAAATGACAATTTGTTTGACCGTTATATCAAGGCAAGTACACTGCAAAGACATGGGCCTACTTTCACGCGTTAGTGGTCGTCAAACACTTCACTTCAAAGAGGGCAAATATCATAGCAGCAGCTGATGTGTCTACTCGTTCGGATGTGTTAAAATGTGCTGCAGGCCTGCTCCAAACTATGAAAGTATATGTCAACATTTTAGGCATTTATCAACAAAAGCCGAAAAATAATCTGCTGCTCACGCTCATGGAAAACAAACTTTCTTTAAATATAATCAGCACTTTCAATTCTTCGATTGTAGATCGTCACCAGTGGTGTGTTTAAGGGGAGGCGAGCGAGGCACTTGCCTCGGGCCCCCCCTTTTTGGGGTCCCCCTTTGAGATGTCCCGCGCGTAAATTTTCCTTATTTTTGTTGAAAAACTTCTTATTCACTCATTTGATGTACTACAAAGCAGATCATAAGTAAGTACTCTGCTTTCAAACGGGCCCCCTACAGAAACTGTAATGTGCAGGTACTTTGCTTTCAAAGGGGCCCCAACAACAACAGCAACTTGAACGTAATTTGCTTTCAAAGTGGCCCCCAACAGCCACTGAAATGTATAAGAAGCCTGCTTTTATTTAAACTTCATTGAAGGGGCCCTCAAAAGAGACGATAATATGTAAGTACTTTGCTTTCAAAGGGTCCCCCTACAGAAACTGTAATGTGCAGGTACTTTGCTTTAGATGGGGCCCCAACAGCAACTTCAATTTTAAGGTAACCTACTTTCAAAGGGGCCCCCAACAGCCACTGAAATGTGCAAGTACTCTGCTTTTAAACTTCATTGAACGGGCCTTAAAGAAGCTGTAATGTGTGAGTACTCTGCTTGCAAAGGGGCCCCCAACAGCAACTGTAATGTGTAAGCCAGTGATAACGTGACTCGAGTCAATGACTCGACTCAACTCGAGTCACGATTTATGGTGACTCGGACTCGAGTCAAGTCATGTTGAGTAAAATGGTGACTCGAGTCGCGTTTTTTACAAAATGACTTGACTCGAGTCAAAGTCATTTTCACAATATCTTCGAGTTCCTGATGGACAAACCCATTTCGTTTGCACACAAAGAAATGAGCATTTTGTGCTTCAGTGATGGTCAGGATTGGCGCAAATTTTCTTTTTTGCTTGTCTAGTTGTGCTATGCTGCATTTAAGGATCAAGTGTCCCCAACTTGCGCAGATGTAGACCTGAGACTTTCCTTTCACTGAGGGGTCAGTAGGGCACAATATATTGACACCTTATCGTGGTTTAATGTAGTATTTGCATATCGTGATCATAGCAGTGGGCCACTGTGACCTTGAGTCTTTTCCAGATACCAGTAAAGTGATTGAGGTTTTCCAGATTCGAAAAGACGTTTGGTGGTACAGAACTTGAAGATGGCGTGAAGTAGGAGATTCATCCCAAAGCTTTTCGTCTGACACTCTTCAAGGGATATCGTCAGAAGGAAGTGGAGATACTACCGAGCTGGTTTATATACAGAAAAGAAGAGATCTCATTGGTTGAAACAGTGGCCAATAAGAAAGGGTTTAGGAGATAAGAAAAGGCGAAGCTGTCATTGGT
>Ga0210059_1010234_pt1 | contig 14511 bp, 9 predicted proteins | sample Ectturendosymbi2_FD_188042 | JGI IMG/M metagenome (GOLD analysis project Ga0210059, IMG submission 188042) | Ecteinascidia turbinata endosymbiont from Florida, USA - Sample 2 (SPAdes) (version 2) | ecosystem: Host-associated > Tunicates > Ascidians > Unclassified | place: Key West, Florida... | reverse complement strand
ATGCTTCGTTTCACGACACTGCATTGTAAAGGACAGTGGTGTATGAACTCAGCACATTCTGCACCGTTTTGAAGAAAACAGTCAGTGACCGTGACTCTCACTAAAAATGTCTTGTGAAAGCAGTGCATCTTATTTGAGATCACATTTTATTGGTCTCTTTGATTTTTGAAATAACCACTTTCCACATTTTTGTGCTCCTCATTTTCGATTTTAGTCTAGACAATTGCAACAATACCTTCCCTTGGATAAATGTTTGAACACCCAAACAGCTGTCGTTGTAATGGTGAGAACACCATTTACCTTGACCAACTAAGAAGCTCAACTGCAGAAAATGTTGTAAAAGGGATTCTTGTAGGCAACACTTGAAACAGAGTGAAGCAGCAACTCAAACAGAGTCGGCCAAAAGTGAGACAACAATTATTTTAGAACAAGATGTAAGGATCGTTTTCATGTTTGCGTGCCTACACCATTAGCGCGACGTCACGGAAGTAGGCATCAGGTTTTGACTTACGTTAAATATTATTGATAACTTTACTGACTGGTGCTGTCGATATGATTTGCAAAAAACGCTGAACAAGAAAGAAAATTCATGAATTCCACGATTCAAAATTTTGTTTTTTTTCTTTTGCCATGTGTTTTAGTAGATACAATAAAATTCGCCAGTAACCACTTTGGCTACATCGTCGCTTTGTCTGTAGCAGTGGGTTTCGACCTTTTTCATACAACCACCCATTTTGCAACAAATGTGAAACTAACGAACCCTTCCTACAATATTCCAGTCAGTCATATCTACCTGTAATGAAGTTGTGTCCGCACAACAAAAAACCATAATGTCTGAAAAAAAACTAAAGATATCACTATCTTTGACAAAGATTCATTTATTAAATTCATGCACATGGCAGCATCAGTGAGAAACCCGTGCCGTATGCAAATCACTCCACAGCACAAGTCTTTTGAAACTAGAATAAGCCCAAAGTCAGCTAACGCATTAAGATGTCTAATTTACAAACACAGGACATTTTTACGTCACAATGGTATTCGGGTGTTGCCAAAAGCAGCAATCCTGTAATGGTTATAACCACACCGAAAACTCTGTAATGGTCATAATCGTATATAAAACAATATTGAATTAAAGAGTAAGCTTTCAATTTTTCCAGTAAAGTTGATCCTATTATATCAGCTACAACAAAAAGGATTTCATATACGAAGCATAAAATATAGACGAAATTATGAATATTTTTACTGAAAGCTAAAAAAGGTAAATGACCTCCTGGTTGACAACGATTGGTCTAGAGCAGCATTTCTTAATCTGGCGCAAATTCACCCATGGGGGAATATTTCCTCATTTTAGGGGGTAAATCAGCTACCAATTGTAATTCCAGTAGTTGTACCCCTAATGTAAAAAATTTTGCTCATTTGTTGAAAATTTTGTTTTTGTTAAAATAAACACCATTTTATATATTGGGGGTAAATGTGATAAGCAACTTTGTTAAAAGGGTAAAACATTCAAAAATGTTTAAGAACCACTGGTCTAGACTGATGTTTCTTCTGCGATCCAATGAAGTGAAATTATAGGAGAATTCTGCTATATAATACAATGAACAGCTTCGACGTGAAACACAACTCGTAATTTCCAAAGAATATGAGTTTGGGAAATTATGGATTACATTTTTTGCCTTTATTCATAAACATATTGACTGTTTCTGGGTACTTCGCACTGAAACCGTATAGCGGAATAGTGCTATGAGCTTTTGTTTCAGTTGACCATATTCAAACGGTGTTGATTTTATATCTTGAATTAGCCTTTCATAAACATTGGATATTTTATCTATTTTAATGTGAAAAGTTTCATAAAGTTCTAGCTGGGCTGTAAAAGATAAATTTTCACACGTAGTATGTAGCTATTTTTGCCGATTCGTATCATCATGCGTGTGCCACCGTGCCATGTAGAGCGACAAAGTCATAGATGCTGAAATGAAATTGGAATACCGCTGTTTTTCTAGTTTTCTCAAAATGTAAAATACAGTATAAAATAAGAGAGAAATTGTCTGATTCTATACAAACAAATTGTCTGATTCTATTACACTTTAAATAAAAGCATTTCAACCTCACAGTCGTCGAGTATCCATGTGGCAAGATCACCTTGCAGGAAAACCAAACAAGCTAAACAATAACCCCACAGTAATCACTCGTGACCTTTCTGGGTCTGCCTAAATCGCTTGTGAACTGCGATGGGCCTCTGGAAAGCCAATCTGGTCAAATGGGGTTATGAAAATGATGCTGATACCAGCTGCCTCTGCGGGGAGGAACACACAGTCGCCCATCTTAATTCCTGTCCCCTGCTTCCAACAAATTGCACAAAAGCGGACCTTGCTGTCCTGTCTCCTAATGCAAGATGGTGCGTGGAACACTGGTGCGGATGCGTTTAAAGCTTGATGTGACGCGAGGAGAAGAAGTGTGTATTTGTTTGTTGCAATGTTTCGTTGTAGTTTTTTTTTTTTTTTCATAAATTTCTATTTTTCTTTGCATAGGAACACAACTCTCTTTGCCAGATGCAGTGGGTACGTATTTTTCCCGGCTACAACAAGCACGTCTGCATCTCTGCTGCAGCGTGTACGACACTGTGAACTTTAGGTCAACCGTTTAAGTTTTGTTCAATCTCAAATTTCGTGTACATAGTTGCATTTGCTTATAGTACCAGACCTATGGTCAATAGTTGTGGATAGCTAGACGAAGTTACCCAGAGAGCCGTTTGCTTTTGCTCAAATTGCAGCTAACAAAAATAAATCAGTTATCACAGTCAAATGTTGAGATTTCATACTATAAAAACTCCAAATGTATTACTTTTCAGGCAGTTTGATTCATCCCAGCTATCATAAAAATAACTTCTTCGATAGAATTAAAACTTTTTAAATCAAGTACCAAGGACAATTTGGCAAAAGTAGGAAAAGTATAGTCACTATAACCTATCCCATGTTTTAACCTATCGTATGATTTCAAAAAGCCTGTTGAAAGAGATTTATTCTCAACTTCATTTGTTGTGGTTTTCATTTATTTTTGGTTTTAAAATTTTTTTAACGGCTACAATAAATAATTGTGGCCAAGGTCTTCGTAAACAAAGTTCTTCACGTTTTTACTGGAAAAAGTTTGTAAGCCACATCAGGATGAACATGAAGATGCAAGAAATGTCCTGGCTTAAATGCTTGTGTCACAAAGTTTAAGAGACGTTCAATTATAGTAAAACATGGAGTTAACGTGTCCAATATATTTCATCGTTGTACATTTGGTTGTCGTTTTGAAACAACTATAATATGAACACGGGCAGCTGCCCTATGGATTACTGGAGCTAAAACTGTATTTTCAAAAAGGAGTTTATGTTTTAAATTTTTGTGTGTGCTTGCTGTGAAAAATAAAAGCATTTCAAACACTTTGAGAACAGAAAAAATATTGATATAAATTGGTCAAAGTAATTGATTGCATTTTGTGACGCCCTGCATGTACATCCAGAACCTTGCGCTGCTATCAAACTACCCTAAAATCACTTGAAACAGCAGGATGTTTGTTCATACTGTAGTTCTTGTTATTACTTCATTGCGCCTAGAATTTATCAGAAACTACCAAAGCAATATGAACAGGGTTTACAGGTCTAAACAGAACTTTCAAGCTAGAAAAATTGCAAAAATCCGCTAGATTTTTTTCGTCACAAGCTAAATTTAAAGCTAGAAACACAAAGATGCAGCTGTAGGTAGTATTCCTGGCATACAGCGCAGTCAACAGACAAAACCTTTAAATCTGAACCTGCAAAAATCAACAAAGGTCAGTTAAGTCGACAGATACTATACTAACATACATCTTTTAAAAAAGAGTGCTGAAACTTTTTCCTACGAATATGCAACTTTTAAAAAGAATTGCTGAAAATTTTTGATTGACTGGATCGAATGCTGAAATCGACTGCAATGAAGATGATGATCCAGAGAAAACATGAGTAGGCAAAAGTGGAATAGCAAATTAAACTATGTACCCACTGCCTGCCACCAAACTCAAAGGTCCTGTGCACATGCCACAGGTCGTGTTCTGTGCAATACTATCCTGTACACTGTGGGTTAGCCTAGGGGTAGGGGTATTACGCCTTGGCACATCACAGTCTTATGCTTAGGTGCTCATCCAATCGCCAATCCCACGTGCCGACTCCAAGTTGCTCAACTGCTCACTGCTCACTGACTGACTGCGCGTGCTGAATAACGAAATTGACGAATTACAACTACTCATGCGAAACGAAACAATTTCACAACGACTCACACACAACCAGGCAATTAAACAACGCAAACTGCGAGGTAGATCAAATTGAAACGGAATAAAGTGGTTTTAAAATACGGTCTATAATTAGACATACCGTATTTTGGTGATTGAAAACTGGGTAGTTTCAGAACAACAAGCCATATCAAATAAATGTGGTTGATATCATACTTGGAGCATGTAGCTAGTTTGGATTTATACAGTTAAGATACCAAGAAAGAGAAAAATAATGCAATTTACTGAGATACAAAACAGTGTTCAAGCATATGCAAACTTTATCAAAAGTCTAACCGGCACATTTAACTTGACTGACCGGCACGCTCGGACAAAGCCTTTAAACCGGAACTGTCCCGGCTCAATTGGGACGTATGGTATGCCTATCTATGATAACAGCTAAAAATCCTCCAGGTCTAACTAAAAGCCCTTTAGATTTCAAGCTATCCGCTAGACTAATTATTTTCCAGCTCGACAGGATTAAAATCCGTTGGATCCAGCGGAAAAAAACCCTAAATTGGCAACACTTTTGGCAGATTAAGGGGGGTGCTGAGTGGGCTACAACCAATGGCCCCCAACATTAAAGAGGCACCCAATCCCTAAGTCTGAATAAAGTGTAAAATGGGAGGAATACACAATACGCTGTCAAAGATACCATCGCCTATTGCAACTAATAATAAGTAGGCGCTCTTTGCTCACTCATTGAAATTGCTTCGTTGACATAGAAGTAGTTGATTCCTTGGCGTGTGGTCTGGATGACACTTGATAACAGGCTAGTAGTCTAGTACAAGGTCTACAAAATTAAGGTATTCCATCCGCTTGTCTTACTTTGGTTTCCGACGCGCATGCGTATCCACATCATTTGAACTTCTGTCCTGCAGACAGTCCCGAAGGAAATTGTGAACTTGTTAAGTGGTGCCAAGTTTCTGAACGATGGTGAGAGCAATTAGACATTTGCTTAGGATAATAAATCACGGTGTTACAAGCCAGGACTTCCAGAGTTGGTGCATACGCCACGTATATATCCTAGTGTACTTTAATACATTTGTGTGTTCTTTGTAACTGTGAAGCATGTTTGATGTCTAGCACGTTGCGTGTGGGAGTATAAGACTTTACACAATACACAATGTCAAGTGGTAGGCCTAGTATCAATTCTGGTACTATTTACTTCCAAGATGCAAGTTTGGACATTTTGGTACACACTACTCAGGCCTGTAACTAGGGGGGCAAAGAGGGGCGAAACACCTTTGAAAATTTTTCGCCCCTCCTTGAAAAATATGTTAGACATAGTTTTAAACTATTGGACATTGTTTAGAAAATGTGAGCCCCTCTGAGAAAACTCTTCGCCACCCCTGGTGTCCCAAGCTAGTTACGGGCCTGATACTACTTTTATGTGAATCGCCATTGTTTGGTACAGTTCTTGTTAACTGACTGGTGAAACAAAATAAACCCAATTCAACAAAGAAAAGTCGGCAGGTATCCACTTACTTAAAACGTTAACTGATAACAAGAATTCAACCGTAGCAAGCACGTCTTAGTTCTGTTTACATTTTGTTCAAGTAACTCTAAGCTTGCTCACGCTCAACGCAATGACTCATTCGATTTTCAAATTTAGAAAGCCGTTAAGATGTGTCTTTAGTTAAGAATTTTTTTGATTGCCATTTTATATTTCAAGTGCTGTATATGCAAACCAGTAACCAGGGGGCATTAGCCTCCTCGACAAAAATTTTCACCTCTCTGGAAGAATATGTTGGACATTTATACCTATTGGACATAGTTTAACAAATTTGGTCCCCTCCCAGCAAACTCTTGTCTCCCTGGTATGCCATGTTGGTTGCAGGCCTGGTGTTAGGTCTTATGAATGAACGTAAAACCATACGTAAGAAGCGAAAGCGAATTTCACAACAGTTATTGCTAAATGAATTGATGATCTTGTTCTTACTTCCAGTTTTACCGAATTGTCCTTGATTGTGAACAAAAAAATGAAATGATTTGAGAACCAAGTATTGGTTTTACCATATCAGTTTAGGATATATCAAACTGGGCTATTATGGCAGGTTGGATAAAGTTAGGTTTAAGGTTAGGTTAGTGTTATTTTGGTCGAGAAGCTGGTACTGAAAGCTGGGTTTTCTGAGCATATTTCTTAACGAAAATTCTATCTGCCTCAAAAATCTCATTTGGATATACAGTATAAATACAGTGGAGCTAAGCTAGCATGACCACCCACTGGACGGCACTCATTTGGTCGTGTTAGCTGGACTGGGGTGGTCGCGCCACACTTGCAATCCTAAAAGTTATGTATTATCGCGATCACTTCATTTCTACATTTCTTTTCTTGATTGAAACTTATTTAGCTTTGTCTTACGTGCTGCCATAACCTGCCGTTACTTTGCTATAAAATCACACAACGGAAAAGGTCCATGTCGGCAGTACAAATTCCAGATGAGTTTACAGCAGGGGTCACCAACACGGTGCCCTCGGGCGCCAGGTCCTCCCCACGGACCATGTGGGTCGCCTGCCGGCTTGTTCTGACAATAGCGTAAGCATGATCAGTGTTTTCACGTTGATAAATATAATTTGCATTAATGATAACATAATTGAGACAAATTGAGCAAATTTTATTCAGAAGTGTGTGTATCAGACTGGTAACCCTTCGCATGAATCTGTACCAAGACCTTGCTCTCAGTTTCAAAAAGCTTGGTAACCCCTGGTTTATAGTTTGAGGTTGTTACGTCACATTGTCACTTAATGCGCTTGCACTCACTCTTACATTCCTGTATCCACGGGCGTCGGAAGGATTTTTTCCAGATCGGACTACTATAGAAGATTTTTTCTAACTTTTCCATGATGGGCCAAAAGTGGTGAAGTTTGATTTTCCCACTGGAAACTAAGACAATAACCTTTTTGCTGAAAATTTCAAAATCCAGGGAGGCCAAGGCCCACCCTTCCCCCTTCCCTTCTGACGCCCATGCCTGTATCCACGATGCTTCAGAACAACGTGATGCTGCTGAGAAAATTGCTGCTGACAGGTTGACAGTTTTGCAGGATAAACATGCCGATAGAATATGTGGTCGTGTTACATGTTATTCGATCACCAGTTTTGTAACTGCTGGACTGTGGCCGAAACCGGAGTGGTCGCATTAGTGAAACAAAAAGCACTGCATTAGCATAGGGAAAACCGCGTTAAAGTGTTTGCGATAGCGGGGAGAAAATTGCACAGGTTGCCCCTTTTCCAGCATAATGGTACCGACAAAATATATGTTCGTGTAACGCGGTGCTCGTTACTCGATTGGCAGTTTTGTCGCTGGACTGTGGTCGTGGTCTGGATACTGGGGTGGTCATTTTAGTGAAACAAAAGGCCATGCATTAGCATAGAGAAGATTGCGTTGAAGTGGTCGTGATAAGGGGGTGGTCGTCGAGGGGTTGCCACAGGACATTCAAAACATTCCTCCCGTGTTTTTGAACATATATTGATATGCTTTCAAGTCTTCAACAATAAATAGAGATTTGAAGATAATGAGTTTCTTTCATATTAAGGGTTGCTTCGGATATCAGTATTTTTACTATCCGGATATTTGTATTTTAGCTAACCGGATAATAAGCGCTGATTGCTGTTGATTTCACGAGATTTGCTTGATAAATTGAATGCACACTCATAACACTTCACTAAGGGAAAAACACTGAGTGTGCAAGAACAGCGCAGCCTTTTCAGAAAACTTAGGACTCCACGTGGTGTAGTATGAAAGCAAACCGCTTATGTGTTTCAGCTCTTTCATAGCAGAAAGGGGAGTAAGATATTCAACTAGGGTTGCAATGTTTGGGATCTGGTTTGACTTCATTTTGAGAGAAACGATACCAATGCATGCTAATGGTGGTCGATCGCAATTTCGATTACTCCTCATTTAGTCTCAGGTTGCATGCATGAACGGCGACTAATAGACGTTTAAGATTCAGATCATGATTTTCCATAGTCGAACCAGTAATGGTTATGTCATAAAGGTATGCATGCACCTCTTTCTAATTATGACCTTTGGTGAAGTTCAATCGTTCGTTGAAAAACAGATACCCCATTAGGAACCCCAAACGGAAGTCGCTTAAACTGAAACAGTTTAACACCTGCTTCAAAAGCGGTGTAATGCTTTTCCTTTGGCCAAACCCGCATTTGATAATAAGCGGACCACAAGTCCAGCGAGTTGCAAAAATTGTCGAGAACTCCCTCATTCGAGATTTGCAATGCAAGGGTGCTGATACACATCCAAAATTGCAAAGCGGTATATAGTTGCAGAATAGTCAATGACTAACATTTTCTTATAGCCTTGGTTGACAAATTGGACCTGTGCTCTCCATGGTGATCTTGCGGGTTCCATGATCTCTGCTACAAGCAAATGACAGATTTCGTTTTTGATGAACTTTGTGCCCTCGGCACTGTACCGGGGCGATTTGTAAGCCACAGGCTTGCTCTCAGGAAGAAGAAATTCGAACAACTTTTGAGGTTCCGCCTTTGTAACAGCTACAGAAATGTGACCGCTCGAAGATGAAACAGACGAGGCAATAGTCAGAGATTCCTCGGGTGCATTCACGACGATCGTTACTGAACCGTGTTTCAGCAGAATCTCCTGCCCAACAACAACATCGGCACAAACATTATCCATGACACTGAAATGAGCGTGATATTGTATTGTGTAACGTCTTCACTCCCACACACAAAACGCTAGAGTTTGAACATGCATCGCAGTAACGAGAAAATGAAAGACACAAATACGCGAAAGAAAATGAGGATATATACATTGCGTTAGTATAGAGTATACGCTTGATGGCGCTAATGCATTTACTGTACTTCGTTGAAATACAAGCTTTTTAAGACACACGCGTATAATATGAGTTTGTGAAATTATGGATTACATTTTTTACCATTACATATAAACATACTGACTGTTTCTGTGTACTTTGCACTGAAACCGTATAGCAAACAAAGTACTACGAGCTTTTGTTTCAGTTGACCATATTCAAACGGTGTTGATTTTAAATCTCGAATTAGTTTTTCATAAGCATTGGATATTTTGTCTATTTTAATATGAAAAGTTTCATAAAGTTCTAGCTGGCCTCTGAAAGATAATTTTTGCACATGTAGTGTGTTTCTATTTTTGCTGATGTACCACTACATATTTCTTCTTGCATAAATACAATTGATGCATATTCTAATATGCTTTTGCACCTTTTTTTGAGATCTACGTATTATTAATAGCCTTCTCAGACGAAGACTATATAGCATCATCATACCTGTGCTGCAATAGCAAATTTCTGTTCCAGAGTCTGTTTCACAACAGTCGGAAATTGCATTGGCGCACAGTAGGGCAATCGTGGTAAGGCTGGAAGTACCAACTGTAATATTTAACATATTGATGCTAAGATCTACACAAAATAACTGATTTGATATCAATGCAACGTTTATATGAAAAAAATTAAAAATTGATCTTTTTACCAAAGCACAGCAAACTTGCAAAAATTAAAAACTCTGTGATAAGGAGATTTCTGAGTTAAAATAAAACAAAAACAACAGTACATGGTACAGTGGTCTGTATTTTTGTACATTTCGTTAATCCGGATGGACTTGTGATTAGATGACGAGATGCTACATTTGGTCCTTCACATCTTATGTCAGAAAAACGTTCGCGTGGGCTGACGCTGCTGTGCCTGCAGTTGTAGCAACGCAAAGAGTCTCCTGAAAACAAAACGAATTTAATGAAAAATTATTATTGATGCGATGATTTGTGAAAAGCCTGTTGACGTTAATAAGTTTTTTTTTCACTTTATTCAGTGCTGCAACGCACTGAGCCGAGATCCACAAACCTGAGGCAGAGATGGGCAATCTGTAAATACTCGTCACAAACTTGCTTATCACTTTTTACTTGCACTTCGATTTTTACCGAATTTGCGTTCAGAGGCAGATTTAAAAAGCACATTGGTGTATGTGTTCCCCATAAAGCGCCATCAAATGTTCATTTAGCAATATCGATGATCTCATGATGTATTTTTGAAGGAGTGTTAAAATGTATGTATTCCAATCAGCACACTTTAATTAACGTTTGCACTGACCTGTAAAAATAAACAAGAACAGTGACAAAACCATGTAGCAAAATGATTTCAGGTTTAAGGTAATTTGCTTTAGACTACTTTTTTATGAAACACTAGTTCAACTGAAATAAACAAAAGAGCAATTTGTTCGCAAAACTCTTTTTCTACATTCAAAACCAAAGACACGGTTTGACAAAAGAGTTTATATAAATTTGTCTGAGACCAAAACTTGCTACAGCGAATCGGGGGATTGGTTTAAGTGCATCAATAAAGAGCAGTCCAAAACCAACGGCACCATTTGCAACTTGGTGCTTTCCCTGCAGAACACATATACTGTTCTCAATAATTTTCACCACGATGATGCTCGTAACGGCTGAGTGAGCTGCGTTTAAAGAAAGATCTTTTTTTGATTGGACATATATGTTCCGGTTCGATCTTGTGAATCTAATAAAAGTTGACAGAAAGGGTCTCTCCTGGTCTGTTGAATTATTTCAATGTTTTCGAACCTTGATCAAAATAATATGCACAACCAACTCTTTACCCAACGTGCATTTGTGATGTCAAATAAGCTTGCATCTATCGAGTTATTCAGATACGATTTTTACAATGTACGACTGGCCAAAGATAGGAGAATGGAAATATGTCACATAGTTTGGTCTGTGTAGTTTACATCTGCTAAGTTGCAGTAAGTTGCAAAGTTTGAAAGAGAACGATTGAGAACATTTGTCATTTATTTCCTAATGACTCGCAAGAAAACAGACATGAACTCTGCATTATGAGTTTTTGCACCAAAAAGACCTTTTCCTGGAAGTCTAAAACATTTATAATGACATATGTTTGGTCTAGTTTTTTTTCAAAGGACGTTTAAAAGAAGATTTAATGTGATTGTAGATGTATGAAACATGAAAACCCACAAAAATACACTGCGTTATTTGTTGTTTTGTAAATGAAGGCCTGTGCTAAGAAACTGCAGTTGGTGAAATATAACACAAAATATTTCTTTTCAATGCTTTTGTATGTATACGTTTGATGAAAAAAATGTGAGAAAAAATTGAAAAGTTATGTACATTTACCGGAAAATTAAAAATGATAAATCGTTGTATAGTTCAAACTCTGACAAAGGTGTTTGTTTGATTAAATTTGTTTAAATTATGAGAGATCTGTAACAATAAACAACTCAGAATAATCGCAGGACATCCTGTTGTAACGTACAGGTGCGACAAGCAATAGTTTTGTTTCACATGCAAATACCACAAAGTATCTCCAAATATAATCTTTAACATTTGCCTTTTTCAAACACTACATACTTTGAGAGATAATTTACAAAAGGTTTCAATTTGGGATAGGTTACCTATTTAAATCAGAAGAGTTTTTGATCTCATGAAATTAATCTTTGATTTTGGTAAAATCTGCTGACAGGAAATTGTCAGCAAAATGTTTATGTTTGGTGGATGCATTGGTGTTGATAAACAATGCAATAAACGCATCATTGATGAATGGGACCTCATTGGACGTTCGGAATGCGTTTGTATTTACTTTCAGAAAATTGGTGTTGAGATGGAGATAACAATGTCATTACCGAATAAAACAATGTGACGGTTTAATACCAAATTGAAATCGATCGCGATTGAAACCATTTTTTGCAAAACAACTTTCTGGTAATAACAAGCAACAACCAGAGAGCAGTGTCAGCGCGATTTGACCTATAGTTGAAAATGTGAAGAAAAATAAATGGACCCTACTAGTTAAAAGAAATTTTTCACACTCCTGAACAAAAGCACATCCAAGCATACAAGCGTTTTGAAGCACATTTTCGTGGACGTAGTTCTTTGTTTTATAACTATACCATCGAGCATTTGTGCAAAATCGTGAGCTAAATTTAGCACAATGTGCAAGTGATCGGTTCCTTTTTTCGTTCGACAAATTCTCATAGTTATGTTAATGACCTTAAAAATTCTCTTTTGTGATGTGAAACCACAAAACTTAAAAACAAGTTCAATCTTTTTTTTATCTGTTTCTTGAAAGCATCGCACAAATTGACTAATTGATTAATTGATTGTTTCATATGACTCAGCTAATAAAAAGAAAAGGTGCAAAGAACCATCATGCAAAAAGTAACCAATTGTCAGTGGACATTAAAACAAGTGAAGACACAGTGGTAAAATAGCTGATCAATGAAAAAAAATGTCACTGTGTCACATTGGATTGGTGAAGGACCATGGCGTTCAGCCAGTTAACCAACCATGTTTTTCTATTTTTGGACTAGTGATGATAAACAGCAATTGGAGATAAAATAAACACATTTAGGAAAACAAAACAAACACATAACATGGTGAAGAAAATTTGCAGGTGAAAAGAGCATGCCAATATGTTCACCTAGGAGTGAAACAAGTTTAATTGAGGAAAATTTGAGTGGTCAAAGTAATGTTTATAGAAAGTGTGAAAAACAAAGTAAACAAATAAAAAATAGAAGAATAATTGACCTGGTAAAAAAACGAAAACTATTCAATGCAATTTTATATGGAAAAATGTGAAATGCACAGGAAAGGATTCGAAAAAAAGAAAGACACGTAAAAAACAAACAAACTTACATAACCCCAATTACTGAAAATGTGGTATGCTAAAATCAGCATTTTGTTTTTAATAAAATTAAATGTTGCTAAAATATCTAATAATGTATCTTTTTCGTGTAAGAGGTGTTTCTTTAGTTGCCAGTTGAAGGTGAAGGTGGATAAAGACTTAATGCAGAGTGATATTAATGGCCATCTCTTTGGGCAAACAAATGCAAGGGGATAATATCCTGAAGAAGTGTAAAAACAGGTTATTAGGAGCGGATATTTGTTTGGATTGATAATGAACAGAGCTGATTGAAATAAAAAAAACGCGAAAATTATTTGGAAGCAGTTTGTTACAGTGAAAGTATAACAAATTATATACTAATAAGGTAATAAATTCAGGCATAAGATATGCAAGTGCTGGAAAAATTTTTTCAAAAATGTCTGGTTTCTCGGTCTTATTACTTTTGCAGCTTTATTTTGGTGTTTGATAAGCTGAGTGGTTGCGTTTGAAGCACGTCTCCAACTGAGGATCAAAGTAGTAACGTAGGGGTGAAATAAGAGTTATTGTTCAATTTTCAATAGAGATTGTGCTGTGTAATGTTTAACTTTGAATTGTGCACTAAATCACAGCACACCTTTACGTCTTTCAAATCATGATGGGCGCAATTTGATCAGAGAAAAAAACGAGCAGTCTACGTAGACTAGAAAACACGCAGCAGGTTCAGGGACACTGATCAATAACCCTGGTTGTCGATGAAGCGTACAACCGTTGGTATGCTTCGTTTCACGACACTGCATTGTAAAGGACAGTGGTGTATGAACTCAGCACATTCTGCACCGTTTTGAAGAAAACAGTCAGTGACCGTGACTCTCACCAAAAATGTCTTCTAAAAACAGTGCATCTTATTTGAGGTCACATTTTGTTGGTCTCTTTGATTTTTGAAATAACCACTTTCCACATTTTTGTGCTCCTCATTTTCGATTTTAGTCTAGACAATTGCAACAATACCTTCCCTTGTATAAACGTTTGAACACCCAAACAGCTGTCGTTGTAATGGTGAGAACACCATTTACCTTGACCAACTAAGAAGGTTAACTGCAGAAAATGTTGCAAAGCGATTCTTGTAGGCAACACTTGAAACAGAGTGAGGCAGCAACTCAAACAGAGTGGGCCGAAAGGGAGACAACAACTGTCTGAGAACAAGATGTAAGGATTGTTTTCATGTTTTCGTGGCAACGCCATTAGTGCGTCAAGGAAGTAGGCATCAGGTTTTGAGTTGCATTAAATATTATTGATGACTTTACCGACTGCTGCTGTCGATATCATTTGCACAAAATGCTGAATAAGAAGGAAAATTCATGAATTCCACGATTCAAAATTTTGCTTTTTTTTGCTGTTCATTGATTTTTCATTGAAGCAATGTCAATGTGTTTTGCAGATGCAATAGAATTCGCCAGTAACCACTTCGGCTATATCGTCGCTTCGTCTGTAGCAGTGGATTTCGACGTTTTTCAAGCAACGACCCATTTTGCACAAAAGGTAGCCTGACGAATCCTTCCTAAAATTTCCAGTCAGTCATTTTTACCG
>Ga0210059_1010233_pt1 | contig 14512 bp, 8 predicted proteins | sample Ectturendosymbi2_FD_188042 | JGI IMG/M metagenome (GOLD analysis project Ga0210059, IMG submission 188042) | Ecteinascidia turbinata endosymbiont from Florida, USA - Sample 2 (SPAdes) (version 2) | ecosystem: Host-associated > Tunicates > Ascidians > Unclassified | place: Key West, Florida... | reverse complement strand
CGCATTTTACCTAGACTAGACCAAGTTAGTAATTAGCGCCCTACTCCGCAGTAGTGCTGTAACAAGTGTTACGTTTTAGCTAACAATAGTGTTAAGAATGTGTCTGTAACCCTATGGTTCTGTCTTCAATGCAGTTGCAAAAAGTGTCTGTAACCCTGTGATATCGCCGGCTTCAATGTCTTGTACTACGTTCTGTATTGTCTGTTTTTATCAACCTGCGTTCTGCAGAGTGTGTGTGTTCATACTATGGACTTCGTGTCTGCTAACAAACAAATAAATTAAATATCGAATCTAAACCCAAAGCATTTATTCAGATCCATGCTCTTTTTTGGTATTTGCTGAAGTTACTCTACATTGTTTTGCTTGAGCGTTTTTCTGATCAACTGTTGTTACGTGGGATTACGTGGGTTCATCAACATGCATCACAATGCAGTTAATGCAGTTTTGTCACTTCACTGCTCGGAGCGACAGAATCAATCTGGAAAATCTAATCACAGCATGTTAGCATTTGCTTGATTAGCATGTAAGCTTTCCAGAGAAACTGCGCAGGCTAGCAAAGAAATATATCTTCCTTGCTTTGTAGTAAAAGTGCAGACTTCCCCGGGAGAGGAAGTCTCAAGAGAGCTGATCGGCGCGGGATTACTAGTTGGCGTTATAGTTCCGCTCGTCACCTGTTTCCCAGAACTAGACTGATGGAAGTCATCGATAGGATAAAGCATCAAATAAAGTTCTTTTCCTCACAGAGAGTACAAGCGAGTTATAGTCCAATGGCCCAGCGCTGGGGATTTCCTAGTCTGTGACTTGATAGCACGCAGACAGAAGAACGACGTGGAACCAGGTGCAAGGGCACCTGCAGAGCAGTGGCGTAACTGACAGGGGAGAAAGGCGAGCGGCCCCCTGGCAAGCTAAATGTAAAAACGGGGCCCTCTTTAGTTGACATTTTGATATTTAGTATTCTTTAGGTTTATTTTTTACGTTTTTCGATGTGTTTTCGTTTCTTATTAGCTGATATAGACATCCACAACATCCAGAGATTCACTATCATTTCTTAAACTTTTTTCTGAGTTTTGGCTAGTGGGTCCCCTTCAGCTAAGCTTTGCCACCCCCCCTGGCTCAAACCTTTAGTTACGCCACTGCTGCAGAGTACATATACGCTGCCAATAAAGCGAACAATTTAAGTTATATCTGCAAATAAAAATCACCTACGCTGATCACTCCGTCCGACCACGTTTCATTTGATCACGAGATTGATAGCCTCAGCCATACTGGCATGGTGCAGTAATACAAAACCACACTTCTTGTTCATTCACCAGTAACAATCAGTTGTTCTCGTATCTTCTCACACAAGCGGTTTTCACGTTCAGGAAAAATTCCCACAATTATGCCCAACCTATGTAAGTTTTGGCGCGGCTGAATCGGTCGTGGGCAGCGGCACGCACTGAGAAGGTAGTCACGCATCACGTTCTGTTCTTGAAACGTCAACGTGGGAGTGCCTTCCCGTGAAAATTATTCCAAGCTTCAGACTCTGCTACAACCAATTAAATTTCACCAAAAGTAGAAATGCTTTCATTACAGTATAGTGCGACTTCCCCATTGAGACCAAAAAGGCATGTAGGCTTATTAGTTCGCATTTTCGTTATTCAAACTACGAAACAATAGAAACAGTGGCGTAGTAAGCCCAAAATTTTTTGGGTAGGCAAATTTTTTGATTTTAGGCGAGGAACACTATTTTGCTGAAGATACCGGCTCTCAAAGTGCAACATGACTAGATATGCTAAAAATTTGGTGGGCACAGTCTCTTGGGTCCCCTGGCTACGCCTATGAATAAAAATGCAATAAATAGAAAAAGGAATGAAACATCAAAATGCAGAAAATTTAATTGCATACTAATGATACTAACAGAGCGCAAAATGACGTCACGATATTGACGTCAGGGCTTTCGAATCTTGGAAATCATTAATTTCTATCGTAAAGTATAGAATTTAATCGTGTCGCGTGAAGCTATCCTCACTTTCAAATTTCGGTCACGATTGAACATTCAAACTGTTGTATTGCGACATTCCAAATTGCGGAGATACATTCGAATTTTAGCAAATAGTGAAATATAATACACAATCAGGAAAAAACTCCCTGATCACATGCAAAAATCTGCTTGAATTTCAATAACATAATTTTATGGACACAAAAATCGAAAACACAGCATAAAATTGGCCAGAGTTTCACCTTGTTTTCTAAATCTAAACCATGGGTTTGTCAGAGCCTATTGAATATCCCGAATGCCGCGTGCCCGCTTGTTCCCCAATCTCGTCAGGTCTGCGGTCACAACCAGGTGTGTGCTGTCCGAGCCCAAGCAATTTTGTATGGCTAGAGCCGGATCCCAAAATTTTAGATGATGGAGCCGGACCTGAAAGTTTGGTTTCCGTTCCATAGCCATGTGGGGCAAGTCAGTTGTATAAAATATTTCAATTGTTTTCAGTTTTCAATAGACCAAATCATTTCGGAGGCGGAGCCAAAAACTTTTAGATGTTGGGGCCGGAGCCCAAATTTCAGGTTGATACCTAGAGCTGGAACCAAGGGTCCACTTGGACCGGGGTCCCCAAAATATAGGCCTACCATTTTGATAATTTGCCAGATTTACAAAAGGTCATCGAAACGCAAACAGTCCACAATAACATGCACATCACACAAAGCAAAGTTTGTCCCCGCAAAATTTTCTAGCAAACTCGGCCCCTTCTATTTGGACATCCCGATCTACCTAAAAATCCGTCCTTATGCCTGTTTAAGTGGACGTGTTGGTTTTTGTCAAAGCATTCACCCTTTAATGATATAATAATAGTTGTTTATTGTGGACTCGTGTTCCATATGACAGACGGAATCATAGACACAAGAGCAAAAATAGTTAGCCATACACTAGCGCATTACAGAATCGGTGTTTGCACACGCAGTGCCGTAGCAGCCCAATTCTGTGCTCCTCAAAATGTTTACAGGCCCCCCCCCTAATGCTCATTTATATAAAAAAGTATTCGCTACATCCCGAGACAGAATGGCCTCCAAACCAAAATATCCTAATTGCAGACACAATTTTGGCAGAACCAGTCCCGTAGCCAGGTTTTAAGGTTTGGGGGGAATACATTGTTAGGGGGGAAAGATTTTCGTTTTTATCATATGTTTAAAACAAATTTTTGTGAGCACAACAAAATTTGAGGGATGCAAAAAGATTTGGTGGTAACTGCCCCGAAATGCCCCCTTCCCGTGTCTGCGAGTCTTGTCAGAACCGTCGCCAGAAAGTCTTCCATTGGGAGCCTTCACGTTTATGCTAGGGGCTGGACATTCTGAAAATTTAAATTTATGAAAAAAAAATATTGTGAAAAATAAGACCTATCTATCTTTTTGGACCTGCTTCAAACTTTTTGTGAAATAATGGTAAAAGGCGATTTTTAACTCTGGTGATTCCCTGAAAGATCGCATAGTTCGACCAACAAAAATAGCCATTTTCTTGGCCTACAAAAGGAAACCACTTTTGTGTGATACCTAACGATTGTCGGCAGACAAGCTGGGGTATTTAAACCAGTGAAGACTTTTTGGCGGCCTCTTATTTGACCGTCCCTCCCAAACGCCTGGCCTGGATCCGCCACTGCAGGCTCGGAGTTTCCAACTAAAATTTTTTGAACGAGCTTAACAAAAGGAACCGGGTCGTAAATCATTGTCATTTAATGTTTTGGCTCAAGTTTTTTGTGAACCTGAAGTTTAGTGCCATTTATTGTGGACAAGAGTGAATTGGAGGAACACCAAGGAAATTAAAGCTTTACAGAAAAAAGGACTCTCACTAGGAAGTATGAAGCGGAAATGAAAAGAAGAATAAGACACTCGGCTTAACAGGAAGTGGATATTCTGAACTGTCTACATTTGAATGTAGAGGACATATATTTTACAAGTGATTCGTGAATTGTAGCAAGGATGAGAGTAACCCTCAACATTGTAGAAATAATTCGCATTAGTAAACCACCATGATTTGTTGATAATATTCACGATTTAAAGAGATAAAAAGATACGCACTGATACGTAATCTCGATTTCGCATTTGACGTGATCACGCGTCGAGAGCGTGACCACTAGTGTCGCGATTGGACCACGCAAGGCGCAGCGCCGTGTTGCGTCATGGAGCGCGATGTCCTGTCACCCGAGGAAATAGCCAATGAGAGTCAAGAATGACATTTAGTCACGTGATATGGTGCGACGCAGTGTGTCGATCTTAGAACCAGAAAAACCTCACTAGAGTCAGTCTAGCTCGTGGCCACTGCCTGAGCAGCAACAAGATTCCCACAGGAGTCTTTTAAACAGTCTACAGGTAGTCTGATAGACTGAGACCTTAACCCAGGATATTATAAACTTATGGCTTGTTTTAGCCCTGATGTTTCAGGATACTACGGGTTACTCTCTCCTCCATGAAAGAATTGAACTCGTCTTAAACCCCTGTTGTTATTAAATATTTTCTGACGTATTTAAGATTAATAGTGCAGTGCTTAAAGTTACATTAACAAAACCATGAGTGAATACAGCTTTGTCTATTGTTAAACTGAGCGTAAAGTCGAATGGCAAAGGGCGGGTCTGATTTTCTTCATTGTAAATTCAGGCGTGCCTTGAACATGTTCCTATTATAAATTAACCAGTGCTCTCGTGGAACTGTTCTAAATTGCAGGCAAACATCCCTGCTACAAGTGTACCATCGACTTGGTAAGTGATGCACAGATAGAAGGCAAAGTGTCTGTTGCACCTAAATCATGATTGCCACGCAATAATAGAAAAACATATTACAATACCTTCGCGGCATCTGCCGAGCTAGCCTATGGTCATCCATCACAAGAGGAACCAAAGAATATACGTGACCTAATAATTGATGGATAATAATTTTTATGTACTTTCTGGATTAGGCTATTGCTTGAAAAATGTTCTTTTTAGGCAGCTTGTCAATTCAATGCAAAATCAGGTGTAATCAACCAAGTGACACTCGGCGATCAACCGGTTGATGCGATCAACCTGTTGGTCACCCATGGTCTGTTTTCGGTGTTTAAGCTGCAATACTTTTTGTTAAAATTTTGAACATTCCTACCTCAACTTTTATGCAGTCAACCTTTGCTAAAAGACAGTTCGAGTTTGTAGTTTTTGTAAGCTACATAGTTTTCCTATATTTTATACTGTGATCTACTCTTAGTGTTACAAAATATATTTTCTTTATTTTGTCAATTGATTGAATGCTGGAGCTCTTTTGCAATTACTTGATGGAGGTGGAATCAGTCACATGACAAGGGCTATATCCTTGGATTAGTGGATCTTCTTTGCCATATAACAAAAAACATAACCCAAATTGTAAACCCGTGTCTGGTTTTCAAAACTTATTGAAAGAGTGCTGTAGCTTACATCAAAATTTTTCCCATAAAACGAGCTGTCTCTATCAGCCCAGCCTAAACAACAATGCTGCGAGCCCAAACGACGACCACTCGCACAGCAGGAATTCCCTTTGGACTAGGTTCATCGTACCAACTGCTAGTGCCGCGAACTCAATGTTATAAGTAGACAAAGCCAGATACACAACAGTTCAAATGGAAGAATAACCACAGCAGAGCTATACGTCTGGCAGCAAAATATACACTAATCTTCTGTTTTTACAATTGAAAGTGCAAAACATGTGATGTTATTTTTATGGATTGGGTCACAAAACAACAGGGTGTTTTTGTTTGGAAGTGGCTATAGGTCCGCTGGCAGTGACACAGAATAAAACGCTATTTGTCACATTAGCAGCACTGTCATGATAGTCAGGTAGACGTGTCTTACTGTGTGAATGGTTTTCGTGCTGACTCTTGCCATAATTGGGTGCCATTTGTATTGGTAGCAGTGGTTGCACTTTTCATGGTACCGGTTTTTATTTTCTTTTTTCAAAACTTTCTAAACTCTTGTGGTCAGATATGTGGTTTAGACTTAATAAGTGTTAGGTTTAGGTTTACTAAGTTTCTACCAAGCGTAGTCCAGTCTATTGCACACTTGTCATGGATTAGTGTCATGTTACAGACGATGGATGAATAAGTTTTCAAAAACGAAGGTCCACTGGTGGACCTATAACCACTGCCTGTTTGTTTCGTATTTAACCAGTGTCACATTCGGATACAGATTGGTATGGGATACTAAATTTCAGAAATTTTCGGATAAGGATTGGATACGGATATTAAAAAAATTTATCGGATATGGATCAGGAGTTAAAAAATCAATATCCGCTCACCTCTGGTGCATGGTGCAGAATTACCCGACGCAATAAAACAAACAAAGGATTACGCCTGGCGACTCCTGGCTCGTCCTCAGTGTAGATTGGCCTTTACACTACGCCCTAAACCAGTGGTTCCTAACCTGTGGCACATGTACCCCAGGGATGAATTTGCCTATCTGAAGAGGTATAGTGGGTTGTAAAGCTGCAACAAATGAAATTTAAGACATATAAACGAGGTCTACCTTTGTAGTTCTAAAAATCCAAAACTTGCTGAAGGGGTACATATATGGACAGACAAAGGTTGGAAACCCCTGCCCTAAGCACTGTATCTGCGTATTGTAGGCTACTTACCATGTAACCACTTCAACTAATCGTGTTCGACTAAAGGCAAAATAGCCCGAGCATAGCTTTTACCTTGTTGCAACCTCTCCCCAGTGGTGTTGCGTTGATTGTGTGATTCACCACGAACGGGATGTGCGTGAAGAATAACACCATAATATATGTAACGCGAGCAAGCAATAGTAAGAGAGATTGCGACGTGGTAGCTCTGCCGATATTAACGTGTGAACGATTGAACTTGATGACTAGCGTACGCGAAGAAAGATTGCGAGCATGATCTCTGTTGTTGCTTGCTGCCACGGTGCGAAGCTTTGCGCACATGCCGCTCGGGATTTCCGATCGCAACAACCTCATGGGCCAAATGCACTGCCATATACATATCGCATAAAGTTTTTCTGTCAAAGGTCAACTCCTTATCTGCTAGAAACAAACAACTTCAGCTGGACTACATTTAACATAAAACTCATTTTTCATATTTAATGTAACTTCAGTTCACTCACTAATAGCTGGGCACCTTAACGCTAACAGTGCACTGACAAATATATACATGAAATACTATGAGTTCAAATATTAATTACAGTGCATATTTAACCACCACTCCCTCATACCTCAACATTGGATGAACATTAGATAACTCTACTGTCACACAACAATGCTCGAGCCAGTAATACAATTCTAAGTGAGACACAATCGATGGCTGCCAAAAACTTCCTTGTTTGGTACTGCATAGCATTACTGTATAAGTCTATACGTACTATATATTACCACAATTTAAACGTTGTAGGTAGATTATGCCTAGGCTACATTAGAGAATGCTGGCAATAGCCATCAATCACACACAAGCCACGACCAAGCAACGAAACATGGGTTTGGGTAAGATTGCAATTTAACCACAAATGGACGTAGGCTATTGTTCATCTGTAGCCTACAGGCCTTGTCTTAGACTAAGCAGATTGCGAAACCACATGTATTACTAATAGGTGTTAGGCGGGTAGACAAGTAGCCCTGGACGCTTGATTTTAAATGTCCAAATAATATTAGACTTTGCATACACTGTAATACATAAGAGATACAAAAACAGACATTTGAACACACAAAAGCTTCATAATGCTGTGTCAGCAAAGCCGCTTATTTGAAATAATTCTACAACATATTCCAATAATGAGTTTGAACTTTGCAAAGAAATTAAAAAAAAATCGATCGATCTCCTCTGCTCCGTCTCCGCCAAAAACAAGGGTTCTTAGACTCAGACTCCGCAAATAAGCATGCGGAGTCCACCTCCGCGGACTCCAAACTCCGCTTTTTGTCCAACTCTGCTGGTTATTCCCGTACTGTAGCTTGTTGTGGGTGTCTAACATCTAACCAAAAAGCTGTAATTTGCCCAACACATCAAAAAAGTAGTCGACAAACTTTATTATTTCACTCTCGGAGGCAAAATAACTGACAAACAATAGGTCAGAAATTTCGCTTGATACCAGTAACCAGATCATGTTCAATACTGTACTGTGAGATTTCGGCGCCAGAGTCGGATAACAAATCCGACTCCAACTCCTAGTGTGCTTAGGATTCCGACTCCACCCAAAAACCTCCGACCCCTTGCGAATTCGACTCCGGAACCTTGCCTCCAACAATAATCAGTTTAATCAGTTAAAATACTACAATGCGATGTGACGAAACCATCGCAGCAATGCATGTGACTGAACAATCGAAACAATAGGAAGAAGATGGAGTAACATAGAACTATGATAGGACGTAAACGAAACCAAATCATGACAACAAAAAGAAAAAAAGTAAGGGACCCAATCTTCCATCTAAAACAGTGGCGTGATGGCGACTTCTCCAAAGCACCACTTTTTTGATGTGCAAACTCATTTTATTTATTTAGGCCTATTTATTTATTTATTTACAAACAGCCAATGATAACAGGTCAACGCCTGAAATAATCACTGGCTAGGCAAAGGTTAAACAAAATAAGGAGGCACTCTCACACACACAACATTGAAAAGAGAAGCCACGGTAGATGGTAAAGATATATTACCATGTGAAATACCTTGGTGTGTGGATAAATGCATCACTAAAGGATGATGATGATATTAGGGACAAGCGAAATTACTGTACCGTGCAACAAACAAACTCAAAGGCACTTATTGTTCTGCAGTAAAAAACACTCTATTTGGAACCTATTGCATTCCAATGTATGCTTGCCAATTGTGGAGCAAATACACACAGACTAGTGTGAAGTACTTACATGCTGCATATAACAATGCCTACCGATTTATCCATTACACACCCAGAAATGTAAATGTTCGCCCACACCAGGTTAGCAATCATGTCAGGACCTTGGATGCCTTGCTGAGAAACAATTTGTATCAATTTTTTATACGATGCGCACCTTCAACCAACTTTTTTATCCGATCGCTTAAAATGTCTGATGCTTTTCAAAAATGTTCATTTTTCCTCGAATATTCAACGCTCCTGTAGATAGCGACCTAAGTCAATAGTAGTTCGTGCATTGTTTCGGTATTCGCATCTCATCAGTATTGCTTTGTGTAGTAAAAAATGTGTGTGCAATGTGTACAAACAATGCATACAAAAAGTAAGAAAGATAACTGGTAAAATGCTAATTGCGAAATCCTACTTTAAATTTAAGTAAAATGAATTGGCTGTCTATCTCACGACAAATGCGTTGCAAGCATTTGAAACCTTAATCGGAACAGTCTACATGCCTGTGAGCGCCAATGTGCGCCCCATCCGAATTATCCTTCACTTTTTCTTCTTCTCTGTTAGCTGTTTGGCTCAAAGTTTTGATGTTAGAATGCTTTCATTTTTCTCAAACTACTAGATCCCGCATTATGATGGGTGAATGACACTGCAGTTGGGGTGTTGTTAAAGTGTTTTTCTACTGTCAGTGTTGGTTGTGTGTACAGCGCCATATCAGCCGCACTCCATACCCTCCAATTGGGTTGGGCCCACGTTGTCATAGGGGCCCAAATTTCAGTCCCGTCACCACTTAGCCCTCCAAAGAAAGCTTCGACCCCCCAAATTGAAATATGAAGCACTACAAATCAGTAAAGTTGGGGAGCCCTTTGAAAGAAAAGTGCTTAGGCTATACATTACAGTTACTTTTGGCCCTTTTGAAGCAAGGTATTTACACATTACAGTTGCTGTTGGGGGCCGTTTTGAAAGCAAAGTAGCCTACTTATACACTATAGTTGCTGTTGGGCCCCTTTGAAAGTAAGGTACTTTACACATTACAGTTGCTACTGGGGGCCCCTTTGAAAGCGTGGTGATCCTACTTATACATTACATTTGTTATTGTGGACCTCTCTGAAAGCGTAGGGGTTACACATTACAGTTGCTCTTTGGGGGCCATTTGAAAGCAGAGTACTAAATTATGATGCGGTTCGGAAATTATGATATGAGCGGATAATAATTTTTTCACCAAAAATGAGGAATATTTACGTGCGAAATACATTGAGGGGCGCCCAAGGCAAATACTTCGCTTGTCCTCCCTTAAACATACCACTGTATATTACCCTGATAATGATCTTATATGAGAATATGAAACCGACTGAACACATTCTGCATTGTCTGAAATGTGTACTTTCTCACGTGATGTGTGCCAGAGGTGATCGGATAGTGGGTTTTTACTATCCGATCCTCTCCTGTTTTTGAAAAATAGTATCCATATCTGATCCGAATCCTGTTTTGGTTAAAATCATACTGTCCGTATCTGAAAACTATCTGAAAGTGTATTATGATGCACAACACACATTTTTGTTTAGTGTCTATTTTTCCTTGTGAGGCAAAACATACATTTTTGTGCAGTGTTTATTTTGCCTTATTTTGCCTTGTGAGGCAAAATAACTGCTGACGTTATTTTGCCTTTAGCTGAACACGATTGGCTGAAGTGATCACATGACAAGTTTGGAACGCATGTCGTACTTAGTTGACCATGACATCTATAACAGCTCAGTCCCACATCCATGGACAAGTGTTGTAATGGCTCAGGGCTGGCAAGCAGTTAGCAGTTTCTTGTTTGCATTAAGTGAACTGCAGGCTAAACCCTAACTCTAAACCCTGAACCACTAAACCTAAAACTGGACCCTAAACCTTTACCATAAGCACTGATCCTAAACCCTAACCATAAACTCTTAAACCCCAAATATTGTACTTGTCACATGACTACTTCAATCAAGTGTGTTCAAATGAAGGCAAAATAGTCCCAACACAGGTTTTGCCTCATGAAGCAGAATAGGCACTACGTACCTGAATATGTTGTGCCAATGTTGCGTTCGGAAAGCCTGAGCGGCAAGTGCGCAAAGCTTCACACTGTGGCAGTAAGCAACAATATAGATCACAAGATCACTCTTGTCGTCACCATTAGTAAGTACTATCAACTGTTCGCTAGGTTCACAAGCATTATTAGAGATCACTCACCAAGATCACTCCATCAGGATCACTATATTATTGCTTGTTTGCGTCAAATATATATGGGTGCTATTCTTCGCGCACATCCCGTTCGTGGCGAATCGCACATTCAATGCAACGCCAACCGAGAGGTTACAACACCACTTTGAGCTCTGTCATGCTTATAAACAGAAAGTGTGACATATCTTGCAAGCATGACATATCGTGTAACCCAAGTAATTATCCGAGTCAATTGCATTAAAAGCAAGCTGAAGTTTTGCCACACAGTCCATGGCCACGGGGGGGCTTTGGTGGGCTAAGCCCTTCCGAAACAAAGCTCCAAGCCCTCCCCCAATTGAAATATGAAGGACTATAAAACAGTGATGTTTGTTCTAATTTCAGAATGTCAAGCCCCACTGCACAAATGTAAGGCCCCTCTGTTGAAGAGTTTCTAGTGACGGTTCTGTTGGCACACCAAGCTTTTCATTAGCCATTTCCTTGGAAACAATGGTTGGATTTTGACACCATCCATGAGTTCACATTCATAACTCATTTATTAATCCTACCCATTGTTGCACTTTAATCAAGCCTAACTGTAACTAGTGTAGCAATGCTAGTCTACAAACAATACACAACAGTACACTGGCTAAAATATGTCATTTATATTGGAATGACCGACTAAAAATTCAGTCTAACAAGTCAATGTCACAAAACAACAATTTTGCATGTCGTGTTTAAGAAAGAAAAGAGCTATCTGGCCTGGTATCCAACAACCAGTCAATGCAGGCTCGCGTAGAACAGACTGCACATAAAGACTGCAAAGCCTGGTGTAGACTACAGACCACATTAAAAGAGTTAGAGTGCTCTAGCTAGCCTAGACTATATCACAGTAGGCCTACACTAACTAGCCTTAGTCCAGATACGCACCAAAAAAACGTCCTTAATCTATACTGAAAGAGCCTTATCTTGACACACCAGGAACAGTTTCATGCTAACAAATTTGGCGTGTCCAATTATCAATTTAGGAGGGAAATGAAATTACACAACGGTACAGAGATTACACCATAGACAGACTTGGAGTCGTGGCACAGAAGGCTAAAAAGATGCTTCTGAAAATAATAAATGAATGATTGTGCAATGTGCAACTTTTTCCAAAAGTCTGAATCCTCGAAATATCGATAAAAGCGTTTTGGATATCCGGATCCGCATCCGGTTCACATTTGAAAGCAGTTCTTGGATATCCTGGTCCGTGTGCAAACTCACTATCCTGCCGGATATCCAACCGGCAAACTGGATAGTCATCATCTCTGATGTGCGCATGTAAACACTATAATGTAAAATTATCTTTAGATTATTGAACACATTGAAGTTGTTAATAAATTTATCACTTCAAAAAACACAGATTCAACGCCATTTTTCATAATTAAACCTAGACACCCAGGTCGACTTATAAAAACAGATCTGGGTGGAAAAATCCTCAGTGGGAGCCCTGGTCACACGTGGCAAACGCCTACTACCTTAGATTGAAGTGAACATTTGAAAATTTATTACGGTGTTATAGTTACGCAATAAAGAGCAAGAGTACAACAAATCCTGTAGCAAGTCGCAACTTGCCTCTGCTGGCAAAGGATCGGACATGAGTGAACTGCGCAGTTGCGCTAAGTGTTTCGGAGGCCTCGCAGTCACAACTTTGCCTTGGTGGGTCTCGCGTTCATTTATCCTGCCCTGCCTACATGCCTAGTTGTATACGTCCAGAAGTCAGATTTCCACTTGATCAACGTGTTTTGTGTAATGCAGGGATCACCAACGTGGTGCTCGCGGGCGCCAAGTTGCCTGCAAGGACCAAGTAGGTAGCCCACGGGCGTGTTCTAAAAATAACATTAACATGATCAATGTCTTCACATTAACGAATATCAGTACTGAAATAACTGAAGGTAAATTGAACAAAATTTTTATTTCAGAAGTGTGCATCAACAAACCAGTAGCCCTTCGCATTAATCGGTACACAAGAAGTAGCTCGGAGTTTCAGAAAGGTTGGTGACCCCTGGTGTAGTGATTGTTGTGAAAAAATGTAGCCTACTATGTCTAGGACAGGTAGTCTTCTCTTATTTTGTACTGCTGTGGCATAGTGATTCGCCACATATAACCTTGAATTCGTATCAGCAATAGTAATCTACCTAGCCGAGTGGGGAAACTCTATTATATAAAACCTTGAATTCGTATCAGCAATAGTAGTCTACCTAGCCGAGTGGGGAAACTCTATTTCGGTTACGCCGAGGGTCGTGGATTCGACTGTCCATTCAGGTGGCTCATTGCAACGCAGCATTGTGTTTGCAACACTGCATAGCAGCAAGATACTTTTGGTGCTTACGACCAAAGTTACACATTTGCCCAGTCTGTTGTTCAGATTGCTAGATGGAGTTAATTGTTTAGTTAGAAGAGTCTATTTAGCAATTATTGCCAAGTTATCCCAAAACAGAGTAGTGCAGTTAGTGGATTATGGATGTTAACCATTGCGTCCACGTAGGCCTTAGTCTATATTTGTTAACATTTATAGGTGATTTGAATACAAAATATTATTAATCAAAACATGTGCCATGCACCAGGAGATTAACAAGTCCAGTCATCAGTAAGGTTTATGCATGCGTATTTCAGCCAGTAAAAAGCCCAATGCACATGCTTCATAAGGTAGAGCATAGCACGACCAGACGGTCAAAATAGACAATTTACACAAATCTTGAACGTTGCTGAATCAAAAATGCTCATTTCCTTGTGTGCAAACGAACTGAGTTTGCCCATCAGAAGCTCAAAGATTTTGTAAAAATGATTCTGACTCGAGTCGAGTCACTAGCTTTCTCAACGTGACTCGAATCGAGTCAGAGTTACCAAATATCGTGACTCTAGTTGAGTCATTGACTCGAGTCACGCTATCACTGAGAACAACTATAAAGGCTGGTCTACCAGAGATGATCGGATAGTGGATTTTTACTATCCGATCCTATCCTGTTTTTTAAAAATGATATCCGTATCCGATCCGAATCCTGTTTTGTTGAAACCATACTATCTGTATCCGAAAACTATCCGAAAGTGTATTGTGATGCACAACATACATTTTTGTGCTGCGTCTATTTTGCCTCATGAGGCAAAACAGCCTTATGAGGCAAAATAACTGTTAGAGTTATTTTGCCTTCAGCTGAACATGATTGGTTGAAGTAGTCAACTGACAAGTTTGGAACACATGTCCTGCTTAGCTGACCATGACATTTGTAGCAGCTCAGTCCCATGCATGGATGATGGTTGTCATGGTTTTAGGGCTGGCAAGCAGCTTCTTATTTGCATTAAGTCAATGGTTCCCAAACTTTTTCTGATCACGTACCATTTGTGGGTCCTATGGTGTCAGCACGTACCACCTTGTTCCAGGAAGTGTAAATGTGCAAAATATCGTTTGATCAAAAGTTTGGAAGTAGTTTCAACATGAACAAAATGGCTGCAAGAATTTTTGTTG